>Ga0307408_100000626_pt1 | contig 30050 bp, 25 predicted proteins | sample 322Cmetagenome_FD_202116 | JGI IMG/M metagenome (GOLD analysis project Ga0307408, IMG submission 202116) | Maize rhizosphere microbial communities from greenhouse at UC Davis, California, United States - 322HYB-C-3 | ecosystem: Host-associated > Plants > Roots > Rhizosphere > Soil | place...
TAAGGATTATAAAATTGACTGGGCTAAAGCTTACGGATATGCAGATTTAAGCGAAAAAACTCCGGCGACAACCCAAACGCTTTTCCAAGCCGCATCCATCAGCAAATCTTTAAATGCCATGGGGGTAATAAAGCTGGCGCAAGACAAGAAAATTGATTTGAATGCAGACATCAATACTTATCTGAAAGTGTGGAAATTTCCTTACGATTCCCTCTCCAAAGGAAAAAAAATAACTACGATCAACCTTTTGAGCCATACCGCGGGCTTAACCGTACATGGCTTTGCAGGATATGATAGGAAAGAACAACTGCCAACCATAATTCAGATACTAAACGGCGAAAAACCTGCTAATTCTGCTGCCATAAGATCTAAATCTGAACCTGAACAGCGTTTCGAATATTCTGGTGGTGGCACCACAATCTCCCAATTGATGGTAACTGATATTACTGGCCTGGCTTATGAAAAATACATGTCGGCAAAAGTTTTAAAACCATTGGGAATGTCTGGAAGCTTTTACTCACAATCGCCAGAGCCAGGCCAGCAGAAATACCTTAGCACGGCTCATAACAGGGACGGCAAAGCAATTGAGGGCAGATATCATCACTATCCAGAAATGGCAGCGGCAGCATTATGGACAAACCCATCGGACCTCGCGAAATTTGTTATCGAGACAGAGCTATCGCTTAAAGGAAAGTCAAATAAAGTTTTATCGGTTGAAAGCACGAAGCTTATGCTAACGCCTTATGTGGGCAAATCAAACGGATTGGGCGTATTCATTGACGAAAAAGGTGGTTTAAAATATTTCCAGCACGGAGGCAGCAATGCAGGTTTTAGATGCCAGTACTTTGGAAGCCTTGAAGGTGGCAATGGTGTAGTGATCATGATTAATTCTGACAACGGAGAAATTATCCCGGAAATTGTTAACAGCGTGGCGACAGTTTACCAGTGGAAAGACTTTTACCAGCCACAAATAAAGAAACTGGCTGAGGTTTCTGAAGATGTATTACAAAGTTACGTTGGAGAATACCAGATCACTCCACAATTCATCCTCACGATTACCCGGGAGGGCAAGCAATTAAAAGGACAGGCTACAGGACAGCCAGTAGTTGATTTATTCCCCGGCACGCCAAACAAGTTCTTTTTGAAAGTGGTTCAGGCTGAACTTGAATTTGTAAAGGATGAAAGCGGGCTTGTTAATAAAGCGATATTATATCAAGGAGGACAAAAAGTGGAAGCAAAGAGAATTAAGTGAGGAAATTAGTGCCTTTTATTATTATATTGCCTAGATCTCTCCTTCGGCATATTAAAAAAACGAGTAAGGTGTAAATGAATATTCCATGATTTTAATAATTTCATTGAATTCAATGGGGTCCGCAAATGCATCACAATTACTTTGTTTACATAACCACAAATCCGGGCAGAACGGTATTGTATATCGGGCTTACTAACGACTTGGGAACAAGGCTACAACAACATTATAGTAATAGAGGTAATCCTACAACCTTTGCAGGAAAGTATAATTGCCACAACTTAGTATATTGGGAAAGACATCAATATATTGACCACGCAATAGAACGAGAAAAAGAACTAAAACAATGGCGAAGAGAGAAGAAAATTTGTCTTATTTCTGAATTTAATGCAGAATGGCGTTTTCTTAATGGGGAAGTTTAGTGTCTGTTTGCTATCGCCCACCTGGTGTATACAGCCTAACAACACAGTTCATCTTGAGTAAAGAGCTTTCTTGCAAAAAACAAAACATAAAGATGGTATCTGGCGCAATACCGGCTAACCCGCTTTGTCATCTCGACTTCGGAGAGATCTTAAAGCGCTTTATTATGCGTATAGCCTTAGGATCTCTCCTATCGTCGAGATGACAAAACGCCAAAAGCACAACTCTTTAAAGATAAGCCACATAAAAATGATGTCATTATAACGTGAGGAGACCACGAAGTAGTATTAAACGTTTAATGAACAATAATTTCCTAATAACCGACCGGAGGGAGCTCATTGAGGCTACTAAAGAGCAAATCATCTTGTCAATAAATGCTAAGACGCTTGACATAGCAAAACTTTCTAGGATCTCTCCTTAGGTCGAGATGACCAAGCCTCATATTGGAAATATCTTAAAATACTCTGTAAAACCTCAACAAAAAATAAAGCAGGTGATGGGCACCTGCTCAAACTAACCAATTATAAACCTAAATTAAACGAAAGGAGCTGTAGGGGAAGGAATCGAACCTTCAAGGAGTGGTTAACTGTTGCCAGCTTTCCCAGAATCTCCGCCACCGAGACAAGGAGGTGTGTCTGCCTGTTTCACCACCCTACAGTGTGTAACAGCTTTTTTATTCGCCGTTGATACAAAGATAATAACCTTTTCAATTTCTTGCAAATATTTCAATAAAAAAGTTTAAACATTAAAACTATACCAACAAACAAGCCAAACAGCAACCATTTTCACAATCAGAAACATCCCTTAGTCTTTACTGCCAACATGTTTGCAAGTTGCCGATTTGCCAGCAGCCGAAACTTGTTGAGTTCCTTTCAGTCGGTTCTCCCAGAGGGCTATTAAGTTAAGGATCGGAGATTGCGCCATAGGAGTCCCGTACCTACGGCACGGATTTATAACGGCCTGTTTTTTCTACCAACATTTAACCCCGATGGGGTTATTGCCCTTAACTTAATAGCATTGGGTTTTCCACAGGGCCAGAAAATTCACATCCCCTACAAGCACATTTTCACAATCTGTACACCTATTTATCATTTAATTACCAAGGCGTTATTCTCTTTTATTACATTGCTGGCAATGTTAGGAGGGATCGAATTCGGCATACATAGTTCACTTTGCAAGCCTTATTCGAAACCGCAAAAAATTATATTTGAAACACAAACCATCAAGCCCGAAAAATGACATTAGAGATATTTCTGCGCTACGTACACTTCATCTGTATTTTCATAATTTTCAGCACTCTCGTATCTGAGCATCTTTTGCTAAAAAAAGAACTAGCACGGCAAGAGATAGGCAGGCTGGCCAAAATTGATGCTGTATATGGCATTGCTGCCCTGGCCTTATTAAGTGCTGGCCTAACTTTATGGTTAGGAAGTGTAGGCAAACCGGCAGTTTATTATAGTAAAAACTGGGTGTTCCATACTAAGCTTACTTTATTTCTCCTGGTTGGCTTGCTATCTATTCATCCAACTGTATTCTTTATCAGAAACAGAAAAGGCTCACCTGAGGAAACTATTCAAATACCTAAGTCTGTTTTTATGGCTTTGAGGGCAGAACTGGCTTTACTTGTTATCATTCCGCTATTGGCGGGCTTAATGGCAAAAGGAGTTGGTTATTTCGGCTAAGCCGAAAGTTCTGGCTACCTATTCAGCACTTTCAGCCATTCTCTTGCCATTAGCTCATGGCCCGCAGGCATTGGGTGGACTCCATCCCAAATCCAGTATTCCGCCGGAGCTTTTTTCAATGCCTTATTAAAAGCAGATTGGTAGGGTACAAACGCCGCTTTAAATTCTTCGGCGAGGCCTTTTGCTATTACTTGCCTTTGCTTAACCTTTTCATTCCATTTATCCCAGTTGGCCTTTATCCTTCCTACAGGCAATAAGAATGGTTCGCCAATTACCAGGCGGGTTTCAGGCAGATTCTCACGGGTAAGTTTTAAAAGGCTTCTATATTTCTCACTATAAGCCTCAGCCGTAAATCCAGCTTTGCCGTCCATCTCTGCACTGGTATCATTCACCCCAACCAAAATACTCAGCACATCTGGCTTTAGCTCCACAGCGTCTTTCTGCCAGCGATTTGTAAGCCCAATAAGAGTATCTCCACTAACCCCTCGATTATAAAAATGGTAATCCATTTCCGGATGTTCAAAACCTAATCGGCTGGCAACAATATAGGCATAGCCGTGCCCCATTACGTGGTTCCAGTCGTTGTTTCTACTTCGGCCGCCATCAGTAATGGAATCGCCCTGAAAAAGTATTTTAGCCCCTTGCTTTAACGATATTTTTTCTCGCTTAGGAGCAGCTGTTAAACATGAAGGGATAAACGGCAAAGCACCTGCAGCAAGTGCCCCTTTCAGAAAGGTTCGTCTTTTATACATGGACATATATTGGTTCTCGTTTAGGGCTGTAAGTTAAAAAACTCCCTCTATTATTCTCAACTGATCAATTATTCAATCGGCCTTTAATGCCTTTTTTATTTGAAGCCTATTTTTATCTTTGCCTTACGGAAATGGTGTCTTCCGATTTAACCGCCCTAAAAAGCTGATGGCGCCTACAATAACCGATAGTTATTTTACCTGTTGGAATAAATTATTGTAGATGAACATTTTCAGATCAGCAAGCAATCTAATTTTAAAATCAATCTATTACAGCACAGCTGTGCTATGTATAGCTTTGCTAATGGATTCTTTACGCCTGAATATTATATCCAACGTTCACACCGAAAATTAAAAAAATGCAGAAACAACTTATAGGAGAACAACTTACTATTTTAAAGCTACTCCTTCGATGGACATTCCTGGTAATTCCGGTGGCGGTTGCTTCGGGATGTATGGTAGCATTGTTTTTAAGCTTGCTGGAATGGGCTATTGAATATCGCTTTGCGCACACCTGGCTGTTGTACCTTCTGCCTGTTGCCGGACTATTAATTCACTTCATTTATCAATCGGTTGGAAAATCGTCTGAGAAAGGCAACAACCTAATTATGGAAGAAATTCACCAGCCAGCAGCAGGTGTTCCCAAAATGATGGGGCCCATTATATTGATCACAACAATAATTACTCATTTATTCGGTGGTTCTGCTGGCCGCGAAGGTACAGCTGTACAAATCGGCGGAAGCCTGGCATCAATGTTTTCGTCGTGGTTCAAACTCAACCGGCAAGACACTCAAACACTATTAACAGCGGGTGTTGCAGCTGCATTCGGGGCTGTATTTGGAACACCACTTACCGGAGCTATTTTCGCGATGGAAGTTCTGACTATCGGAAGAATTCAATATTCTGCACTGCTCCCCTGTTTGATGGCTGCCATTATCGGCGACTTGACGGTATCGGCTATCGGCGTTCAGCATGCACATTATCATATCGACGTACTACCGGATATACATCATTCTTTCTCTCAATATTTTTCGCTCGATTTACTTCTTCTTACAAAAGCCGTTATTGCCTCTGTAGCCTTCGGTTTGGCCAGTTATCTTTTTGCAGAACTTACTTATGGCATTAAAAACCTGTTTCTGGAAAGCTTCAAGAAGAAATGGATTATGCCTGTTTTGGGCGGTTTTATTATCATATTGCTCACCATAGTTTTGGGCAAGCCCGATTATCTAAGCCTCGGAGTACAAGCAGAATATCCCCAGGCGGTTACTATTTCGTCGGCATTCCATAAAGGCGGAGCCGATACCTGGAGCTGGTTTTGGAAAAGCGTTTATACGGCAATTACTTTAGGCTGCGGCTTTAAAGGCGGCGAAGTAACTCCCCTATTTTACATTGGTGCTACTTTAGGTAATACTTTATCTCAATTACTTAATGCCCCTGTAAGCCTTTTTGCTGCATTAGGCTTTATCGCTGTTTTTGCAGGGGCTACTAATACACCTTTAGCCTGCACCTTAATGGGTATTGAACTTTTTGGAGGCGAATTTGCCCTATTTTATGCCGTAGCCTGTTTTACTGCCTATTACTTCAGCGGCCATTCGGGGATTTATACGTCCCAAAAAATTGCAGTGCCAAAAACTTCAGACTCAACAACAGAGTCCTTATCCGAGATTGTAAAACAACGAAGAAATTTAAGGAAACGGCTTTTCGGACGCTAATCCAAATTAAGGATTATAACGTTCAACAGACGGCTTTTTTAAGTGGGTTGTTGGGAACCCAACCACTTAACTCCCGGTGCTGGTGTCCCCCACCAGTACCTCCACGCGCTTAACTTAATAGCATTAGCATTTGTCCCAAAGGGAAAGAAAAGCCCATCGCACTTTTGCAAACCGCATACTTACAACCAACCCAGGTATGTTGAGAAATTGCCTTCTGTGAACTCCAAATCAACAAACACCACAACAGACACATAGTCAATCAATTACGCAATCGTTATCGGCAACGATTGCACAAATTATTTCACGAAAACCGACATCATATTTCGTTTGACTTTCTATTTTTAACCATAATATATAACCAATTTAATTTTCAGATTAGTCGATTAATCAATTAGGCCCCTAACTAATCGAAATCAAAAAACCAAAAAAAAACCAAATGAAAACAAACCTATTTCGTACCTCAATCGTAGCTATGGCTATAACTTTTGGCGTGCTTAGTTGTAAAAAAAGCCAGGTGCTCAATTCCGAATCAACAGAAGCCTCAACTTCTGGAAAGGCAACAGCAACTACATCAGCAACCTGTTTTGCACAAGGATGGGCATCACAAAACGGTGGAACCACCGGAGGAGGCGATGTAACTCCCACAGTGGTAACAACTTATTCAGCCTTAAAATCTGCGATTCAAAACACCAGCGTTAAAGTGATACAGGTAAATGGAACAATCACTATACCTTCTGGTGGACGCATTTCGTTTCAGGACCAATCCGGAAAAACTATATTTGGTTCTGCAGGCGCGAAATTGGTTTCGACCGACAAAACCCAGGCCAGTTCCGGAATTATCTACGTTAAGAGGTGCAGCAACATCATCATCAGAAACCTGATTTTTGATGGCCCGGGCGCGTATGATACAGATGGCTGGGATAATGCAACATTAGATGCATGTACTAATGTTTGGGTTGACCATTGCGAATTCAGAGACGGGCTTGATGGCAACTTTGACGTTAAGAATACTTCTGATTACATTACCGTTTCCTGGTGCAAATTTACCTACCTGAAAGCCCCAACCCCAGATGGGCCAGGTGGTTCTGATGACCACAGGTTTTGCAACCTTATTGGTTCAAGCGATAGCGCTACCGGAGACCGCGGCCATTTAAACATCACTTTTGCCCGTTGCTGGTGGTCTCAGGGCTGTGTAGCCCGTATGCCACGTGTAAGATTCGGTAAAGTACATCTGGTAAATAACTATTTCAACAGCACAGCTAGCAGCTACTGTATTCAGGCTGGCTTTGAGGCTAATCTGTTAATCGAGTCGAATGTGTTCGAAAATGTTAAAAATCCAATTGACAAAATGAGTGGCACAGCAACTGCTATTCAACAAAAGAACAACATATTCACTAATGTAACTGGAAATACCGGAGGCAATGGTGTTAATGCCTTTACTCCTCCTTACACTCTTACCATACTTAATGCTTCCAGTGTAAAATCAACTGTAACAGCTTCGAGCGGCGCTGGTGCTACCTTAACCGGCAACAGCTGCTCATCTATCTAAAACCAATTTAAAGGCATGTGACAATAACCTCCCCATGCCAATTTTATATACTGTCGGGTTTAATTGGGCCAAGAAGCTAATTTGAATGCATTAAGTTGATATATAAAGCATACCCTTTTAGGGATTACATAACTGAGGCTGCATCAGAAATGATTGTAGCCTCTTTTACTTTAATTCAGATTAAACTTCGGACAGAATCATGGCCTGATATAAATTTCCCGGATGAAAGCCCTATCTGATACGAAGGCCCTTATTCGCGTGTAAAATCTTGTTTCGATTTACAGGTAAATTTCACAAAAACACTTGTAATTCAAACGATTACAATACATCTCACCAATTTCACGTATCTTTATTATACCGACCCGTAAATGGCTATGTATGCCATTAGCGGTAACTCTTATTTATAATTTTCGTTAAAGTTATAAATAATGCATCATTTATGATAAAGCATGTATTGTTGTTAATTATTGCTTTTTTAATAGCAATTAACTCCTTCTGCCAGCTACCAGTTCAAAACCGAATTCTTCACTATACAACTAAGGACGGGCTGTCATTCGGGGTAGTAAACAGTATTGCCCAGGATAAAAAAGGCTTTATATGGATTGGCACAGCCGATGGATTAAACCGCTTTGACGGTTCAGATTTTAAAGTTTTCAAACTCGAACCCGGCAACAAATACAGCCTCCCAAGCAACTTTGTAGATATAATATTTAAAGATTCGGAAGGGATTCTTTGGGTTTCATCCAGGACCGGCTTAAATAGGTTTGACCCGGAAAAAGAACGATTTATAACTTACAAATTCCATAGGGAATCTCCTGGTTCCCTAATGAATTCGGTGGCTAATATTTCAGAAAGCCCTGACAAAAATCTTTGGGTTGCCTTCAGTAATGGAGGGTTTTCTTATTTTAATAAAAAGAAAAAAACCATCATAAATTATAACACAGATAATCTTCCTGGCCTCGTCAACAACTCTGTCGGAAAGATTTTGGAAGACTCCGAAAATCTTTTATGGGTAGGTACCCTAACCGGGATTAATGTGTATCATATCGGCAAAAATAAAAAACTCACAAAAGCGCCAATAGATACTCGAGGCTTACCTTTATATAGAACTCATTGCATTTACAATGACCGCTTTAACAACATCTGGATTGCCACCCACAAGGGTTTAATTTTGTACAAACGAGCTCTGAATAAGTTTTTCGTATTACATGCCTCAACTTATAATTTAAAGAGCGAAATTTTTTATTTCCTCAATGAAGATAATGAGAATAACCTGCTAATTGGCCTGGAAGAAGGGGGACTGTATAAACTCAATATGGCTCAGGTTGCTGGCAATACCAAACCAGAAGACTATGTGATTGAACCTGTAATTGGAGAGAACGGTAAAAATATAACTCCAAGGTCGATTCAATATCTGTTTAAAGACAAAGACAAAAATATGTGGGTAGCAACCCATGGTGCCGGGGTATTTATGATTAGTGCTGCTAAAGAACGTTTCATGAAATTCCAGAAAAGGCTTGAGGGTGAAGAGGGTGGATCATATTTACGTTTTTATGGCATGTGCGCAGACCATGAAGGTAACTTATGGATAGGGACAGACGGAGATGGAATTTATAAAACTAAACCTACCGGAGAGCTGATAAAACATTACAAAGCAGATGGACGCAAAGGAAGCTTAACTGGCAACGCCATACTTTATGGATTTAAAGACAGTAAAAATAATCTCTGGTTCGGCACTTATGCCCATGGGCTCTTCTTATATAATAAATCTTCAGACACGTTTACTAATTTTCAGCATAACCCGCAGGACAAATACAGTTTAGGAATTAACGACGTGCGCATAATATATGAAGATGTACACCAAAATATATGGATTGGCACCAATGGCGGTGGCCTGGGCCGAATGAACCCTTCTACTAAAAAGATACAAAACTTTAACGGCACTAATAGTGGTATCAAGTCAAACGATATACGGGCAATAGTTGGTGATAATAGTGGTAACTTATTTTTAGGCTGTTATGGCGCGGGGCTTATGTACTATAAAGCCGACGAAAAAAAGTTCTATAAATACTTTCAACAGAAAAAAGAAAGTGAGCTCATTCCAAGCGGGGTAATACTATCGCTTTACCTTGATAAAAAGGAGCGCCTTTGGATTGGAACAGAAGGTGATGGCCTTGTTATTTATGACTTCAAGAAAAAAACATTTAAAAAATATACCGATAAAAACGGGCTTGCCACCACAATAAATGCTATCAAGGAACAAACGCCTGATATATTTTGGGTAAGTACAAATAAAGGGCTTTCAAAAATTGACCTGGCAACCAACAGAATTTACAACTACGACGCCAGTGATGGACTTCAGGGCGGGCTGTTTAACCCGGCTTCGGCTTTGTATAGCGAAAAGGGCAGATTTATGTGTTTTGGCGGAACTGAGGGCTGGAACCTTTTTAAACCTGAAGATGTGAAAGTGAGCACTCTTACCCCCGAAACTGTTATAACCGGACTGCAATTGTTTGGCAAGCAAATTAAGGTGGGAAAAAATGATGACAATAGTAATCTTTTAGATAAGGATATTACAGAAACGAACCAGATCATTTTTAACCCCGATCAATCGGTTTTCACGCTTCAATATGCTGCCTTAAATTATTCTTTCCCTAAAGATGTAGAATACGCTTATAAGCTGGAACGGCTTGATAAGGATTGGAATTATGTAAAATCCCAGCGGTCGGCCACTTATCGTTACCTCCCCCCTGGCGAGTATGTATTCAAAGTAAAAGCATCTAATCAAGACGGTGTTTGGTCTCAAAAAATTGCCAGTATTAGAATCATTATTCTACCTCCCTGGTATAAAACCTGGTGGGCTTACCTGATTTGGCTAAGTCTAGCCATCGGGGCGATGATAAGCTTTTATAAGTACAGAATAAATTCAATAAAAAGCCAAAAAAACAAGCTTGAAAAACAGGTACGAGAGCGCACTCTTGAAGTGCAAAGGCAGGCGGAAGAACTAAAAACTCAATCTGAAAGCCTGAAAAGCCTGAATGCTGACTTAAAAAACCAGTCGGAAGAGCTACAAACACAATCTGAACACCTTATTGCATTAAATAATGATTTGGAACAGCGCCGTGCTCAGGAGCATATTTTGCGGCAGAAAGCAGAAATGGCCCGTAAGGAAGCCGACCAAGCCAATGAAGCTAAAAGTATATTTCTGGCCACCATGAGCCACGAGATACGTACTCCAATGAATGGAGTTGTTGGAATGGCCTCTCTCCTTTTAGAAACCCAACTTACTCCGGAGCAGGAAGAATATGCAAATATCATTAACACCAGCGGTGATGCCCTGCTACATGTAATTAATGATATTCTGGATTTCTCAAAAATTGAGAGTGGTAACCTTGAAATAGACCAGCATGAATTTGACCTGCGCCAGTGCATTGAAGGTGTCCTCGATATTTTTGCTACGAAAGCTGCCAACCAGGGCTTAGATCTGGGCTATCAACTAGATTTCCGTTTACCAGAGGCCATATTGGGAGATAGCCTGCGTTTAAGGCAGATTCTTATAAATTTTGTAAGTAATGCAATGAAGTTTACGCATAAAGGTGAAGTCTTTGTGAATGTAAACTTAATTCAATCAGTTGATGGAATTTTGGATATTCAGTTCGAAGTACGGGATACCGGAATTGGCATCCCGCAAGATAAATTAGGCAGATTATTCAAAGCATTCTCCCAGATTGATTCATCTACCACTCGTAAATATGGAGGCACCGGATTAGGGCTTATTATTAGCGAAAGGCTGATAAAATTAATGGGCGGAGATGTAAATGTGAGCAGCGAAGTTGGGGTAGGCACAACCTTTAAGTTCTTCATAAAAGCAAAAGCGGCTGAAAATCAAGAAAGCCAAGTTGGCATAAGTAATAACCAAATTCCCGAAGGAAAGAAGGTTTTGATTATTGATGAAAATGCAGCGGTGTCGAAAGCTTTAAAGACCGAGCTGGAGCACCGTAAACTTAAACCTGTACTGGCACATTCGGGACAAGAAGCTCTGGAGATCATAAATAATGGTGAGCAGTTTGATCTGGTTATCCTGGACATGCAAATACCCGAAACAGATACAGTAAGCTTAGCTAAAACCATTAAACATGTTAAGCCCAAATTACCGCTTATACCACTTAGCTACGCAGGAAACGAGGACATATCAAAGTACCCGGAACTATTCAATTCGGTGTTAACCAAGCCCGTTAAACAGGGGCAGCTTTTAAGGCTGGTGCAATTTGCATTGTTGGAAGATACCGGAGGACGAGAAATACAAGAAGCATCTAAACGCAGCAATCTATTGAGTGAGGATTTCGCAGCGAGCTATCCATTAAACATTTTGATTGCTGAAGACAATTTGATTAATCAGAAACTTGCTACCCGGGTGCTCAACAAACTTGGCTATAAACCCCAAATCGCCAATGATGGCAAAGAAACAGTTGAGATGTTTAAAGCCAGGCCATATGATGTGATATTAATGGATATGCAAATGCCGGTTATGGACGGAATTGAAGCAACCAAAGTGATCAGAAGCTACAAGATGATAAAGCAGCCTCAAATTATTGCAATGACTGCTAATGCCATGGCTGAAGACAGGGAAAGGTGCTTAAAAGAAGGCATGAACGATTATATTTCTAAGCCGGTTAGGCTGGAAGAACTAATTACTATTCTAAAAAATGCATCGATAACGATTCAAATGTAGGCTAAAAGTTCCTGGTATTTTTTAAGAAGTTTCCATTGAAGTTGGTTTTAATTCGGCTAGATGACGAAGGCCAGAAAGGTTAGGCGCCCTCTCATAATTTATGTCCCGGATGCCGCACTACTCACCTTCCTCACTAACGATGCAGCCATCACCAGATTACTTAGGCTCTCAAAAAAATCTTCAAAGCCTTCCATGTCTTTAGGATGCACGTTGGAAAACTCATTTTTAATGCTTAATAAAAGCCAGCGCCATAATATAGCCTGAGCTTTTTCGGGCGGATACTTCTCATAAAAGGCCTCAATAAACTTTAAAGGCGAGAGAGGTTGGAAAGGTTGTTCGGTTGTTGTCATTTGGAGATAGTTATTTAAAGAATAACAAATATTCAGATTATTTATTTTAATAGCAAATTTGCTATTAAAATTTTTCTTTAAGAAACGTCTCTTTGCTTTTGTGCAATATTTAAAGGATCAAGAGTTTATTGAAAAGTTTGGCAAAAAGCTGAAAGAGCTAAGGGAGAGCAAGGAAATGAGTCAGGAAGCATTAGCCCTAAAAACCAATATTTCCCAAAGCCAAATTGCACGTACAGAAACAGGAAAGGTAAATACCAGTATAAGCCACGTAGCTGCCTACGCGAAAGCCCTTAATATTGAGGTTAAAGCCCTATTTGAATTTAACAGATGAGCCAGGCGTTTGATCGCCACAGCCCTCATTCGTAAACTAATCCACCTTGTTGTTGTTGTTGTTGTTGTTGTTGTTGTTGTTGTTGTTGTTCTCATCGACCAACTAACCTCCACACACTAGTCTCCCGCTCAGCTTTAATCCGGTAACTCTCCCCTCCAACCCCTATCTTTGCATAAAAACAAGCCTTAATGCAAGAACAGCCTTACATAAGCTTAAAACAATTGCTGACCACTATCCAGAACCAGATGAGGGCGGCTTTCCCTTCCTCCTATTGGATTAAGGCAGAGGTTGCTGGAGTACGTAAGATTGGCTCGCATATTTATTTTGACCTTATTGAACTTGAGCGCGGCGCCAAAATAGCTCAGATTAGAGCTTGTGCTTTTTTGGGCGAGGGCACCATGGCCATTGAAGGGTTTGAGAAAGTAACCGGACAGAGGTTTACCGAGGGGATTAAAATTGGGGTTCGAGTGACAGTTAACTACCACCCCGTTTATGGCTTAAGCCTGGTATTATGCGAAATTGATACAGCTCTTACACTTGGAGGTATTGAATTGCAGCGTAAACAAACCCTGCAAAAGTTACTGGAACTGCATCCTAAATCAATCAGCCTGGTTAATGGGCAGTATGTAACGCCTAATAAACGCCTCCCCTTACCCAAAGCTATTCAGCGAATCGCACTAATTACATCTTTAAATTCAGATGCATACAGTGATTTTATGCATAGCCTCGAAATTAATGAGTACAATTACAAGTTCAAGGTGGATACCTATAATGTGTTGGTGCAAGGCTATGGGGCTCAACCTTCTTTATACGACGCATTCAGCAAAGTGATAGTCTCTGCTAAACGTTACGATGCCGTGGTTTTAACCAGGGGCGGCGGTGCACCTGCAGACTTTCTTCCTTTTGACGATTTTCACCTGGCATTGCGCGTGGCTGAATTTTCTATTCCGGTTATTACAGGAATCGGACATCATACCAACCAGGGTATTTGTGATTTCTTTGCACGGGTACATACCAAAACGCCGAGCATGGCAGCGCAATTTATCCTGGACCATAACCACAATTTTGAAAAACGCATTCAGGAGTATTCTGCTGCCATTGCCAATATTGCTTCCGACTTGCTTTCACGCAATGCACAAAGCTTTCAGGATGTAAAGCGAAATATTTCAGCTGCTGTTAATTCTATTGTACAGAATAGTCATTTAAACCTGAATAGTATGGAAGCGGGTATATTTGCCAAAACCAGCCAGCTTTTAATTCATTCAAGTAATAATCTGTTTAATAAACAATTATTTATTAGCAATAAGGCACAAATGGTACTATATCGATACAAAACAGGCTTTTCTGAAAAGGCATTGTCTTTTACCTTTATACCCAAACAGATTGTCCGCAGGGAGAGCCAAAGTTTGCTGGGCTTGCAAGACAATTTAGTTAACAGGCTGCCCCAGGTTTTGTCGGCAGAAAAGCGGGAGCTTAGTAGATTAAGCGATGGTGTGGAGAACCTTAATCCGGAAAAGATTCTTCAGCGTGGTTTTGCCATCTTAAAAAAAGAAGGTAAGATACTTTCCGACCCAACTAATATTAACCAGGGCGACTCCCTACAAATTATTCACCGCAGCACCCTTATCGATACTGAGGTTAAACATAAAACTGATTTAAATGGATGAAAACTTGACCTATGAATCTGCCTACCAGGAGCTGGAACAGATTTATAACCTGATAAATAATGAACAGGTTTCTATTGATGAATTGGCCACGAAAGTAAAACGGGCTTCCATTTTAATCAGCTTCTGCCAGGAAAAACTAAGAAGTACAGAAACGGAAATTAACAATATTATTTCTGGAATGGGTAGTGCGGAAAAGGGGGAATAGAAACGGGCCTGTTAGCGGGCTTGCTCGCCAGCAGATGCTTTCGCTCTAATGAGTGCTACATACAGGTGTAGATGTTTTTGAAAAATACTTCCTCTGATTCCACCTGTTACTTTTCTAACCTTGATAGTATTATTCTATCTGTAAAAAATTTTCATTCCACCGATGTTCGGATAAGAAATTATAAAAACTTGTCACGTTTTTCTTCTTTGTTGGTCTTTAACAAAAAAGTCAAAAACATGAAAGCTGTTAAAGTAACTTACACCGTGCGGCCAGAATTCGCAGCAAAGAACAAGCAAAACATTAAGGCATTTTTAGATGAGGTGAAACAAATCGGAGATCCAGGAATACGCTATAATGTATTCGTGGCAGAAGATGGCAAAACCTTCAGCCATCTTTCTATGTACACCAATGACGATTCGCAAACAAGGTTTCTCAATCTCGAATCTTTTAGATCATTTCAAAAGCAAAGGGATGAAAGCGTGCTCGAAGCCGAACCTAAAATCGAGGCTCTCACCTTGTTTCAATCTTCTCATGATGTTTTTAATTAATATTTATGAAGAATAAACCTCATCCCAAAAGATGGAAAATAGCTCTTCTTACATGGATAGCTATTTATCCTACTATTACAATTTTACTTGCAGTAATGAATAACATTCTTGATAAAATTGACTTAATGCCAATTAGAACATTAATATTAACACTTATTGTTGTACCCTTTATGGTGTACCTGATCGTTCCCTTTCTACAAAAAAGATTTGCTAAGTGGCTGGAATCTTAAAGAAATCAGGCCCTTTTGGGGAATCAGTTCTTCAGGTCCCAAAAGCTATTTCAGGATGAGAAAAAATGGCCTTTTCTTCTCCTCTCCTTAACCTCTTCTTCTCCTCTTCTTTACCTATTCTTCTCCTAAAAGGAGAAAAACAGGTAAAGAAAGGGTTAACAAGAACTTAGCATGAACTAAAGACTTAATGCACTTTACTTGCTTACTGGAACTGTAAATAGGCTAAATACCATCCGTTATAAATCTAAAATTGAACTTTCCACTCTTCTTGTAATAAAAAGTTTTTTTGCGGTTATCGTATTCAATCTCGGCCCCTAAGCTTTTTAGAATTTCTAGATATTCATAAACAGTGCGCTTACTAACTTCAAGCTTTTCAGCTAATTCTTTGGATGATCCACTGCTTCTTTTTCTTATTAAATAATCTAGCCTTTCCAGGCGATTAAAATAATGTTTAGGCATCTGTAAGATTTGGTTAAGATGTAGTTTCGGTAGATATGACCCTCGTTTTATAGATTTATACTCAGAAATAAGGACATGAAGGAAAAAAGTATTAATTATTAGTTGATTATAGCTGGAAAACTTGGTTATGCAAATGGCAGGACCATTTCTCAAAAGTTAATCATTTAAGTAGTTATTAATAATGGAAAGCTTTAGGGTATAAAGTATTTCAATGTATTTTAGTATCCAGATTTTCATTGAATTGATAACCTATAAAAAAATTTTGTAACAATATTGTGATATTAAATTCAATGCCTATATTTGGACTTCACATCAATTGTGATAAGGTTTAGGTTAGCCAGCAGTAGAGGTACTGCTGGCATTTTTTTTATCTATGCATTTGGAAGTTTTGTGCTTGCTTGCGTTACCGAAGCCGAAACGAATCTCAAATAATTTCGAGCGGGCTGAACTAAAAACTCGTGGGGGATATATTTCAGTCTATTATAAATTTTCTAAGTCAAGAAATGCTAAAATCGAACTGACTAATAAAGAAAGAGAGATGTTCAATTGGGCGAAGTGGGGTTCAGCTGATTTAGCTGGAGACTATGATGGTGAAATGCGTTTTGACTATGGGGAAAGATTTTACCACATAAAAAAGATTTTAGTGAAGAAAGAATAGTGCTTGCAGCTGACTCTGCTTTAATTATCCAAGCAGAATTGCTAATGTCAAGTGGTGTGCTTTTTTACTTTAGCGTGGGTTGAAAGTGGCCAGCTATTAAACCGGCACAAATATAAAGTAATATGACTACTCAACCGAAACATAACATAACAGCCGAAAGGGCGACTGACTTGCTAAAGGACGAACAAGCTTTAAAAGACATTTATGTTGATGGTGAACTAAAAATTGAAATCTCTCACACGTGGGGTAAAGAAGTTGTATTTGAAAACTGTATTGTAGATTACTTTTCAGGTAGTGTTACGCAGTTTGACAAACCAGTTAGACTGTTAAACTGCCATTTCAAAAATTGCCAATTCGTTTTCACTTACTTTTTGGGTGGGCTGATAATCAACAATTGCACGTTTGACAACTATTTGGACTTTCAAGCAGGCGGACATAACAAAACAGGAAATCCTGTAATTATAACCAACAACGACTTTAAAAACTTTGTAAACTTCTTTGACTGTTGGTATGGAGAGCAAGTAACAATCAGTAATAATAAATTCCGCAAAGGGACAAATCTATTGGGTAAACCCAATAATATTCCTGTGACATTTGACAGTAAAGCAATTATCAAAAATAATACTGGAGAGCTTGACTTAGACAACGAAGGGAAAAATGACTAAGGGATTGACAGACATATTGGCCTAACAAGAATTACCACTACCGCTAACAGCAGATTTTGCAATAGACAGGGTTTCTGCACACGCATCACTCTTTTGTCAATTGTTATTCAAACCTCATCACAACCAGCTTCTTTTCAGTTTTATCATAGTAGGCAAACTGGTGAAATTTATTGGCGATGAGCACAGACGAAGCAGTAGCTGAGATTTTCATACTTTCGGTATACTTCCGTATCTCCTCACCTACAGGTACCTGCATATCCCCAGGAATATGAGAGGACGTTGCCGGGTCCACTAACGACCTAAAGCGAACAACCCTTGTCCATGAAGAGTTGAAGCCAGGATTGACAAATATCATTGCTCCTCCAGCTGCCATACCCCCGCCGCCCATAGATGGAGCAAATCCCCCGGAACGCTGGGTGACTTTTTTATAAGCACCAATGGTTAATTCATGTTGTCCTTTGTTGTTTTCTGCTACCGTAATTACTGCATTACCATTTAACATTTTACGAAGCAGCTGCTTGGTTTTTTCCAAATTTCGTTCGCTGGGAGCATACATAGTAGCGCCGCCCTCTTGTATTATCGGCGTATTTTTAAACGATATGGTTTCATCCTCAAGTGCCTTATAACTTTTCAGGATTTTTCCCGTTTGGAAATCTTGAATAACAAGGCTTAATGACTCCGCGCTAGCTTCTACCGAATAGAGCTGATTTCCTATAAGGAAGGAATTGTACTCGGGCCTATTAAATTCTTCCGGCGCCACAGCCCTAAATGGCCGTTTAATTTCTCGGCAATCAGCTTGCTTACTGGTTAAGTCGAAATTTAGGACTAGTACCTTCTCACCTGACATATCCATAACCAATGCAAGTTTGTTATTAAGTAAGTACAACTTATTGTGGGAACTTACAGCGTCAACATCTGCCTCAGCTTCAGGATCAACTATTGCAATATCTGCCGAACGAGAAAGTCCGGAAGCTGTGGAAAGTGCAGCCCACAAGTTTCCATCGGTAAAGTTTTTGTCCAGGTTGTTAACCCTAAGGTCGAAGCTAATTTGCTCCATATTTGTGCCCCCAAATCTGTAAACATGAAATATGGGTGTTTTTTTTGAGGCTGTGATATAAAGAAAACTGTTTGCCGCATTCAAATGGCCCATCAATTTTTCGCCTTTCAACTCCAGTTGAAAAATAGTATCTCGGGCATCTCCTGTTCGGGTGTCTATCGTGATATTATGAATCAGGCCTTCCCCGCCCGGGTTTAAGTACAATTGGATCAGGTTAGCTTGGATAAAGCCACCAATAACATCTTCGTCAGCAATCTCCAGTTCAAAATCTTTTACAAAGTGCATCTCTTTGTCAAAAAGGAATGCTTTTAACTTGCTGTTATTCTCTACGGTGACACAAGTGCTTTTTTTAGCCGAGTCTGCTATGCTTTTTACAGATAACCTACCCTTCCAGCCTAATACTTGTTCAAAAGGTTTATTTTGGGCATAAGAAAAAAAGCTTGATAAAAGTGATAACGCGATAACTAAAAATCTCATCATTGTTTAAGGTTCATTTGCAAAATGGCAGCCAAAAATAATGTATTTCAGGAAGATCATTAAAACAAATTCTTTGCTGTTCTGCTGTTCTAAAAACAATCGCAATGTTATTGTGAGTTTAATAGTTTTTTTTCACAGTCAACCTAAGTTACCACCTTCCGCCTTTGTTTTTCTCACTAAACTCTAACTCAACCAGGTTATCAGAATTCTTGTCGAAAGCCACATGCTGATATTTAACCTTGTCTTCTGTAAACGTGAAAACCAATATTGCAGAAACTGCTTCCTTTTTTCCACTCTTTGATGGGAGTACATTCCATATGGTTTTAGAATCGATTATTTCATCAATCCTTAGGCTTTGATCGGGCAAATTCGTCTCATTTTTTGAGCTTATGGTACAGCATTTTCCGGTGCTGTCTATCACTACCTGATAACTAGCTCTGCCGATAAGTTTGTTCAATGTATCGGCATTAAATCCATTAACCACATAGTTTAGAATCGAGAATCGGTCGCTTAATGCCTGCTTTCCATCTTCGTTCACAAAGGTTATGTCGCCACATTTATTAAGCTTATGTTCAAAGTAATATTGGCCTTTTGTAGCCTGTAATGGTGGGAGCTTTTTGCGGGATTGTGTTGAGGCCCCTATTACAGCTAATGTCGAATGTGCCTGGGGAGGTGGGGGTAGAGAGAGAGGAAGTGAATATCGGTACCGGACAGGTATTCCGTGGATTTTACCCGGCTGCCATTTCTTCGAGTTTCTCAACACTCGGATAAGTTCTTCGCCCGTTCCGTAACCAAGGTCCTGCACTACCTTTACATCCGTTATACTACCATCCTTCTCAATAATGAAATCAGCGATTAACTTACCGGAAACTCCCGCAGAAACAGCCGCCTCTGGCCATTGAAACGCTTTTTGAATATAATCATAAAAAGCAGAAATACCGCCCGAATACTCCGGCTTCATTTCAAGAGCCTTAACATTGAACCGATCAACATTCAGACGGCTATTACCACCTCTAAACTTCTCAGTCTTATTTTGGGCGCCAGCACAAAGCCAATAAGAGTACACTTCAAAGTCCCTTTCTTCCCAATCGCCCTTAGCAAAACCCTCCGGCCTAATTTTATCATAAATAGCTTTTGAACTTTCTACTGTAATTCGAAATTTATTTTCATGGGCAATATTATAATCACTTAAGTCATATGCCGCTGAAAATTCCCTTGGGCCCGCTTTTTCACCAAGCAATTTGCAAGCTGCTTTTGTTGCCATCTGAAAGTTGGGGATTGTCTTGCTTTTATTATAAGTGATATAGAACTGGCCTTCATGTTTACCTAAATAGTAGGATTCAGAAGCATATATTAAGGACGGTTCTTTTCTAATGCTGTCCGCATAAGCCTTCGAGATGCTCTCTGAACGAAAACTTCTTTGCTGAATATGATACTCCAATGGGAATTTTTCATGAAGGGCTTCTAGTAAAGAATTATCGAAATAGTACCAATTATTGTCTACTTGTATGTTATTGTCTGTTGGATTTACTATAATTCGGTCTACCAATTCCTTGCCTTTAAGAATAAAGATTTCAAAAAATTCTTGCCGTAAATAGAAATCACTTCTTTTATTGAAATTCCAGGTTTGCTTAAGGATATTAAAGTCAGCTGTATCCCTTAAAATGAAACTATATTTTTGGAATGAATCTTCTGAAGACCTCCCCAATCCAACTATAGAATAAGTCTGGTCGAATGAATATTTTGCAAAAGGATTAACAGATTGCGCAAAAACACTGATACAGGTTGAGAAAAACGCTGCAAGCAAGAACGAGGGTTTTATCATTTATAAGGTTTAAACGGGCACAAAGATAGCAAAATGCAGCACAGAGAATAACCCATCACTGTTCCTTTCCAGACTTGGACGGCGGCAATTGAGCAGCTCCCCAGCCCGATGCCTTTGCACCCATTTCTAATACAAGTTCGCCTCCTTTGGTTATATCTTCATGCTCAATCCATGCCTGATTGAATGGCTTACCGTTTAACCAAGCCGCCTGGATATATCCATTTTTATCAGAAAAATTTCTGGCAGTTATCTTAAAATCTTTGCCGTTTGTTTGATGCAAGACAGATTGCTTTACCAGGGGCGAATTAATTAAATAGTAGGATTGGCCGGCATTGGGAAATAAGCCAAGCATATGGAATGCGAGCCAGGAAGACATTGCGCCGGAATCATCATTCCCGGGCAAGCCAGCAGCAGAACTATTGTAGTTTGCCTGTATAATCTGCTTGATACGTTCGCTGCTAAGGTCGGGGCGCCCTATCCAATGGTATAAATTCGGAGTTAGAAACGATGGTTCGTTGCTTACGTTGTAATAACCATTATTGAAGAAAGTGTCCAGGCGTTTTTGGAAAGCTTTATCTCCTCCACTTTTACTGATTAATGCGGCCACATCATGCGGTACATAAAAGGAATACTCCCAGGAGCTTCCTTCATAAAAGAAGCCGCACCACCAGCAAACGCATATAGGCCATTCCTGCGCCAGGGGCGTGTAAGGCACGTAAGAAATTCTTCCGTTGCCTTCCATACACTGAATACTATCAATCCATTTTCCCGATGGGTCTCTTGGCATAATAAATCCGCTTGACCCATTATCGGTAATTGGGCGCCAAAGGTTTTTCCAGTTGTCTGATTGTTTTATAAATCGTTGGTACTCCCCTTTCCTGTCCAATCCGTAGGCAACAATTGCCAGGCAATAATCATTGTAAGCATACTCAAGTGTTCGGTTTCCAGCTCTTACAAAACGATTTGAAATATATCCCAGGGTATTATAATCGGTTAAGCCTCCCCTTCCCTCCTTTTCTTCATTTCCGCCCGGAGGGATATTCGCATCCTTTAGCATAGCTTCTAAGCCCAAACCATAGTTAATGCCTTTTAGCTTTTTTACGTAAGCGTCTGCTATGAGTACCTCGGCATTGGACCCTCCCTGGGTCCGCCCGTTAGAGTTTCCACTGCGGGCGTCGGGCATGTATCCGTCTCGCTGATAAATATTCAATAAAGCATTTACTATTGCCACTTCGCGTTGAGGGTCGAGAAGCGTGATTAATGGATTTGAAGACCGGAAGGTATCCCAAATAGCATAAAAATCATCATAGTAAGGTGTAGCTGTCCACAACGGGTTCTCCCCTGATCGGTCAACTGGCATCAGCATAGTGTGATACAGGGCAGTGTAGAACATTTTTTTCTGTTCTAAAGACGCGGATTTGTCCAATTCAACACGCTCTAAAAGGGTTTCCCAGCTTTCCTGATTTTGTGCCAAAACTTTATCGAAACTCCAATGCGGCACCTCATTTTCTATATTCTGTTTTGCCTTCAGAGAGCTGATAAACGATATACCTACTTTTACCTGAATGGCAGCAGAACTTTCTTCATTGTAGTAAATTAACACCCCTGTTTTATTTCCATCATCTACCTGAAACTTACCATCTTTATATAGTTTACCATTTTTATAGCTAGCGAAATTTGCAAAGGGCTTATCTGTAATTGCGTAAAAATAAACGGTATAAGAAGCTCCATTATTCCAGCCTCCACGAATGCGGCTATACCCCCTGATTTCATTGTTCGAAACAACCTCAATTTCAGAACCTACAAACTGTTGCGCTTCGCGAGAGTCGGGTATTGGCCTTTCGCCCAGAAATTCACCAGCATCAATCTTAATTGCTTTTTGCGTATTGGATTTGAACGTATAGCGGTGGAAAGCTACTCTTTCTGATGTTGTTAATTCTGCTTTTATACCATATTGTTTCAGCAAAACACTATAGTAACCCGCAGATGCCTTTTCATTCTCACGTAAGGACTCCTGTTTAATCTGATCAAAATTCCCGGCGAAAGGCATAAGCAAGATATTTCCATACTTAGGGCCTCCGCCCGTCCCGCTTACGTGCACCTGACTAAAGCCGTACAAAGGAATTTCAAGATCGGGCGAATAACCGCTGTTGGATGCTTTGCTTACGTCTGGGCCTGGCTTTACCATTCCATAAGGGCAGGAAGGGCCAACAAAAACATTCCCTAAGCCCTCCGATCCAATAAAAGGGTCAACGTACTGTATATAATTGTTTTTCTGTGCCCGGCTTTCCAACGGTGCAATGACACAAATACTAAAAAGCCCAGCTATAGTAAGCAAGAAAGACAACTTCATTTCCAGATATTAAGGTTCGTTTATAATTGAAATTCTAAGGTATTGATAAAACGCAGACAGGAATAACGAAAACTCCAAATATTTACGTAATCGATTTCGTGGACGGGCTGTGAACGGATTCCTGACATAAGCTAAGCTTTGCTTTAGAAACTGCGTTGAACATTCATATATAATCATTAGGACGTAAGAAAAAAGGTGCTTATGAATATCGTGGAGTCAAAAGGACTTGAATCGGCTTCAATTGCCCTGGTAAGCAAATAAATTACCGATCCCCGAGAATAAGAACCCCCTGTTGCTACACAAGCGCAACAGGGGTTTAACATTAAAAGGATATTAATGCCGCAAATCCGTAATCATATCAGACTAATGGTTGTATGGAGAAAACATCAACCAGCTGCTTCCTGAAATTTCGGGTTCGTTTATATACGCCATTTCCATTATGAGAACCATCTGTATTAGTGTTACCTTCAATGGTCTCAAACACATCTCCAGCAACAGCAGTTACAATACCCGTATGATACCAATCATTGGCCGACTTCTGCAGTAAAAAAACATCTCCCGGCTTTACTAAGGCTGGGTTTAACCTAATAGCTGAATTTTTTATTAGTAATTTTTTCTGTATGCCCGTGGCAGCTACTATGTCACAGCTGTAAGTAGGCGGCATTAAAGTTTTAAAATTTTTAGACAGGGTTGAGGCCGCCTGGTCAATAACCGTTTGCACAAAACCCATGCACCAATACCAATCATTTCCTTCATTACCATCCATATAGCTCCTAACCCAGGGCCCACTGTTTGCCTGCTTATTGATTACGAGTTCAAACGCATGAGCATCTAAATGCCTGGAAGCCGTTTCTACCACAAGCTGACGCAAATTATTTGAGGGTGATGTTGTTGAAAATGCCTGAGTCATTGGCTGAACCAGGTGTGCGAAAAGTGCAGTATCCACAATTCCTGTTGGAGCTAATCCTTTGGCCTTTTGAAAATTCTTGACAGCGGCTTCCGTGGAAGGCCCAAAATCTCCATCAATGCCCGTGGCTGTGCCTGCCCCTGGCTTAATTACGGCAAACAGGTTAAGCCAGGATTGAATTTTGATTACTTCTTTTTTGTTATTGGCTCCGTGTTTTTGCTGTGGCCCGGCAATTTTAATTTCTTTGAGATAATGCTGTTTAATCATGGTTGTTTAGAATTGATATATAGATTTGTATAAGTTAAAAACTTAGAATGTTGCTCCTGCAAAGCATCCTGGCCTTACTTTTAATGTGTGAATAGTTAGATAGAATCTGACAGGCCCCTCAGGTTGCCGGGCCGGTATTCCTTAAATTCCTTGTAACGTTTTCCTACACTCTCATCAATCGTCTGATTATAAACCGGGTTATGTATGTCTACGCTTCTCCATACAGGGCGCCATAGCCAATATCTTGATGTATAGGAGTTCCGCAGTTCACCCTTATAGTTTGCCTGTGTTTCTACCTTTGGTGGATTATGAAAGCAAAGGCCGGCATCTTCCGCCTTTTTTATTAGCCAGTTTAGTGCAATATCACTCAAGCCACAATCGATATAACCACCGCCAATATTCGAGTGTGCACCTATAAACCATCTCTGTTCCATTTTTTGAGGATGGTTCTTATCGGCCAAAACTGTTCTGCTCTTTTCCCAAAGCGTGGGGCTGAAAAGTTTACGGCGCTCATCAAGAGCCAGTGCGTGGTAAGCGTGTCTAACTAAACTGCTTAGCTTGTGATCATGAAATCTATACTTCAAATTATTCAGGCTCTTATAAAAAGGCAATGGTAAGCCTAAACTGCCTACCGTATCCCATACTCCAATAAAATGAATAGAAGTATTTTCCTCTAAGCAGTAGTTTCTCCTCCAGGATGTCATCATATCCGATTCGGGATTGCTGTAATCATTGCGGTCACGATAAAGATTATAGGCTTTATCAACAAGGTGAATATACTGTGGAGCCAGCAATCCGCAATTTCGGATAAAGCCAGCAATACTTCGTGCTGTGTATGCCCCCCTGGAGAAACCATAAAGATATATTTCATCTCCTGGCTTATAGTTAAGGCAGATAAAGGCATACATATCTTTAATATTCTTATCAATTCCTGCACCGGTAATACCTCCCGTCAGGCGGTCGAATGCACTGTAACCCGTACCTACCCCCTCATCATAAGCCTTTACCTGGATGATTTCCTGCCCGGTGTCTTTATCAAGGCCAATGGGGCAAATACAATTGAACATTTTCTCAACATTGGTACATACCTCTTGTCCCCTGTCTTTGGTTCCGGGTTTATTCCAGGTACCGTCACTGCAAGTGATAATTCGTTTCATTACTGGTTTTTAGGTTGGCTATTACTGGTGAAAAGAAGCGCCCTATCAAAATTAAAATATTAAACTGATTATTAAAATATTTAAAAACAGCGCGCCAGAACGTTTGAAATGCTCAGCAGAATTACATTAAATTAAACGACAAACAATGCAATTGTCGGACAATATAATAAACAGCAAAAAAGCTATACATTCTACTCGCAAGAATGCAGATTCTCGTAGGAAAATAATTTAGAAGTATGAACTGAGCGAGCCAAGTGTAAGAGTGAAACGTTTGACTATTTGGTATCAGAAGTTTAAAGCTACTCGAATAAATAACCGCTATAGGCAAGCCCCTGGGCTACGCTAGTAAAGTTTTCTCCGGTATTTATTTTGCTATAAGGGAATTTATTTTCAAAAAGATCTTTTATGGCCCTAACCATTGAAGTTCCACCTGTAAGAAAAATGCTATCAATATCCTTAACCTGAATATTATTGCTAATCAGAAACTTATCCAGATAAGCTGAAATTTTATGAATATCCTTGAGAATTACATCATTATAGGTTTCAATCGATATTTCCTCATCAATTTCAATCTCCATGTTAGAATATTGAAAGGGGCAAACATCCACCTGTGACAGGCCGATCTTTGTTTTTTCAATTGCTTGAAATACCGAGTAGCCTAGATTATTATCAATCAGCGTAAGGAGATTCTTGAATTTTCGATCGTTTTTGGAGTAATGATAATATTCCTCCATATTCCTCTTTATCCTAAGGCTGTTGAAGAAATTCATCTTATCCCATGAACAGATATTTTCGAAAAGCGACATCGGTACCTTCAGTACTTTTCCGGGTGTTGCCTCATATAACGTGTCTTTGCCAAAGTACGGCGTACCTTTATTCCACATAAAAGCAGAATCAAAACTATCGCCTCCAATGTAAATACCCCCACTGGCAATCATATCGCGTTTTCGGTCTTTGGCGCTGGCTCTCTCAGGGTCAAGCTCAAGGTAAGTAAAGTCTGTAGTCCCGCCGCCCAAATCTGCCACCAATACCCTTTCCCGTTTACGCATCGTTCTTTCGTAAGCAAATGCGGCTCCTACTGGTTCAAACTGAAACCGTACATCAGTAAAGCCCGCCTTTTGAACAGCCGCGCTAAGCCTTGTTTGTGCCAGTGTATCCTTTGACGCATTGTCATCATCAAAAAATACAGGCCGGCCTATAACAGCTTTGGTACAATCAGCTCCTACAATCTCATCTGCTCTAGCTTTCAGGGCTTTAATAATGAGAGCCACCAGGTCTGATGCGTTATATCTTTTCCCTTGTATTCTTGTTTCAATAAAGCTGGATCTTGACAAAATCTGTTTAACAGATTTTATAAATCTTCCATGCATTCCGTCCTCAAGGTACGCTGCAATAGCCTGCTCGCCTACTACATGAGATTTATTGCCTGAGTTTTCGGGGAAATAAATAAGCGAAGGCACTCGTATGGTGTGAATGATTTCCTTTCTCTTTTCATCATAAATAGATAATACAGAGTTTGTGGTTCCAAAATCTACCCCATACAGGAAGTTGCTCATGTTAAAAAATACGTGTTAGTTCCGCCCTGGATTGGCGGAATGATTTAGAATGTATGTTTCGGCAAAGATAATAGGAAAAACAAAAAGGCATATTTCTTATCAACACTTTGAGGAGATGGACTAAGCCGGAATATGGCCGGCCAGCAAGAATCCCTTTTTACAGGGACTCAATTTCCATTCTTCGGTGCCTCCTAAGTTTTTTAAAATATGAAGGTGTTAGGCCTGTTATTTTTTTGAACTGGTTAGACAGATGGGCAACACTACTATAATGCAGCTTGTAAGAAATTTCAGTAAGTGAAAGCTCGTCGTACACCAAAAGTTCTTTCACTTTTTCAATTTTATGTACAATGATAAAATGCTCTATAGTAGTACCTTCTACCGCAGAAAACAGATTAGCCAGGTAAGTATAATCGTAATTTAACTTTTCGCTGAGGTGATTGGAGAAGTTTATCTTGAGAGGCTCATCGGTGTAATGAATAAGCTCGATAATTACTTGTTTTATCTTTTCAATCAGGATACTTTTTTTATTATCCATTAACTCCAAACCAAACTTATGCAGCGCAGTTTTTAACTCGGACTGTTGTGCAGGACTAATGTTTTCTAATATTTCTACCTCACCCAGGTCTACTGCAACGGCTTGTAAGCCAAGCTTTTTAAGCTCTTGTTTAACCACCATTTTGCAGCGTATACAAACCATATTTTTTATGTAAAGTTTCAAAGGAAGGAGAGCGTTTTACAATAGGTATCAAAAGTTAAACAAGGCTTAGGGTATATAGTTTCATATCTCGCCCAGCACCTGAACATACAATGGAAATACTGAATGATTTAACTTTTCGACACAAAGCCCTTAAAAGCCATCATTAAAGCACTCATATAGTTTTTAAAATTACTGATGAACTCTCTCCAGTTGCGGTCAAATCGGCCTTCCCTGAGCTGATCTTTCAGGTCGTTATTTTTTTGCTCCAAAGCCATTAGTTTTCTAAAATAAAACAAGTACTCATGTTTCTGTTCGCTTCCTTTATTGGGAGGAACATTTGCTTTAAGCCTTGCAATGTTTCTGTCATTGCTGGCAATACCAGCTTTGGCTTCTGCTTTGAATTCATCGTATTCTTCTTTGTTTTTTTCCTGGTCATTTTTCATGGTAATTGTATTTATTAGATGCTCCCCATATAAGAACTTAAACCATACATACACAAAAGCTTAGCCCAAAAAATAAGGTAGCTCTTTTCAGGCTACCTTATCAATTCTAAACAGTAAATTATCTTTAGAAGGAACTGATTTACTGAAGGCGAAATCTCTAGTAATAAAAAGATTCTTATTCTTAGTAAAGGTGCTGTTAATTAACGGTTTAACTATTATACAATTCCCACTCTTAGTTACATAATTATCACTTTAGTTTCACATAATTACCAATTAACCTTTCATAGAAAAACATCCGGTATTCTGGTCTCATAATTGAGGTGTTTAAGAAATCGCCATTGAGCCAGCAATCAAAACTTAAATACATTAATGCTGTATACTCTTGAATGCCTTGGCAAAACACGATGTAAAAACAAAAGGCTATACTATTATTAGTCAACACCTTTTTAAAAAAACCGGCCTTAAGCGAGCTCACTAATGCAGTAAAAAGCATACAACCTATTAATAATTTATTCTGATGAAAAAGGTACTGGTCGTAGATGATGATAAAGGGATATGCGAAATGCTAACCATGATTCTGGAATATTGTGGCTATGAAGTGGAATGTCTCTGTACTGCTGATAAGGTTTTTGAAAAACTGAGTTCTTACAAGGCTGATGTCTTATTAATGGATATAATGATTGCAGGACTAGATGGACGAGAAATCTGCCATGAGATAAAAATCAATACTCAAACCTCTAAACTCCCCGTCCTGCTAATGTCAGCCACACACTTCCCAAGCTTGTCTACTAGCTCCGAAGATGCTCCCGACGGTTTTTTTGAAAAACCTTTTGACATGGATCTTCTTCTTAAAGAGATAGACAGGCTAGCTGCATAAATTGGTTGTATAAATGTGTGAACAATGTAAACTATCTCTTTTCATTTATAAATAAATGATGCAAAGGCGCTTATCTTTGTTAAACACTACTTTGATCTACCTGAGACTATATTCCTCCCGATCAAAGCCATTTTATAATCAAAAACTTAGTCCTTGCCATAATAAGGGGACTTGCAACATGGTGTGTTGTCTAATATTAAAAACATAAAACTATGGCCATAAATGAACAGACTATACCCGGAATTTTATTTGTTACATCTTATCCACCCAGGGAATGTGGAATTGCAACCTATTCACAAGATTTAATAAAAGCTTTAAATAATAAATTCGATAATTCCTTCTCAATTTCTATTTGTGCGCTCGAATCAGAAAAAGAAATTCACTCTTATCCAGAAGAAGTAAAATTCGTACTAAATACTTCCGACTCCGGCAGCTATATTAAAACAGCCGAGAAGATTAACAAGAGCCCCGAAGTCCAGCTGGTAATGATTCAGCATGAATTTGGTTTTTTTAGTAATGGGCATGAGGATGACTTCAATATCTTCCTTTCGAAGTTAAAACAGCCTATCATTATAACTTTCCATACAGTATTGCCTGGCCCAAATGATGAATTGCTGCTAAATGTTCAAATACTGGCTTCATATTGCCATTCAATTGTGGTAATGACAAAAAATGCAGCTAGCACTCTGGCTAGAGACTATTCCGTTCCAACAAGTAAGATTTCGATAATCCCTCATGGTGTACATTTAGTGCCTCACTCAAACAAAAAAGCGTTAAAAGAAAAATACGGCTTATCAGACCGAACTATTCTTTCGACCTTTGGCTTAATTGGGCCTGGAAAAAGCATCGAGACTTCCCTTAAAGCTCTGCCAGCCATTATCGAAAATAATTCTGATGTACTATTTCTGATTATTGGAAAGACGCATCCTAACATTGTAAAGCAAGACGGGGAAGTTTACCGCCAGATGCTCGAAGAAATGGTAAAAAATCTTGGAGTACAGCAACATGTCCGTTTTATTAATAGTTACCTGCCACTTGAAAATTTGCTTGAATACTTACAGCTTACAGATATTTATCTATTTACTTCCAAAGACCCTAACCAGGCAGTTAGCGGAACTTTCTCTTATGCCATAAGCTGCGGCTGCCCCATCATTTCAACGCCTATTCCACATGCCAAAGAAGTTTTAGGGGATGATGCTGGAATTATCTTTGATTTTCAGGATTCTGC
>Ga0307408_100000627_pt1 | contig 29992 bp, 25 predicted proteins | sample 322Cmetagenome_FD_202116 | JGI IMG/M metagenome (GOLD analysis project Ga0307408, IMG submission 202116) | Maize rhizosphere microbial communities from greenhouse at UC Davis, California, United States - 322HYB-C-3 | ecosystem: Host-associated > Plants > Roots > Rhizosphere > Soil | place...
TTCGGTTGACGAGCCCAAGCAAGTTCAAAGGCAAGGTAGGCACTGCGTTCGCCGGGCTCCATCGAGAAGGAAGAAATGCGACATTTCTATTTGGCTGGCAGTGCGACATTTGAACTTGGCGTTGACACTGCGCACGCAGGGGTCTTGCCGGTCGTCTTCAAACCTGTGACATCTGCGCTGCGGCGTGCCGGCTCCGGTCTCGGGCAACGCTGCCCGAACCCTGGAGTTCACCACGTCGCGCGATCTGTTATCCCCCTCGATTCATTCGTTGCCGCTAGCTGTCCAGGCGCACTGTCAGGTCTTGTTAGGGCGCAACGCGGAACGCCATCGAGACTTGCCCGCACCAGCGACACGCGAGCCCTGGCTGCAAAGATTAGGCTTTGATTCCAAGTCCTCTAATCAGCGACGCGTGCTTCTCCAAATCCGCTTGCAGTACGTCTGAAACCGCTGCGGAACTGGCAGGCCATGGCACCAGCCCGATTGCGGCAAACTCATTGGCGAGGTCTGGCAATGCCACGATCCGTGAGATTTCCGCGCTGAACTTATCAACAATGGCCATCGGCGTGCCCGCGGGAGAAAAAAGTGCGACCCACGGGACTGCCTCATACGCTGAAACCGTTTCAGCGATGGGTGGCACTTGCGGCAGCGATGGCGAGGGCTCGAGGCCCGACACTCCGAATGGCCTCAACCTCCCCGCTTTGAGATGAGACAAGGCCACGGGTATGGGCTCGAAGGAGATTGCGACGTCCCCGGCCAGCAGACCGACGATGCTGTTTGCCGTGTATGGCACATGCGTCATCTTCACCCCTGCCATCAGGGCAAACAGCTCCGCGGCAATGTGCGATCCACTGCCCACGCCATACGAAGCGAACGTCACCGGATGGGGAGATCGGCGCGCGTACTCGACAAATTCGGCAAGCGACACGATCGGCAACGAGGAGTTTGCAACGAGGACGTAAGGTCCCTTGAATAGGCCGCCCAAAGGGACGAAATCCCTCATCGGATCGTAAGGCACTTTTTCGTAGACGAAGGGATTGATCGTCATCGTCGCCTGTGCGGCACTTACCACCGTGTAGCCATCGGCAGGAGACAGTGCAGTGGCCTGCAGCGCGACAATCCCGTTGGCGCCGGGGCGATTGTCGACGGCGACGGGCTGATGCCACGAGGACGACAGGCGCGTCGCCAGATTGCGGGATGACACGTCGACGGCCGAGCCGGCGCCGTAAGGAATAATGCAGCGGATCGCTTTCGATGGAAAGGGCCGCTGCGCAAACGCAGACGTTGCGGCCATCGAATTGAGGAGGCTGATCGATGCCATGCCGCGGAGCATTTCTCTCCGGCTGTGGAGGCCATTCCGGGCTCCGAGGTCTGCGCGCAATCGAGCTGAAAGCATTTCAAGGTGGCAGTTTTTTTCCCAGTATTTCCATGCGGACTACCTTCACACCGCCTTCCGCGAGTTCGGGCAACCGGGCGAACCATGCCTGCACGTGCGGTGTGGCATTGTGCGCCTCGAAGTCCGACTGACTGGCAAAGATTTCATAGAAAACAAAGCGCCCTGGCGCCTCCCGGTCCTCGTGAAGAAAATAGAGCAGATTGTTCCGCTCCTGCCGCACTTGTGCAATAAGGGGCAGCGTGACTTTGCGCATTTCGTCTTCCTTGCCCGGTTTGGCGCGGATCTCTGCAATGACGGCATAGGCTCCCGAAGGAATCGCATCGTATCGAATGCCGCCGGCCGCTTGTGCCATCGCAGGCGGCGTGCCGGCGATCGATGCCGCGGCGGCCACGGCTGTAAACATTCCCCTGCCCATTGTTCCGGTGGTCATGACAATCCTCTTTCGTTGAATTGCGGTGGAAGGCCAACCGTCAGCCGTTCGCGGCTTGCAGGTGCGCCGCGCGCGCGTCGTCAAAGATTCGCTTTACCGGCCCCAACGCCTGGACGAACTCCAGCTGTTCGCCTTCGGGCCCTTTGCAATAGATCAAGGTCCATCCATTGGACTTTCCTTCGGTGATGCTGTTGCTATTGGCCTCGAGCGGCGCGGCGCGCCGCTGCTGCTCGGTCGTGACTGTGGTCACCCGATTGGCACGCACTTGCGTCATCCCGCGCCGCGCCGACTCTGCTTCGAGATCGCTGATGAATTTGTTGAAATCAACGTCATCGCGGATGTGAAAGCAGATGTGCATCATTCGCGGAAAGGCAGGGCTCATGTGATTCAGAGGCTCTGCGAAGGCGTCGCCGCTTCCGGATGGCTGGTCTGCATCGCGATACTGCAAGAGCTCGATCACGACGTTGTCGAACTGAACGAAACGCACGTCGAGACGCTGTGCGCCCCCACGCAGGTCTGGAACGCCCAACGCGCGTGGATTGACGCGACGCACGCGCGCTTCGATCTCCTGATCTGTGAGCAGCGTGTTGTGAATGCGCTCGCCCTGAAAGTCGCCATCGCGCATGACTTCGGTACCCCCCAGAACTTCCGTATAGAACGTGAAGGCGCGGTCCATGTTCTGTACGGTGAGACCGAAGTGCTGGACGCCCTGCAGTCGCGCCGCAAGTGGCCTGCTGTTTCGCGCGGTCTGCCCGGCCGAACTTCCCGAGCGCTCGCCCTGCGCGGACACAGGCAAGGCTGAGATCGCGATTCCGCCCAGCACCGCCGCTTCGGCCGCTTGAAACAGATCCCGCCGTTTCATCCCGGGCTCATTGACTTGTTGTTGCTGATTCATGTGTACTTCCTTCTCGATAAGTCAAAAGCGCGCTTCCGGCTCTCTCGTCGCCCCGGAGCGCTCCAAACCAGGGTGAGCCATAGTCCGTGGCCGTGAGTGCGGATCAGCTGAATGGCGGTGTCACGATTTGATCCGGTGCCCACCCACCATGAAAAGTGAAGGGAATGCGCACGGGAAGACGAACCGTCGCAACCGGCTCGCCCGAGAAGTTCTGGGCATCCAGAATGACGATGTCGCTGCGATGTCGCTCGGCGTCGTAGACGGAGGACAGGATCCATCCCTCGTCTTCTGCGGTGGTGCCGGGCTTGCGCACGAACACGGGCTCGGACGTCATGCACCGGCCTCCGTAGTCGTGCACCTCGGTCGAGCCACGATGAAGATCGTGTTTCATGGCGGGCCCGAAGGTCACGCCCTCACCCCAGTGCGCGGTATAGATGTAGCGGTAGTCCCCGCCGCCGTACCGCCCGTTGATGCGCGGGAATTCGTTGCCGCGGTCGTCCAGCACGGCTTCGGTGAAGCCGCCGGTTGCCCGATCGAGCGTCCATCGGACCAGGATCGGCGCCCCCTCATTGGGTCCATTCTGATCGGTGCGAAACATGCTTGGATGCTTGGGCAGGTCGATGATCGTCAGGTCGCCGACGTCATAAGCATTGGCAAAGTGGAACGCGAAGCAGCGTGGCACCTCGAACCAGCGCAGACCGGCGACGTCACCCTCTCGCGGCAGGAGCCCGATGCGAGATGGACGGCGATCATCCCAAAGCCAGGGGAAGCGGGTATGGGATCGTTCAGGTTGGAACGTCACCGGAAAGTCCGGGACGATGATGAACGACCGCGTGAACGCCATATCGTGGATCATCGGGATGTGCGGCAGGTCGATCCGCGCCTTAGTCGTGGCACTTCCATCGCGAGCGACCGAGACATAGCGCACCGGCTGGAACGGTTCATAGGTCAACGCGTGCAGTTCGCCCGTGACGGGATCACGTTTCGCATGGCCCGTGAACCCTGCCTCGAGCGTTCCCTCGAGATCGGTGCGCCGGACGCTTTCGAGTTCATAGTCCAGTTCGACTGGAAGCCCCCCGGCCTCCGCGATGGCGCAAAGCTTGCCACCGATATAGATGAGGTTGGTGTTGACGGGCGTGTCCCGCTCGTCTTTCCCGGGCCCGGGAATGGGCGCGCGACTTTTCACCTTGGCAGTGTGTGCGTCGAGGACGAAGCGGCTGCGGAACCAGTCCGCCTTGCCTTCGCGCAGCCGCAAACCATGCGCCATGCCGCCGCCCACAAACCAGTGGTAGCTTTTGAGCCAGGCGGTGTCTGGCTCGTCGACCGGATTGGGCCCCATTCGAAGAAAGCGCCCGTTCAAGGTTTCGGGTATGTGCCCGACCACCTCCAGGTCGAACGTCGTGACTTCGTTCATGAGGGGTGCAAAGTTCCCCGCCACATAAGGGGAACCAGTGCTGTGTGCGGAAAGAATCTCGCTGAGCGGTGCGTCCATGTCACTTCGTCCTTGCATGCGTCTCGTCATGCGGGGAAGTGTGGTGATTCGGTCGTGCTTTGGCGAGTTAAACGTGGTTAGCGGGATTCTGCGGTGCCATCTCCCGGACTCGGGAGAGACACCAGAATGTCGGCGGCAGCCACAAGGTCGCGTGTCGAGAACCCTTCCGTGAACTCGTCGAATACGGGCCGCAGCATCTTGCGTGCGTCCTCCGTCCTCGATTCACGGAGCCATAGCCCTGCGAGATCGGTTGCAGAGCGCAATCGCCACGACAACGCGCCCATCTGTCGGGCGAGTGCCATTGATTCAACAAGGATCGCCTCCGCCTCGCGGACCTCGCCGTCGGCGAACAGGATAGAGGACTGGATCCGCAGCACCTCCGGCAGGCACCATTGCTCGTTGTGCGCATGGGCCTGGTCGATCGCGCATCGGACTGTCTCCCGGGCTTCCACAATCCGGCCGGACCTGGCAAGTGCGGCGGCAAGCATGCAAAGGTAGAACGGCATCCTTGCCCAGTGGCGAATGGCGCGAAACTCCGCAATGGCGTGTCCGATACCCTCCGCTCCGACGCCTGGAACATCGCCTGCCAGCCAGGCCAATGCACTACGGTAGAACATCGCGATGGGCCGCCAGACGACGATGCCGTGCCGAGTGATCTGCTCCTCCAGCATCGCAACGTACCTGCCGCATTCCTCGTATCGGCCACAAAGAAAAGCAACCGGGCAAGCAGCCACGGCGAGGCCGTTGCTGAGCGACAGCTGATGCCTGGTCTTGAGGGCCCGCTCGACGACTGCCTCTGCCGTCCGCATCGCGGCATCGGGCGAGCCGGTCAGCCACTGGGCGTTGGCCAGGATGTTGCCGATGTCGACCTTCCTGTCGTACTGGAAACGGGCAAAGCGTGTTTCGTCGCGATCCTGCTGGTCCCGCTGGAAGAGGTCTTCAAGACGTTGCCGGGAACGCCAAAGTCGACCGACAAACATTTCAGCCATGCCCGTGTGCGCCGCGGCATAGGGCAAGGCGGACGGATCCGCCACGGTGGCCGCCGCTGTGAAGGTGTCCAGCGTGCGAAGCGCGGCATCGGGCGAACCGGCGAATACCTCGTAGCTGGCGAGCATTCGAAGGCCGAGCAGGCGATGCTCGGCGTCTCCCAGTTGCGTTGCGATGTCCAAGGTTCGCTGCACTGCCGCAAGCGCCTCGGGCATCGGCCCCCGCGCGAACATCGTCGTGCCCGCGAGAGAAATCTGTAGCCTCATGTCGCTCCGCGTGCCGGCCAGTCCCGCCGCCTCCAGTTCCCGAGCCGCAAGTGTGACGAAAACAAGGCTCTCGTGCGTGAGCGAGAAATGATTCCAGAGCAGGATGCCCGAGACGGTCAGCTGGACCAGCAGTTTCTTTTCAGACGCGTCCGCGCCGGCGAAGGCCAGTGCTGCGCGCAGATCGTCGAGCACGCGCGCGTAGGCATTCCCCCATTTGAGGGCCGGTTGTTGTGCCCAGTCGCCCGCGGCCCGCTCGAGCACGGTGCACACGTGCTTCGCATGCCGGCGCCGAACGGCTGGGCCCTGGCCTTCCAGCCGCAGGCGCTCGAGGCAGTAGGTGCGCGTGGTTTCCAGCAGGCGATAGGCGATCGGCACGGCGTCGGCATCGGTTACGAGTAGCGACTTCGCAGCCAGCCGCGTGAGGGTTCGCGCTGTCACGACAGGAGCGGAGTTCGAAACGGCCGAGGCGCCGTCGACATCGAACGTGCCCATGAACACCGACACCGCCCGGAGCAAGGCGGCCTCGTCATCCGAAAGCAGGCCGTAGCTCCAGTCGAGCGTCGCCGTCAAAGTGCGCTGACGCTCCGGCCCCGCCCGGCGTCCGACCAGGTGGCGCAAGCTGTCGTCGATCTGCTTCATCAAGCCACTGACGCCGAATGCTTCAACACGTGTCGCGGCGAATTCAATGGCAAGCGCGAGTCCGTCGAGTCTTCGGCAGATCTCCGCAACCATCGGTGCATCGGCGTCGCTGAGTCTGAACGACTCGAACCGATCCGCGGCGCGATCCACGAAAAGCTGGATCGCGGGATAACCGAGGGCTTCTTCGGAGGACAATTCTCGGCACGGGAGCGGCGCCCCCAGCCCAGGCAACCTGCGCACGCGTTCTTCGTACACGCGAAGCGGTTCGCGACTGGTGACGAGAATCTTCACGCCGGCCGATTCCGCGAGGATGTGGCTTGCGCTCGAGGCGGCCGCTTCCAGGACGTGTTCGCAGTTGTCCAGCACGAGCACCATCTCTCGACCGCGCAGAAACTCACACAGCGGCGCGAGCATGCTTTCGGAATGCACTCCGACGCCGAGCGCCATCGCGATGGCGTTGACTACCGCCTCCGGATCTTTCAGCGGGGCCAAGTCGACCAGCCATACGCCGTCCTTGAATGACCCGAGCGCACGCTCGGCCACCGCCAGCGCGACCGTCGTCTTTCCGATTCCGCCCGGACCAGTGATCGTCACCAGGCGAGAGGTTTCGAAGTCGCGCTCGATGTTCTCGATCACGTCTGCCCGTCCTACGATGCGTGTCGTGCCGGTGGGAAGGTTGTGCCGGCGCGTGGATGCTGCCATTGGCGATATTTCGAGTTCGAGCGAATCGTTCGTCGTGACCGATGCGATGAATCGGTAACCTCGTCCGATCACGGTCGCGATGTACCTGGCGTCGTCCGGCCCGCCATCGCCCAGCGTCCTTCGCAGGGACGCCACATTGACCTTCAGGCTTCCTTCATCCACGATCGTCGTGGGCCAGACTCGCGCCATCAGCTCGCGCTTGCTCGCTAGTTCGCCGGGTTGTTCCACCAGTACAGTGAGGATGTCGAGCGCGCGGCCGCCGATCCGGACCGGTGCGTCACCCCGCAGCAGCAACTGGCGCTCGGGTATGAGCGTGAAGGGGCCGAACGCGAAGCTCCGCGCAGATGACATGTCCCGGACTTCCGTCACGATCGCTATCCCAGTTCGGACAATAGTGCAGCGGCAACGACGAGGTCACGGATTCCGAACCCTTCGTCGAAGGCTTCATAAGCGGAGCGCAGCATGCATTTCGCCTCCACTCGACGCGAGTCCCGCCACAGCAACGCCAGATCGTTGGCGCTTCGCAGCTGCCACGTCAGCGCTCCAATCTTCTTCGAAGCCGCAATGGAGTCGAGCAGGAGAAGCTCGGTGATTTCTCGCCGGCCCCGGGCGGCCGCGATCGAAGCCTGTATGCGCAGGATTTCGGGCACACACCATTGCTCGTTCTGCGCCATCGCAAGCGCCATGGCTTGCTGGATTGTGGCCTCCGCCTCCTGCAGGCGGTCACTCTTGCCCAGCGCCTGTGCCAGAGTGGCCTGATAGAACGGGAGCCTCGCCATGTGTCCGATCGCATGGAACTCGGCGATTGCACGCCGCAGGGAGTCGACCCCATCGGAATTCCCGGGTTGCCTAATGGCAGTGAGTGCCCCGCGACAGAACGTGACAACGGGTCGCCATGTGTCGATGCTGTGCCGCTTTAGGAGTTCGTCGAGCATCGCGACATGATGCGCGCAATCGTCTTCGCGGCCGAGCCAGAAATAGAGGAGGCTGTTGTAAACAAGCGCGATGCTCAACGAAAGTTCATGCGAAGCCAAGCGCCCGTATTCCAGTATCGTTTCGGCTGTCCGTAGCGCGGCGTCCGGAAATCCCGTCAGTGATTGCACGTGGCTCAGCACCGCCAGCACATTGATGCTGTTGCTGTATTGAAAGCGCGCGAAGCGCGCATCGTTGAAGTCCTGTGAATGCTGCGCATGCAACCGCTCCATGCGTTTACGGGCAACGCTCAGTTGGCCGATGAACATTTCGCCAACGCTCAGATGCGTCTCGCCCTCGGCGATGGCAGATGGATCTTCGGTACGGGCGATCGCAAGGAAGGTCTGCAGCGTTCGGATTCCCGCATCGTGTGCTCCATTGAACAGATCGTAGGTTCCGAGGAGCCGCAGGCAGCGCAGGCGAAAGTCGGTATCGCCGAGCCGCTCCGAAATTTCAAGCGCACGGCGCATGGCCGCGCGCGCTTCGGGCACGATCCCCAATGTGTAGAGAATGGCGCCGGCGAGAGCGAACTGGAGGTGCATTTCGATTGCCGCTCCCGTGTAACCCGCGTCGCCGAGTTCTGCAATGGCCCGCGTGAGATGAACGCGGCTCTCTTCGGTCAGTGAGAAGTGATTCCACAGCAGCGTTCCCGCGGCTGTCAGGCGTATCTGCAGGGAGCGAAGTGCAGGCTTGAAACACGTCCAGGCCAGCGCCGACCGGAGGTCGCCGATGTAGGAGCCGTACGCGGCGGCCCAGTCGCGTGACAACCGCTTTCCCCATTCGTCCGCGGCACGCTCCAGGACGGCGCAGACATGTTCCGCGTGACGCTGGCGAACGGACAGGTCCTCCCCCGTCGCGACGAGCCTGTCTTGGGCATAGGCCCGCGTGGTCTCGAGCAAGCGGTAGCCCGTGTCCACCGCATCGACCTCGATCGAGAGCAGGGATTTCGAGGCGAGCTCCATCAGCGCGGCGGCAGCTTCGGTGGATTCGATGCTGGCGACGCTCGACGCTCCCGACGACCGGAAAGCGCCCGGAAAAACCGACACGGCTCTCAAGAGCCTGGCCTCGCTTTCAGGAAGCAGGCTGTAGCTCCAGTCGAGCGTCGCGGCAAGCGCTCGATGGCGCTCCAGTCCGGCCCGCCGCCCTGCAAGCACCCGGAACCGGTCGTTCAACTGCTTCTGCAAGCCCTTCACGCCGAATACGTCCACGCGCATGGCGGCCAACTCGATCGCGAGCGCAATGCCGTCGAGACTTCTGCAGATGTCGGCGATGACGGGGGCATTGTCATCGTCGAGAACGAAGGATTCCAGCCGGTCCGTCGCGCGATCGACGAACAGTTCGATCGCGGGGTAGGCCAGCGCGTTTGCGGCGGTCAGCCCTGCCGAATCCGCAGGCGAGGCCAGCCCCGCCAGCCGATGGACCTGCTCACTTTGCATGCGCAGCGCGACACGGCCGGTCGTCAGTACGCGAACGCCCGGGGCGTTCCGCAGGATCTGCTCCAGCGTCCTGGCGACAACGGACACAAGGTGCTCGCAGTTGTCGAGCACGATCAGAATTTGACGCTCTCGCGCAAACCTGCAGAGAGCGTCGATCACATTGGCCGAGTGCACTACGAGGCCCATCGCGGAGGCGATGACATGGGGCACAAGGGACGGATCGCGCAGGGGCGCCAGATCCACCAGCCAGATGCCGTCGCGAAATGCCCCGATCGCACGATCTGCAACGGCGAGTGCAACTGTTGTCTTGCCGATTCCTCCCGCGCCCACGATCGAGACAAGCCGGGACCGGCGCACCTCTTTCTCGAGGAGATCGATCACTTCGTCGCGCCCGACCACGCGCGTGGACATCGCAGGCAGGTTGTGCTTGCCAGCTGCGGCGGACCGTGGATCCGATGGCTTGTCCGATCTGCCTGAAACAATCCTCAAAAGAGGCTTGTCGCTCATTTCGCCCGTCTCGGCCGACGCTGCACGTGGTCGAGTTCCCCGTGCTCGATCAGCTTTTCCATGGCAAAAGCGCGAGTGAGATGCGTTTGGCGGTACCACAGCTCGCCATCGCGAGTCTCTGTCAAGAGGAGAGATTTGGACGTCAGGCTGGCGATGTCGTCGACCACAGCGGCCGGCGACACGTCCTGTGCACCGCAAACGGCGCGGGCCGATTCGAGGCTGAAGGCGCCGCTAAAGCACGACAGTCTGCGCAGAGTTGCCTGCTGTCGTGGCGAAAGCAGCGAGTAGCTCGCGTCGACGTTCGCCGTCAGTGTCCGGTGCCGCTCCGGCCCCTCGTGATGGCCATCGAACATGTGAAAACGCCTTTCGAGATGGTCCAGCACGCCGGCAACGCCCAGCGACGCGACCCGCAGGGCCACTCGCTCGATCGCGAGAGCATGCCCGTCGAGCCTTCGGCAGATGGCGATGACGTCTTGCGCGGTCGCATCGTCCAATCTAAATGACCCCGATTTCTGGTCGGCACGATCGGCGAACAGTTGGACGGCAGGGAAGGTCAACGCATCCTTGGCTCGAACTTTATCCAGCATCGTTGGAAGACCGAGTCCTTGCAGACGGCGCACGACCTCGCCCCTGATATTCAGCGGCTCGCGACTAGTAGTGAGGAGCTTCACCTTTCTCGTGCTCGTCAGTAACCGATCAGCCCATGTGGCGACCGCTTCGATCACATGTTCGCAGTTGTCAAGAAGAAGCAACACTTCTTCATCGCGCAGTCGATCCTCCAGCGGAATGGATCCGGCGCGAGCCGAATCACTCAATCGAACGACGTCGGCGACTGCGTCGGACACTCGAACCCGCTCGTCCACTGCTGAAAGATCGACGAGCCAGGCTCCGCCTTTGAAAGCGCCGGCCGCCCTGCGGGCGACCGCGAGTGCGACTGTCGTCTTGCCCACGCCGCCAGGGCCGACGATGGACAGCAGTCGAGCGCTTTCAAGGTCGTGCTGGATGGCGTCTATCGATTCTTCCCTGCCGAAGATTCGCTTGGCGATCACGGGCAGGTTGCCGGCACGCTCAGCTGACGTGGGAGCGAGATGGTGCAGATGGTTCGAAGACTGCACCTTCGCGATGAATCGATAACCCCGTCCGACCACCGTCGCGATATAGCGCGGTGAGCCGGTGCTCTCCCCAAGGGCCCGCCGGATCGCGGCCACGTTGACCTTCAGGTTGCCTTCATCCACAACAACGTCGGGCCAGACGCGAAGCAGCAATTCGCGTTTGCTGACAACCCGGCCAGGACATTGGACCAGCGCCGTGAGCAGATCGAAGGCGCGCGGGCTGATCCTGACAGCTTCCTCGCTTTCCAACAGAAGCCGCCGCTCAGGGACGAGCACGAACGGCCCGAATGCGTATGAATTGGCAACCTCGGAAATCAAGGCATTCAACCAGACCCCCAACATGAGAAATGGCGATCCGAGTGTAGGGGCGGAATGCGCCGGCGCCAACGTTAAATGCGGTAAACGCGGCCTCGCGAACGTCGCGCTTACCGCGTTTTACTTGCCAGGCGAACGAGCGCCGCGTCATGCTCCCGGCCTTGCATACAGAGGGAAACCGTATGGTGCTGGGAACGATCAACTCTGCAGGTGGCGTCGCGTGGATTGCCTGGAGCCTTGCCGGCGCCGCGGCGCTTGCGTCGGCAGCAATGGCCGCCTACCTCTGCTTCTGGCCGATCCCGGCGGAGCCCAGATCGTGGTTGGCCCCGGAACCTCCTGGCTATGCGGGCCCGCATGCACCGAACACCCGCTTGTCCGGTCTCCGCAATATCGACATTGGAGCGGAGTTCGGGCCGGAGCATCTGGCCTTCGGACCGGACGGAAAACTGTACGCGGCGATGACCAGCGGCAACCTGCTGCGCATGGACCCCGACGGTGGAAAGCAGGAAGTCTTCGCCAACACCGGCGGACGGGCTCTGGGCTTCGACTTCGACGCCAAGGGCCGGATGATCGCCAGCGACGCCATGAAGGGGCTGTTGGCCATTGACGCTGCGGGCCGCGTCAGCGTGCTGTCCGATCACGTGAATCCCGATGATCCCGTTCGCTATGCCAACTCGGTGGTCGTGGCGCCAGACGGAAAGATCTACTTCACCGACGCCTCCGCACGCTTCGCGCCCGCGGATTGGGGAGGCACTTACGAAGCGAGCGTGCTGGACATTCTGGAGCAGGCCGCAACGGGACGCGTACTGGTGCATGACCCTGCCTCCGCGAGCACCCGCGTCGTGGCGCACGGCTTCAGCTTCGCCAACGGCATCGCCATGTCTTCCGACGGCCAGATGCTGTTCGTGGCCGAGACTGGCCGGTACAGGGTCTGGAAAATCGAGAGCCGTTCGCGCGATCGCGATGTCGCGACCAGGTCGGCACAGGCCGAGGTCCTGCTCGACAACTTGCCCGGCTATCCAGACAACCTGATACGCGGACGGGATGGCCGCATCTGGGTCGGATTGTTCAGGCCGCGCAATCCTGCTGCCGACGCGCTGGCGCAAAGACCGTTCCTGCGCAAGGTTCTGCTGAGACTGCCCCGATTCCTGCTCCCGCTCGGCAAGCCCTACGGACATGTCTTTGCCTTTGATGAAAGCGGCCGTGTTGTCGAAGACTTGCAGGACCCCACGGGTGCTTATCCCGAAACGACTGGCGCGACGGAAACCGCAGGCCGCCTCTACGTCCACAGCTTGCACGCGCCCTCGATCGGGTGGATGCCACGATGACCGCGCGCCGCTTCAATGGCTGCCGCCAACGCGCCGCTGGTGTCCTACAGGGTCGTGCGCTTCTCGGTGCAGCGCTGTTCGGCCTCACGCTGGTGCTGGCAGCTTGCTCGTCCACTCCTGTCATGAAGGGAAATCAGGTGAAAAATGTTGTTCTCGTCCATGGGGCGTGGGCCGACGGCTCTGGCTGGCAGCGTGTCCACGACATCCTGCGTTCTCGCGGCTATGCGGTGAGCGTTGTCCAGAATCCTCTGACCTCGCTGGCCGACGACGTGGCGGCTGTCGACCGGGTGCTGGCGCGACAGGACGGTCCTTCCTTGCTTGTCGGGCACTCCTACGGCGGCATGGTCATCACCGAAGCGGGCACTTCGTCCAAGGTCGCGGGGCTGGTCTACGTCGCGGCGTTCGTCCCTGATGCCGGAGAGTCGGTCGCCAGCATGAGCGCCGAGGGAACGCCCGCACCGTTGCAACCTTCGGCCGACGGCTACCTGTTCTTCGATCCCACGGTCTTTCCGCAAGCGTTTGCCCAGGATCTGCCCGCCGCGCAAGGCGCCTTCCTCGCCGCCGCGCAGGTGCCGCCAGCGGCGGGCGCTTTCGGCGCTCCGGCGTCGCAAGTGGCGTGGAAGAGCCGGCCCAGCTGGTACGTTCTGTCGACGGAAGATCGCGTCATTCCGCCGGCCGCACAGCGCCGAATGGCAATGCGAGCCAATGCCGCCATCACCGAAGTCAATGCCAGCCATGCGGTGTACATGTCCAACCCGGAGGCGGTTGCTGCCGTGATCGACCTCGCGGCTCAAGCGCGCGCGCGATGAAGGCTGAGGCTTTGGCACTTGCCCACAGGACGACTGTTCGCGCAGAGAGTTCACGGGTCACCAGATCCAGCGAGAGGTTGCACATCGATGACCAGGCCAGGATCGAACGCCTTGTTCTCGATCCGGCCGCTCCAATTCACATAGCCGCGCGGGTTGCACACAACCCGGCAAGTACGGACGCGATAGTCGAACTGCTGATGCGTGTGGCCGTGCACCCAGAGCACGGGCACATCAAAGAATGCATCTGGAAGCTCGGTGACGAAAGCACCTGAGGCCCAGTCATCGGCGTAGCGTGGCGCCAGAGAACCGCGATGGGGAGCATGGTGGGTCATAACCACCGTCGGCTCAGCGAACGGTTCCGAAAGCTTGTCGCGCAGCCAGGCGCGCTGCGCCTGATGAATCCGCAGCGTGTCGGCCGCCTGGAGCTTTCTTCCTTGCTTGTCCCGCCAGGTATCGGGTTCGGTGGACTCGTCGATCGTGCGGATCAGCGCGTAGTCGTTCAGTAGGTTGGTCGCCTTCTTCATGGCACGCCCGACATCGCTGACCGGACCTTCAGGTGTCTCGATGGCGAGCGCGAAGTCGGTCCACAGCGTCGCGCCGAGGAACCGCACGCCGTCGATCACAACCTCATCACCGTCGAGCAGATGGACATTGGTTCCTTCGGCTTCGCGGCGGGCTTCGGCCAATGTCGTGTCCAGTCGTCCGTCGTAGTACTCGTGGTTGCCCAGCAGGTAGACCACGGGCTTGCCACGAAATCGATCCGCAGCCCACTGGACGGCGCGCTTCGCCGGCGAATGAATTCCTGCGGCACCGTCTACTCGATTGCCGTGCAGCCATGTAGAAGTATCAGGCGAACGACACCTTTGCGCGGCGATCGATATTTACATCAGGCGTGCATTGGGCGACGACCTCGGACAAACCGGGAATGGTGAGCGTGCAGCCTGCTTGATGGCATTCCATCCTGATCTCCCCTACGCTTCGGAAACTTCGAAGTCGTCGAGGGGCCCGTTAGACCTGGCACGGTCACATTCGAGCCAGCCTTTCGTATCAACACCGAACTTTTCCAGCGCCGCATCGATCGCGTCGGTCCAGTCTCGCCCAACGACGCGGCCGATGTGATAGCGCCATTTCGACCTTCCAATCGGGAACGACTCGGGGCGACCGGTCACGTGCACGTTCCAGAGCTTGCGAGCGTACGGGCGGGCTCTGCGCCCAAGGGTGAAAGTCAAAAATTGCGGGAATGGGAAAGTCGACAGCTGCGGCATCGCTGCCGAACCGAACGGGCGGTGGCCGCCCTGATCATTGTCATTGATCCAAAGCGCGAAGCCGGTTGCCTTGACTATCTCGGCGCCGGTTTGTCGTGTCAACACCCCATAGATAACTGTACTTATCTATTGGTGGTTTTTCGTCGTCAAAATTCCGTCTTTCTCATGTCTTCGCAAGATGGCTTCGGAGGCTTCTCGAACCATTGCTGACAAGCAGAAGCTGAGCCGACAGGTCTGCTTGGCGCCAAGAGGCGGTTGTAATGGCTGTGAAGCTGCTCTACCTTGCACGCGTTCGTGAGTACGAGATCCTGTCCTCGCCCGGCGACGATCGCCGGGTTCTTGACTCCGACGTCATCACAATTCGAGTTTTTGACCGCTCGTGGACGCTCCGCGAGATGCCGTGGGAGGAGCCCTCCGAGCACTGGGAAGGATACCTGGCTGCCGTCTCAGAACACGTGGAGGCGACAGGCAACTTCGCCATCGACGAAATACTCCAAACTATCCTGAAGCGGTAGGCGGCCATGCGACCGTCTTAGGGCGGCCAGGACCGGACCTTCCCCTCTGCCCGCTGCCATAGCCGCCCCCGTAGTTGTACCGGCTGCGAGAACTTCATGCCGGGCAGTCCGCGGCCGCGGTTGCGGTGCGGTGTCCGCGCGAAGGTGCTGTGCAACGTGCCAACCCTCATTCCTTCTAAGTAGTTGTCGCTAAAAGCTTCTGCTGACGAAGATGCATGGTCTGCAGATTTTTCGTTTTTGTAAACCCAAAAACAGGGTATTGATAAGAAGAGTTGTTATTGCAATGGCAGCCATTTTGATGGTCGAGGGCGGCGTTACCAAGCTCCGGCGTCCCGCGTGCCCTACCCGACAACCAAGCGCTGGCAAGTAAAAACGAGCTAGTCGAGGACCTCGAAGATCAGATCCAGTTCAACGGGCACACCGAGCGGCAGGCTTGCGACGCCCACGACCACCCGGGATGGGTTGCTCGCTTTTCCGAACACGTCTTGCAGCAGTACCGAAGCACCGTCGGCCACCTTCGGATGCTCGCGAACGTCCCCCACCGTTGCGACGAACACGCCGAGCCGCACGATGCGCGCGATGCGGTCGAGTGAACCCAACTGCTTCCGTACAAGCGCAAGCGCATTGAGGGCGGCAACGCGTGCGCTGTCCCGTGCGGCGTCCGCGTCCAGTTCAGCGCCCAGGCGCCCGACAAACTGGGCAGTGTGGCTTCGCGTGGGCAGCATCCCGGTCAAAAAAAGCAATGTGCCCGACTGCACGCTCATCGCATAGGTGCCGAACGGCTCGGGCGGCTCCGGCAAGCCGACGCCCAGATCTTTTAGCCGCTGCTCAGCGCCCGTACTAGGGCTTTGCACGCGCTCTTCCGACTTGGTGCTCATCGCACAACTCCTGCTCAAGATTGAAAACATGACCCATCACACCAGACGCTAGGCAACTGAGCCATTGAACCAAGGTATCGGCGATACCTTCGTACCGGAGAAGGCTGCGCGCTCAACCGAGAGGAACCGAGAACAGGAAAGTCGTGCCATGCGGATCGTTCGGCTCGACCCACAGGCGTCTTGGCGCCTGAAGCCCGCTCGCAATCAGCGACACCGCTGGGGCGATCGTCCGCGTCGGTGAAGGCAAACTCGTGCCGCTGGTCCTTTCCAGCACACCACGCCTGTCCGCACTGCAGTACGTTCTAACGCTGAGCGAAACCCGCGGGCCGTTCATCACCGAAAGCTTGTGCGGGCTCTTTGTGCACCGGCCCGAGCGCCCGTCGCCCAGCACGCCTGGAGGCGGCGCCGGAGCACCCGCCAGTGAAAACGGACGCTGAGCACGCTCGTCTACGAACCCGGAGCCATGGACCGCCAAGCGTTTTGGAAGCTCTGGCATGCTGACATAGCTGCGTGGCACCGCGTGGTGGTTGCGACGGCATCCGTCTTGATTAATCGCTGCACTCGCGCGAAGCGTTGCCGCCCCTAAGCCGGAATGCAGATGGAAAAGGTCAGCCCCGGTCCGACATTCGCGCTCGCGCGCAGATTGCCGCCGTGCGCTTCAATGATCGATCGGCTGACAGAAAGCCCCACCCCCATTCCGTCGGGCTTGGTCGTGTAGAACACATCGAACAATCGATCGAGCGAGTCGATGGGCGCACCCGTGCCGTTGTCACTCACGGCAAGCACCACCTGCTTTTCGTCGCACGATGTCGCGATCGAAATCTGACGCGCACGGCCAGCGATTGGGTGTAGTGCATCGCAGGCATTGAGCACAAGATTCAAGATTACCTGCTGCAACTGGACCCGATCGCCGAGGATGACGGGCAAGTCACCAGCCAGTTCGGTGTGCAGCACTACCCGCCTTTTTTGCAGCTCGCTCGACGTCAGCGACAGGATCTCCCTCGTGGCGTCGTTCAGGTCGACCGGGCCCTTCTGCATCGGCTTTCCGGCAAAGAGTGCTCGCAGGCGCTTGATGACTTCCGACGCCCGGTTGGCGTCCCGAATCGTTCGCTGTACGGTTGCCTTGGAGCCCTCGACATCCGGCGGGTCGGCATCCAGCATTCGCAGGCACGTGCTGGCGTTGGTAACAATGCCTGAGAGCGGCTGATTGACCTCGTGTGCGATTGACGCGGTTAGCGCGCTGAGCGCGGCGGCGCGCGCCACATGGGCGAGCTCACCGCGTGCACGGTCGCGCGCCTCTTCGGCGGCCTTGCGCTCGGAGATGTCCTGGACGGTTCCCATAAAGATGGGCCGCCCGCCGACATGCTCGATAAGACGGGCGACGCCGCGCAGGTGCTTCAGGCGGCCTTCCTGCGTCAAGATGCGGAAGATGAAATCGGCACCGTGCCCTTCCATGCCTCGCTGGATTTCCGAATCGAACAGCGCAAGGTCGTCCGGGTGGATCTTCTCGCGAATAGAGCCCACATTCGGCCGCACCCCGGGGTCGATCTCGAAGATCCGGTAGAACTCCGCCGACCAGCGGTGCTGGTCCTGCTGGATGTCTGAAGTAAAGCTTCCGGTGGCACTTAGCCGCTGCCCTTCGGCCAGCTGTGCCATGGCTCTTTCCAGCTCGGCCTCCCGGGCCTTGAGTGCGTCTTCGGCGGTTCGGCTGGCTGTGACATCCTGGATGGACCCCGCGACGAACCGGTGCCCGCCCGCCGACCTGCTGAAATGCGAAACCGCGTGCAGATGCTTTGCTTTTCCCTTGGGCGTGACGATGCGAAAGAACTGGTCGAAATCCGTTCCCTCGGCAAGCGCCCTGCGAAAGCCCGCGTCGAAGGCCGGCAAGTCATCCGCATGGATGAGCGCGCGAAATGACTGGAATTTCACGCTGGAACCGGCCTCGAACTCCAGAATCCGATAGAGCTCTTCGGACCACACGTGTTCGTCCGCCTCCACGTCGGTTGTGAAGCTGCCGGTATGGCTCAGCCGCTGGGCTTGCGTGAGATGGCTGAGTGCATGATGCAATTCGGTCTGCTGAGCGTACAGTGCTTCGTCCATCTGCGCGCGTCGCATGGCGATGCGTACGATCCCGGTGAGCCGTTCGATAAGCGCGAGTTCATCGCGGGTGGGCGCAGCGTCAACGTGCCGGTGGAGAACAAGAACGCCCAGGACTTCGCCCACCTCCGCCATGACCGGCATCGCCCAGCACGACACGAATTCATGCGCGGCCAGCAAACGCGCCCATTCAGGACCAGGTGCTGCGTCATTCTGCAGACCGGTCGCGATCACCGGTTTCCCTGTCTGCGCCGCTAGCGAGGCGGGGTCACACTCCGGACCGACGGACCTGCCCGCATAGAACGATCGGAAGTCTTCCGGAAACTCAGGCCCGGTGTACGCGCTGAAAGCTCCGCCCCCAGCTTGCACTCGCAGGATCGCGCAGCAGCCTTGAAGAAGCTCTTCCACCAAAAGCGCTGCCGCCTCGAGGGTTTCCTGCACCGGAAAGCTCTGCGCCACTCGCTCGAGGATGGCCTTCTCGGCGGCCAGCATCGCAGCAGAGTGCGCAGTACTCATACCGGCAGCGTCACGCACAGCCTCGCACTTGTGCACCGCGCCGACTGGCCATGCGCAACGTGTGCGCGTGTCGGCCTTCAAAACCGCAGGACAGATCTGAGACCATGCCCACAAGTTCTGCGAGCGACTCGGCGCGCATTTTTCGCATCAGGCTGCCGCGATGCGCCTTGACAGTGATCTCCGAGATTCCGAGATCGAAGCCCACCTGCTTGTTCAAGCGGCCGGCGGTCACCAGTTGCAGCACCTCCCGTTCGCGGCGGCTGAGTTCCTGGAAGCACTGGTTCAGGTCATGTAGGCGCGCGGCTTCCTCCAGTCCGGCTGCGCTGAGTTCGATTGCTTGGCTGAGGGAGCGCAGCAACGCTTCTTCGCGAAGAGGCTTCACCAGGAAGTCGAGAGCGCCGGCCTTCATCGCCCGCACGGTCGTGCGAATGTCCGAACGGCCGGTCATGAAGATGACGGGCATTTCCTTGCGCTCGGCGATGCGCTCTTGCAATTCCAGTCCGCTCATATCCGAAAGGTCTTGCTCAACCAGGAGACAGCCCGCGGCAATCACTCGCGGGCGGGCGAGGAACTCTTCTGCCGTGGCCGCCGCGACAGCGCGCCATCCCGCCCGGGCAATCGTCTGCGCGAGGGTTGTCCGGAGCGACGGTTCGGGCTCCACGATGAACACCGTCGGCAGTTGCGAAGCTTCGATGGCAGCGGGCGTTCTTGGTGAAAGATGGAGATGACACGGCCTGGTGGCGAAGGGGGATTGCATGTGCGCTCCTTGCATGGGGATGTTCTGCGCGACATCGTGAGCGCGTGGCCCTTTGTGCACCAGCCCCCATTGGCGGCCGGTTCGGGCCCGATCGGTTGCCCGCGAGGCCCTCAAAAGAGGCTCTGCTACGGCCCCGATGGAGCGACCGATTCGCTCCTCCGCGGCGGATGGAGATGCGGCGCGCTCGATCACCCGCTACGTGCCGTCCGGCGGACCGCCCAGAATCTCGAGCCGTGTCCATCCGAACAACCGTGCGTCGAGTGACCATGCGCCCGGCCCCAGCAGCGCAAGCGCGAGGCCCAGTACGCCCAGCAGCAGGTCCGCGCTCGGCAATGACGAAGGAATGGCCATGCAGTGCCACCCTGCCGCTACGGCGGCGAGGACGCCGCTCACGGGTGTCCAGAGGCCGATAAGCAGCAGCAAGGCCGTCACTGCGCAGAGCAGGCTGAGTCCAATGGAAAGGGCGGGAAGGTTGGCGACCGACGACAGGATGATGCCCGCAGCGCGCAAGGCAAGGTATGCAGCCGCGGCCAGCCGCATCAACAGCAGGCCGGCGCCGGGGCTGCCGGCCGCGAAAGAAGAGAAGAGTCTTTGCACCCCCCGATCAAAGCAAGCCTCGTCGATGCGAGCGACCCTCGAATGGGCCGTTTCAATGCCTCTTTCGGGGATCGGGAAATCCGGCGTTGCCGCCGGTCTCAGGGCATGTCGATGATTCCTCGCCTGAATCCGATCATCGCCGCATGGGTGCGGTCCTTGGCGCCGAGCTTCGAGAGGATGCTGCGGACCTGTTTCTTGACCGTTTCTTCAGACAGCACAAGCTCGGCGGCAATTTCCTTGTTGGCATTGCCGGCCGAAATGAGGCTCAGCACCCGGATTTCCGCGGGCGTGAGCGCGTCGTCGGTTGCATGCTCAGCCAGTTCGAACGAGACCTCTGTGGAAACCGTTTTTCTGCCGGCGTGCACCGCCCGTATGGCGTCCAGCAGTTCTTTGTGCAACGAGTTCTTCAGCAGATAGCCGCGCGCGCCCGCCTGTATTGCGCGCAACGCCTGCACGTCGCCGGCATATGTGGTCAGAACGATGATGCGTGCCTGCGGAAATTCACCGCGAATTGCGCCTATGGCATCGAGTCCGCCCATCTCCGGCATTTGCAAATCCATCAGCGTGATGTGCGGCTTGTGCCTGCGAAACTGCTCGAGGGCCTCGCGGCCGTTGGCCGCCTCGGCAACCACTTCCATGTCGGCCTGAATGCCCACCAGGCCGGAGATTCCTTGAAGAACCACGGGGTGATCGTCCACGCAAAGGACGCGAATGCGCGCTGAATCGTTGCTCATGTGTCGATGATCGATGCGGAGGGATCATTTGAAGCGCCCTTGCGGGACGGAGTCGTCGCTTCGGCGGTAGGAGCATAGGCGCGCGCGGCCGGCACGCTCAACTCGACCGCCGTCCCGGCGCCCAGGCGAGTCCAGAAAGTGAGCTTTCCGCCGATGAGCTTGGCGCGTTCGCGCATGCCGTGCAGGCCGAAGTGGCCCTCTCGCCCACGCCTCGCCACACCCTGATCCATTCCCCTGCCATCGTCGCGCACGCGCACGCGAAGTTCGCACTCGTCGTAGCGGAGCTCGACCTCGACCTGCGTCGGATGGGCATGACGAAAGGCATTGCGCAACGCTTCCCCCGCGATGCGAAAAACGTCGTCGCGCACGATCGGATGCAGACTTCGTGGCCGGCCCTGCACCTCAACGCCGATCCGGGCTGCAGGCGAAGCCGGGTCGGCCGCGAGCACCTGGCCCAGGGAGCGAATGGCCTCGGCCAGATCGCTGCTTTCGCTCGCGGCTGCGCGAAGCCCCTGAACCGCGTCGCGCCCTTCGGTGACGGCATCGGCGGCCTGGTCGATCCCCTCTGCCAGAATGCGACGCCCGTCGCTGCTCGGCCACAGCTGATGCGCGGTCTGCAGTCGCAGCACCAAGCCCTGGAAGGTCTGCAGCAGGGTGTCGTGCAACTCGCGCGCAATGCGCATCCGCTCGTTTACGCGCGCCTCCAGCGACAGGCCGAAGCGACGGGAGAGTTGCCTGATGCGCCAGCGATAAATTCCGTAGAACAATAGTGCGGCTATGACGATGCACGCGGCACGGAAGGTGGCGGTCTGCCACCACGCGGGGTCGATCGAGAACTCGAGCGTGGCGCCCTCGTCGTTCCACACCCCGTTTTGATTCGCAGCTTTGACCCGGAAGTGGTAGCGCCCTGGCGCCAGATCGGTATAGAAGGCCTGACGCCTGTTGCCCGCTTCCTGCCAATCCGTATCCCGTCCTTCGAGCTTGTAGCGGAACTGCACTTTTTCCGGCACGGCAAAGCTGAGGCCGGTGTACTCGATCTCGACGTCCCGTTGGAGTGGAGGCAACCGCAAGCTATTGCGTGCTTCATGACGTATGCCGTCGCTGACGAGCGTCTCCACGTGCACCGGCGGCGGCGCGCCGTTGAATGGAATCTTCTTCAAGTCGATGGCAACGATGCTGTCACCGGTCGCACTCCAGATTCTCCCGTCGCCAGTGCGCGCCATCTTTGGCGCAAAGACGTATGTCTCGGTGAGATATCCGATAGCGCTGAATGTGATTCCCTGCGGCACCCCGTCCCAGTGATCCAGCAACTTGAATTTCACGGTCATGCGCGCTCCGCTGTCAGCGGCGGCAGCCCACTCATCCAGCGATGCTTTGTCGGCTTGCGCCAGTCCGCAACGGGTGGAAAGCCAGACGTGCTGCCCGTCGGCGAGTGACCAGAAGACGCGATCGCACGGTAAGCCCGCTGCAGTGTCTAGGCGGGAGATGCGGTCATGCTTGATCCGGATCAAGCCGGAGTTCGTGGCCACCCAGACCGCGGCATCCGAGCCGTGGCGGATGTGGTTGATGCGCGAAAACAGATGCGGCTGGTGCAGTTTGTAACGCGCAAGAACTTCTCCGTCGACAAGCTGTTCCAGTTCTCCACGGAACAGGCCCATCCACAGGGAGCCGTTCTCGGGATCGACGGATATGGTCGATATGCGCCCCGAAGGCCCGGTGTATTTGCCGGACACGACTTCCGCCTGAGCGTCGGAGCCGGTTCGCAGCCGCAAGAGCCCCGCCCGGCGATGTGCAATCCAGAGGTTGCCATCGCCGTCTTCGGCCATGGCATCGACAGGCCCCGGCGGAACCGTGGTCGCGGCAATGTAGCGGCCATTCTCGAAGTATCCCAACCTCGACTGCGGTACTGGAGAGGGTGACCATACCCTGCCTCGACGGTCCTCGTAAAGGCTGCCCATCGCCGACCACCGCCGCTCCCAGCGCCCCGCTCCGTCCATCTGGTAGATACCGGTCGTGGTGCCCGCCCACAGACTGCCATCGCTGGCGGCTAAGACCGAGCGGCTGCGCCCGTTCAGTCCGTCAGCACTCCATTGGCTGGCGGCCGCGACCGGCCGAAATTGGTCGAGGCCCCGTGACGTGGATACCCACAGGTTCCCTTCGCGATCTTCAAACAGATCCAGGATGTGGTCGCCCGACAGCCCCTGCGCGGACGTATAGGCATTCACCTTTCCCTCATGCAGATGCAGCAAACCGAAGTCTGCAGCCCCGAGCCACAGCCCGCCATCCCGATCACGAACGATTTTGGTAATTGCGAGATTCGCGGCCCACTGGGGCAGCACGAGTGGCTCCAACTTGCCGTTGGAGAGCTGGCTGATCCCTCGGCCACGCATTCCGACGATCAGCGTCCCATCAGCCATACTCGTCAAGGTTCGCAGCGAGGCCAGCGGGCCGGAGAGGAAGTAGGAGACCATAGGCCCCTTCCCCCACTTCCATAACTGGTCGACGCCGGCAACCCACAGTGCGTTTGCACTGTCGCGGTGAAGGGCGACAACCTCTTTTCCGAAACGGCCGTCATCGCCCTGGCATTCACTATATTGGTTTCGGACGGCGCAAAGCAGGCCATGGCCGCGGGCAGATCCACCGGCCCAGATCGTCCCGTCGGAATCCTCGATCAAGGCATTGATCGTCTTTCCGCTCAGCGGCGCAAGGGCTTCGGCGGCGCCGTCCTTCACCTTGATCAATCCGCTCACCGTGCCGATCCACAAGCTTCCATCGCGCGCACCGAGGAGGGCTTGCACGCTGTCGGCAGGGAGCGCCGTACCTGCCGGGACTGACCACGGAACACTACGGACACCGTCGAACCTCAGCAGACCGTTGGGGGTGGCCAGCCAGATATATCCATCCGCCGTCTGAGCAATGGCGGTGATCGTTCCGAGACCGAACCCATCGAAATTGCGCCAAGCCCTATGGCCGTGCTGCGAGATGGCCAGAGAAGGATCGAGCGCCCATGCAAGCTGGACGCCGACGAGGGCTGCAAACGCAGTGACAAAGGATGCGATGCGCGATGCGATCCCCGCTCGACACACGAGAAATCTCCTCGGCCCAGCCCCGGCTGAACCAACGCTTTACGGCCAATGTAAATCAGGAGGCGATAGTAAGTCTTCCGTACGTACGTCGTCCATTGATACCTTGCGGGCGACCCGTCGGCTCAGGCCAGCCGGGCGAGCGGCGCACCGAAAATGGCTGTCTGGTACGTCGCCAGCAGCCCCGGCTCCTCGATGGATCCGTGGTGGTGCAGTTGCCGCCACTCGCCCTCCTGCCTTGTGAACCAGCGTGTGGTGCGAATGCGCAGCTCAATGGTTTTTCCGCCGGTTTCGCACACGCCCTTTTCCCGCCCCACGAAAAGGTGCCAGTCGTCCCCGCCCTGGCTGGTGAAGTCGTGGAACGCAACGCGCACGGTGGCCGGCCCGTTGAACAGCTTTTCATACCCTTGCGCGATGGAGCTCCAGCCCCTCCGGATGCCGCCGATGGGGTTGTCCATGCTCGGGCTGTCGCCGGTCGCCCAGTTGCGTGCGAGCGCATCGAGGTCCTTGGCGTTGAACGCACGGTAGAACGAGATCAGCGCGTCGAGCGCGCCTTGGTCGTTGGCGAGGAGCTCGCCTCCGGTGATTTCTTGCGGAACTGCTGGCATGTGGAATACCTCTCTGTTGAAGAGAAAAAAATTAAAGGCGGCTCAGGCGTTTGCCGAGGCGCGGCGCGCGGCGCCCGCCGCCACGTCGATCGCCAGGGCGACCAGGATTGCGGCGGTGCCAATGACAAACAGCAGCCCGTAGGCATGGCCGCTGATGTCGAAGATGAACGACAGCGCATAGGCCGCAACGGCCTGGCACAGCGCAAAGGCAACAGTGGCCTTGCGCCAGGCAGCGCCTTGCTGCGCGGGGTGATGCAGCAAGATCTCATGCACCCGGCCCAGCACCAGCGGCACAGTTCCAGTGACGAAAGCGCCGACGATCACGCTCGATGCGGCCAGCCACGCCGGTCCGAGGCCAAGCGCAGGAATCACAACCCCGAAGGTCTCGACGACCAGCGCGATGCGCAGGGCCCGTGCAAAACCCATGCGGTCCGCCAGCGCGCCGACAAGAAGCGGGCCGACGGTGGCACCAACGCCGAACAGCACCCAGTATTGCCCGCCAACATCCAGGCCCCTGCCCTGTCCGCGCGCCACATAGTCCACCAGAAAAATCATGTGCGGCACCCAGCCCGCGGCGTTCAGCGCATACACCGCATATAGCGCGCGCAGCGGAGCCATGGAGGTTGCCTTGCGCCGCGCAACAGGCGCCACCAGAGGCGCAGCGGCGCGCGGCCAGCCGTGCCACGACACGGCCGCGAGCAGCAACGAGACGACGCCCAATCCGATCCACACGTCCCGCAGGCCGCGCTGCAGCAGCAGCGGAACGAGCGTGCCCGAGGCCACGATGCCCACGCCAATGCCCATGAAGATGATCCCCCCCGCCAGTCCGCGGTGCGACGGCGATATGTGCGGCAGTACCGTGGGCGCGGCCAGCACCATCAGCGCGCCGCCCGCCAGCCCCGAAAGAAAGCGCCATGCGAAGAACCACGCGAATGACAGCGGATACCCGCAGGCGAAGAAAGACATGGCCGCCAGCAGCATCATCGCGCGGAGCTTGGCCGCGGCCGGAGTGTCTGCTGCAACACGCTGCGCAAGCAACGCGCCGGCCAGGTAGCCTGCGAGATTGGCGGCGCCCAGGTAGGCGGCCTTCGAGGGCTCGAACCAGTGGGCTCCGATGATTGCCGGCAGCAGCGGCGTGTAGGCGAAACGCGCCAGGCCGATGCCCACCAGGCTGGCACAAAATCCCGCCGCGGTGGCCCACCACGCGTTCACCGCCGGCGTGTGCGGCCGGGGTTCGGTAGTCGCGGCCTTGTTCATACCAATCCCGCGCAGTCAGCCGAATGAAAAGGAAAACGCTTCCGCTCCGGGATCGAGAAACTCGATCTCGAAGAGCCGGCCGGCAACCGGACCGGCCTGCCGTATCAGCTGGTACATGCGCTGATAGTCGAGGGTTCCGTAGCCCTGTTCGTCCACGTCGACACCGCGCGACGCACCCGGCGGCCTGCCGTCGATGCGCACGCGAAAGCGCACCGGCGTGCCGCGGTCCGCCGGCCCCATCACCAGATGCAGATCGCGTGCCTGAAAGCGGTAGACGATCCGCCCGTTCGCCGCTTGCGAGGTGGCGGATTCCAGCCCCATCGTCCAGTCACCCGACAAGGCCCACTGATCGAAGACGAGACGCGCAGGCGAGGCATAGCGCTGGCGCCTGTCCGGCACGACGCCCCCGGGAGAAGCAAAGTACCGGGTGCGTGCATACCCGACATAGTTCTCCGGCGACTTCAGGTTTTTCCAGTCGGCAGCGGCCTCCGCGCCCCGGGCGTTGACCGCGACCAGATCGGTGCTTGCCGCTGGCGAGCCCGCCTCGGACAGCAGCTGCTGGATGATTCGCTCCGAGCGGGCGTAGTCGCCTTCGCCGAACTGGTGGGCCCTGATTTTTCCCTTGGCGTCTATGAAATAGAGTGCCGGCCAGTATTCGTTGCCGAATGCGCGCCAGATCCTGTGGTCGCTGTCGAGCACCACCGGGTAGCCCACGCCAATGTCTTTCACCGCCCGGCCAACGTTGCCCGCGTCGCTTTCGAAAGCGAACTCGGGCGCATGCACGCCGATGACCACCAGCCCCTGGCTCCTGTACTTCTCGAACCAGGCCCTGACATAGGGATACTCGCGCCGCCAGTTGATGCACGAGTAGGTCCAGAAATCGATGAGCACCACCTTGCCGCGCAAACCTTCCGCGGTCAGCGGCGGCGAGTTGAGCCAGTGCCCGGCGCTGTCGAGAGAGCGCAGGCCGCGCTCGGAAGAAGGCTCCTGCGGCGAGGAGGCCCTCGCCGATGCAATCGGCTGCGGCGTCACTCCGCCGCCGGCCACGGCAATCATCGACGCCAGCACAATGCCGCAACCAAGCAGTTTCATGGAGAGATCTCCGCTGTGGATCGGGGCCGGTCAGCGCAGCGGCCTGAACGCGGCGCGGATTTCCGCGCTGAAGAGTTCGGGCTGCTCCCAGGCTGCAAAGTGGCCGCCCTTGTCCACCTCGTTGAAGTAAATCAGCTTGTGATAGCTGCGCTCGACCCAGCTGCGGGGCGCGCGATAGATCTCACCCGGAAACACCGTGACCGCCGCGGGCAGCGAAATGCTCACCGCGTTGAAGTTGTTGGCGTTGTTTTCCCAGTAGAGCTGGGCAGCCGAAGTTGCCGTTTTCGTGACCCAGTAGAGCGTGATGTCGTCAAGCATCTCGTCTTTCGTGAAGGCCTTGTCGGCATTGCCGCCGCTGTCGCTCCAATCGGTGAACTTGTCGTAGAAGAAGGCGGCCAGTCCTGCCGGAGAGTCCTCAAGGGCATAGCCCAGCGTTTGCGGGCGCGTCACCATCATGGCGGCGTAGCCGGCGCCCTTCTTGTACAGGTAGTCCATGGCCTCGAAGGCGGCCCTCTCCTTTTCCGAGAGGCCCGCGGGTGCGGGCTCGCCGTTGTTCAGCGCCTTGGCCACGTCGGGCGGTATGGTCGCGGGCATGTTGACGTGGATGCCCAGCAAACCCTCCGGCGCCTGAAGGGCCATCTTGTCGGCAACGACCGAACCCCAGTCGCCTCCCTGCGACACATAGCGCTGGTACCCCAGGCGCTTCATCAGCACGTCCCAGGCGCGCGCAATGCGCTCGGAGCCCCAGCCGGCGCGCTTCGGCTTGCCGGAAAAGCCGTAGCCCGGCATCGACGGCAGCACCAGGTGAAAGGCGTCCTCGGCCTTGCCGCCGTGCGCGGTCGGGTCTGTGAGCGGGCCGATCACCTTCAGCATTTCCATCACGGAGCCGGGCCAGCCGTGGGTCATGACGAGCGGCATAGCGTTGGTGTGCCGCGATCGTACGTGGGCAAACTGGATGTCGAGCCCGTCGATCTCGGTCACGTACTGCGGCAGCGCATTGAGCCTCTTCTCGATCTTGCGCCAGTCGTACCGGGTGCCCCAGTAGTGCACGAGCGGCTTGATCTTCTCGAGCCGCACGCCTTGCGAGAGATCGTCGACTGTCTCGCGTTCGGGCCAGCGCGTAGCCAGCACGCGGCGGCGCAGGTCGGTCAGCACGGCCTCGGGCACGTGGATGCGAAACGGCCGGACCAAGGTGTCGCCCGTGGGCGCGCGCCGCGCGGGAAAAGCGCCCGCCACGGGCCCGTGGAGATCGTCGCCGGAGGTCTTCTGCGCCAACGCGGGAGAAGAAGACGAGAGAGCGCCGAGACCGGCGGTTCCGGCAGCCGCGGAAGCCGCGAGAAAACGGCGCCGGGTGGTGGGCGCGGTTGCTGAAGACATGGTCATCGTCCTTCCAGTGTGAGTGTTCGGTGAGGTGCGCGCGCAATGACGTGCGAGGCACGGAGCAATCAAAGCAGAACGTCTCGAGAACAGCCATTGCACAAAGGTGTCGGTGCCACCAAACACGCCCTCAATACCTTCGTTCAATGGACGGGTTGCCTTCGCTCTGGTGTCATGACCCTCAGCAAAACGTTTTGTCCCCAACACACGGAGTTCAAGATGAGCAAGGTTCAGAGCCATGAAGAAAAGGCAACCGGCGCGGCCGGTGGTGCGATCGAGATGAAGCTCGAAGTTGTCGTGCTGCCGGTGGCCGATGTCGATCGAGCCAAGCGCTTCTACGCAAACCTGGGGTGGCGGCTTGACGCCGACTTTGCCAATGCCGACGACCTGCGGGTGGTGCAGCTGACGCCGCCGGGTTCGCCCTGCTCGGTCATCTTCGGCAAGAACGTGACCGCGGCGGCACCGGGCTCGGTGCACGACCTGATGCTGGTGGTGAGCGATATCGAAGCCGCCTGCACGCATCTGATTGAAAAGGGCGTAGAGGTCAGCGCGGTGTTCCACGACGCGGGCGGTGTGTTTCATCACGCCGGAACGGCAGCGCGCGTTCCGGGCCTGGACCCGCAGCGGCGCTCCTATTGTTCATGGGCATCGTTCTCCGATCCCGACGGCAACGGCTGGCTGCTGCAGGAAGTGACGACGCGGCTGCCAGGCCGCGTGTAGGCGCATTGCACCAGCAGCGAGTACGGCCCATGGACGTCGCAGCGCTCACCGCACTGCTCCGCGAAACGGAGCTTCACCACGGCGCCTACGAACCAAGCGCGCCCAAACACCACTGGTCGGACTGGTATGCCGCCTTCATGGCGGCCCGCACACGGGGCCAGACAGTCGAGGAAGCAAAGACCGCCGCCGCGCTTCACATGCAAAAGATCCTTCGCACCCGCTCCCTCCTGGAGAGACCATGAACGCACCCAGCTCGCAGATCAAGCTCACGCAGCACACACCGGCGTACTGGACCGCCACGTTCGACCATCCACCCATCAACGTGATCGGGCCGCCCACCATCGTCGAGCTCGACGCGCTGATATCGCGGCTCGAGACAGATCCCGAGGTTCGTGTGGTGGTTTTCGACAGTGCCAACCCCGAGTTCTTTCTGGCGCACTACGACATGTTCGTCGACAAGGCGATCACGATGGCCATGAAGCCGGGACGCTCGGGCATGCACCCCTGGCTGGACGTGCTGACGCGGTTGAGCCGCGTGCCCGTCGCCACCATCGCCTGCATTCGCGGCCGGGCGCGCGGTGCGGGCAGCGAATTCGCGCTCACCTGCGACATGCGGTTTGCCAGCCGCGAGAAGGCGGTTCTGGGCCAGTTCGAAGTGGGCGTGGGCGCTGTTCCTGGCGGCGGCCCCATGGCGCGTCTGCCGCGGCTGATGGGCCGTGGCCGTGCGCTCGAGGTGCTGCTCGGTGCGGACGACTTCAACGGCGAGCTGGCCGAGCGCTACAGTTACGTGAACCGGGCCTTGCCCGACGACGAACTTTTGCCCTTCGTCGATGCGTTCGCACGGCGGCTGGCCGGCTTCGACAAGCGCGCCATCGCCGAGACCAAGGCCTTTGTCGACCAGGCCAGCCTGCCGCCCGACAGCGAGCTTCCGCCGGCACTCATGGCCTTCTACGCATCGGTTGCCAGGCCCGAGACGCGGGCCAGGTCGGCGGCGTTGGCCGCCAAGGGGCTGCAAACGCTTTCCGACGTCGAGCTGAGGCTGGGTCACCACGTGACCCAGTACGCCGCTCCTTCGCAGGCCTGACCAAGGCCGCAAAACCCCACGGAGAAACCAATGATCACTCTCAACGTGAACGGAAAGAACCGCGCCCTCGATGTTCCCGCGGACATGCCGCTGCTGTGGACGCTGCGCGACGTGCTGGGCATGTCCGGC
>Ga0307408_100000628_pt1 | contig 29832 bp, 22 predicted proteins | sample 322Cmetagenome_FD_202116 | JGI IMG/M metagenome (GOLD analysis project Ga0307408, IMG submission 202116) | Maize rhizosphere microbial communities from greenhouse at UC Davis, California, United States - 322HYB-C-3 | ecosystem: Host-associated > Plants > Roots > Rhizosphere > Soil | place...
GCAAGTCACGATGTTTGCCCCATGCTTTCCTGAAGAATTTTTTCATGAAGAAGTTCTTCCACTGTCCTCCAAAAAAATCCATCCATTTACGTTTCAGCATTCCTTTTTTCCAGGCCTTCCAGCCTAGCTTTTCAGATTTTGTTACAATACCATCCTTTACGGCATCGCGCCGGTTTAGAAGAAGCATTTTATGAATATCTATTTTTGCAGGGCATACTTCAGAGCATTTTCCGCATAAGCTGGAAGCATAGCTAAGATGTTTAAAATCTTCCATGCCTTTCATATGCGGTGTAATTACAGATCCAATTGGGCCGCTGTAAGTAGTTTCATAGGTGTGCCCCCCGATATTTTTATAAATAGGGCAGGCGTTTAAGCAAGCTCCGCAACGAATGCAATAAAGGCCCTGGCGTTGTTCTTTTTGCGCCAGCAGGTTGGTCCGCCCATTGTCCAGTAAAATAACATACATTTCTTCCGGCCCATCAGTCTCCCACTCTTGGCGGGGGCCACTTAAAATGCTGTTATAAACGGTAAGGTTTTGCCCGGTTCCATGTGTTGCAAGCAACGGCCAAAATAAATCCAGGTCATTCATAGAAGGAATGATTTTTTCGATTCCCGCAATGGTGATATGAATTTTAGGAAAGGTTGTTGACAGCCTGGCGTTGCCTTCATTTTCTGTTAGTGCGATGCTCCCGGTGTCGGCTATTAAAAAATTCGCGCCGGTAATACCAACATCTGCTGTTGTATATTTTTCTCTGAGAATTTCACGGGCTTTGGCTGTTAGCTGGTCGGGGGTAGCATCTGGCGGAGTGCCAAATTTTTCATGAAATAGCTTGGCAATATCCTCTTTGCTGAGGTGCATTGCCGGGGTTACAATGTGATACGGTTTTTGACCGAGTAGCTGTACTATGTACTCGCCCAGATCGCTTTCAAGTGTTTCAATATGATGTTCTTCAAGAAATTCATTAAGGTGAATTTCCTCGGTAGACATTGACTTTGACTTAATGACACTCTTTGCTTTTGCTTTCCTCAGGATATTCAATATCTCGCGTTGGGCTTCTTCTGCATCGTTTGCCCAGATTACCTTTCCGCCTCTTTTTTGGAAGTTAGCTTCAAACTCGGGTAGAAATTTATCCAGGTTCTCCATCACCCTCCACTTAATGGTGTGGGCTTTCTTTTTTGAGGCTTCAAGATTTGCAAGTTTTGACAAGCCACGTTCAACGGCAGTGTGATATCTGCCCATATTGAAATTGATGATACGCCGGTGCCCTAAATCAAATGCTTTTGTTTCAGAGGCTTCCAGAAAATCTTCGGCAAATTTTGTCATAGGGCGAATTTATCGATTTTTAAACGCATGGCGTTGGTTATGTGGAAAAAAGCGCTAAAGGTTGATGGTTTTAACGCTTTTTTAGGATAAATATGATAGCATTTAAGAATGTTCCCCGTAAAACATTGTTTTGATAGGGACTTGTTTTAATGACGCTAAAACACATAGCTATGGCGCCTATAAGTGTCAGACATCTCAAAGATGTCAGACACTTTTGAGGTGAAGATTGTGTCAGGCTTTGCAAAAACAATATCTCTTTTTATTTTTAAAGATGAACCTAACCGTCGGCAAATGCTATCACGTTTATAATAGAGGAAATAATAGGCAGCCTATCTTTTTCTCTGACGATAATTATGTTTTCTTTCTCAGAAAAATTCGACACTTCATTTCTCCCGTAGCCGAAATTATTAGTTGGACTCTAATGCCTAATCATTTTCATCTATTAATCTATGCTAATGAAAATTCTGTCAAGACAGCAACTCGAAATGGGATTGCGGTACAACAGTTTTCTGAAGGAATTAAGGGCTTATTAAGTTCTTATACAAAAGCAATAAATAAGCAAAATAATCAAAGTGGAAGCCTTTTTCAACAAAAAACTAAAGCGAAAGAAATTGATCTGAATAGCGAGCTTCAGTTAATGATTGCATTTCATTACATCCATCAGAATCCATTGAAGGCAGGGCTTGTTAAAAGAATGGAAGATTGGCCCTTTTCATCCTTTAGGGATTATATGAATTTAAGGAATGGCACCATTTGCAATAAAGAGCTGGCCCGTCAGATGATTTCTCTAGATCTCGCAACATTCTATAACGACTCATATGCAGCAATTTCGGATGAAAAAATACAACTGATTTATTAACACCGAATATCTTGGTGAAAAGGCTGACGCATAAGTGTCAGACACCTCAAAGGTGTCAGACACTTAACGGACACTTAACAACTTACAATCCAGAGGTAAGGCCTCCATTTGCTTCTTATCTCTTAATAAACTTCGTTTTGCTGATAAGTTCCTTGGTATTAATATTCCTTGCTAAAACGATATAAGTATTGGACGGCATATCCTTTATATCAATCAATGTAAGCGTAGAATTAGCTATTTGGGATTTAACAAGCCTGCCCGAGGTATCATAAATCGAAATTGAGGCTGCCTTAAAACGTTCATCCAGCTCAATATATAAACTGCTTTCAGCTGGGTTAGGATAGATTTTTACATTGCCAGAGAACCCAGTGCCTGGCCAGTTTTCGGTAATAGAGCTTGATAAAATCACAAAACGGTTGGGCCCGTAAGTGGCTGGGTTAGATTTATCGATCGAAAACCTGTATTCAGTGCCTTTTGTGATCAAAGTGTTTTTATTTAACAGCTTATCTCTTAACCAGAGCGTACTATTTTCCAGGTTGGAAACTTCCGTGAAGCGAAGAACTGGGCTTACCGGCCGTGATGAATTGATATTTAACCTAACGGATTTGACAGAGTCTATTTGGGGCATAAAGTTGATAGTTGCATTATCCCCTTCTTCAGTTAAGGAGCTCAGGCTAAGGGCGCCATTCCCAAAGTAGCATGCATCGCCATCTTGCGTGCTAAAGGTGGCTTGTTTGCCGGTTTCAAAGGCAATAACGGTTTCCTCAGAAAGTTTCTCATCCGTCAAAAGAACCCGTACTAAGGATTTTTTATCAACTTGAACGGAACTCCTGTCTACCGGTTCAAAGCCCGTTAATTCAGCTTGATTAGTGCTGGCTAGCCTGCCCGTAAAAACTTTGCCGATAACTTTGCAGGCTTCGGTAAAGGTTAAAGAACGGTTAGGGCTACTGTATGCCTGTATGTAGAATCCTTGTCCGGGTTGAATAAAACGCATATCAATTTGCCCCGCGTTACTGGTTACTCCCTGTGAGTACGTTGCATAGCTGCCATCGGGTTTGAGAATCATATATTGGTCGGCTACCTCATTTTTGGTGATTTTTTTCCAGGAGATTGCGCAAGGGTAGGGATTGCCCAAAAGATTGTAGCCGTTTTTCGGATCTCCTTCATGGTAGGTATAAGAGAGGTTAGCACTGACATTGCCCTGATTAATCGGGCCAGTATATTTTACAATTGTATTTTCCGGGACGGCATAGGGTGGATTGAGTTTCAAAGACGTTGCTGCAGTTTCTGGCGTATAACCAGATCTATCGCCGCGATAAAACAGGAGCATACCGCTGCCTGGTGTAAATGCCTCATTAATAGCGTTTACATTGCTGAATTGCGGTGCTACAGGGCTTGCTGGCTCATAATAACGGGTTAAAGTTGGAAGATATGGCTGAGAGCTGCTACCTGTATCAAAGCCATTAGCGGCACCTCCGGGTCCGGTAATAATGGTATACTTTTTTAGTTGCTCGAGGCTTTTTGCTCCCGTAATGAGGTTGTCATTTATCGGTGAAGAAATCATCCGGAGGCTTCGGCTTTCGATACTACCACCACTGAGGTAAGCTTCTACTGTCACATCCCCCAAAACCGAAGAGCCAATCGGCAGGCTTGCAATACTTGCAAAACTTTCTGCCGTTGCTTTTAGAGTGAGATATCCATTTGCATTTAAGCTGCCTTTATAAATTTTCAGGTAATCATAAACCTCCAGCTGCCCATCTTGCAGTAACATCCCATTGGGGTTATTTAAAATTAACCGGCCTGTGCTGCTACTATTCAGGGTGTTTCCCCGAAATATCTGAATAGAATCAGTACGGTTAAAAATTAGGGTTGAAGTAGCTTTGCTGGCAGAAAGCAGGCTGCCTTTGTTTGTTAGATTACCTGAAATTGTTAGTTCGTAGCCATTTAAGTTTAGGCTGGCTCCGGCTGCAATGGTAATGTTTTTGGCAGAGAACACCGAGGATAGAATTGGATACCGGCTTAGCCCTCCGGGAATTAATATTGTGCTTTTTTCATCTGGAACCTCAGTTGTCGAACCTGTAATTGTGTTGGCCCAGTTGCCCGGTTTATCGGTTTCGGTACTCATTGTACCTGTCCAGGTATATGAATTGTTTTGCCTGGTGGTTATTCCCATCACAAACACTGGCATTTCAGTTACCAGTAAGGGAAGCTGTCCGCTTGTTAATTTCACTTTTTCAAGACTCATATTATCGCTGCCAATTTGTGGTTTGTAGATATAGGCAGAATCGGCAGAGCCGAGGCTCAAGGTGTAATTTGCTGTTCTTCCTTTTTCATCGGGTACAAAAAGCGAATACATGGATTTGCCATTTAATTCATAGCGGGCAACTATCGGGTCGATATTTAAAGTTTCTTTATAAACATATTCTCCAAAAAGTTTATTGGTTTGATAGAGATAATCCGCGGCGGGCTTGCGGGATAAGTCGTGCCCTCTTATCAATCCCGACGATTGGAATACTATGTCATAATTTACATTCCCATCATACATTTGGTAGAAGAAACAGCGGGTTACGCCATGCCTTGAGTAAAGCAATGAAGTCCGCAATATCCATTCTGCCTGTACCTCTTCTGCCGATTTATTGCCGATAGGAATTGCCTTCAATGTGCTTCCCTGATTAATGTCGTATCCGGTTTCGGTAACCCAAACTTCTACATTGTTTGAAATCTCGTGCGACATCTGCACAAACTCATCAGCCACTTTAGCCAGGCCTCCAACTTCTGGCGCAGCCCCTCTTGTATTTCTTCCATCTTGAGAGGATTGAGCATCGTTCGAATACGCATGGTAATTCACTACATCCCAGCAAATGTTTACCGTGCCATCTGGATTGTAGCCCCTGAACTCGCGGCACCAGTCAACCATGGCTTCTACGTAATCAGTTTGAACCGAGGCAATTCCGCACATTACTACTTTCATGTTAGGATCGGCGTTTTTTACCCCCACACCAGGCCCCATAGTGTTTTTATGGCCATCGTAAAATGCTGAAAGATTAGCCGCATACTCACGGCCGGTTTGGTAACCCTGGCGCCCTTTCCAGGATTTATCCCGTTCATTATCGCACTCAAAATATTTAACAAGGTTTAAGCCCACTTTTACCACATTTAGAGGGTCGAAATTCCAGCGGGGAGTAGAATTTACGCTCAACAAAGTCGGACTTATATTCTTGTTACTTCCATATCTTGCGGCGAATTGAAATGCGCATTTTGCCTGCTCTATGTACGAGGCGGGATTTAGCAAATCTGAGCCATGCCTTGCCGGAACATTTTCGGCATCTCGGATTTCGGCTGGGTAACTTGCCTGAAGCCACGCTGGTATTGTTTTTATGCAGGCCAGCACCTCAATTCCTTCTGCTTTGCAGGTTTCGTACATGCTGTCGTAATCCCAACCGCCGCTGCGGGTTGGATTGAAGGTGTACTTGCCTTCTTCGCTCTCAAGCTTCTCCCAATCCATATAATGCCTAATCCCGGTAAAGCTTTTGGCGGCTTTCAGTTTAGCTGTGTCGATTTCGATGGCGAGGTTTTCAAAATCCCATTCAAAAGCGTTCACAGCAAACATATCGCGAAGTTTTACAGGCTTTTTTACTGCTTGGGAAGGGATTGTGCCAGCCATGTAATTGCCATAAAGCTCCATCTCTGTAGGAAAGAGCCCATCGGCTGTAATTACCAGGTACCTTGCGTTGCTAATTACCGTGTCTAAAAGAAATTCATTTGTCCTGCCAGGATAAGGGCCCACCCAGCTTAAATAATGCTCACCAGTAAATGTTGCAATCTGAATCCTCTGCCAGGTGTCTGTAATTACCGATAATTTAAAAGGATGGTTCGTATCCATTCCAAAGCCGTCGTAAAACCGTATGGCATCAATCGACATGCTTTCACCCTGGCGCAATGGATAATATGAATCGTAAACCTGCAAAATTTTTCCTTCACGAATCGTACTTATTTCATTGCTTGCTATTCCATCTGTAAGCATATCGAAATGGATGTTATTGCTATTTACATGATACCAGCGTTTCCAATCCAGCGGTATTTTCGGGCTTGTTATTACACCCGAAGCTTTATGTATCACAACTTGTCGAGACACATTTACGGCATCAAGATAGCTTCCATTGCCGGCTTGGCTTGCGGTAATCGTGACTGTCCCCTCGCTTAAAATGCTGGCTTTCCAGATACCTGAAGCATTGGACACTGATATAATCGAAGGATTTGATGATTGAAAAGTTATCGACGTTTGCGTGTTTGTGCTGTTGGCCTGAAGCGTAAATGGAGCATCTGCCGTTGTTTTATTGGGAATAGGGTTAAACGTTATAACGGATGCCTGCTTAGCTGTTGTGACACCGGTGGGGAAACCATATATCCAAACTTTATGCGGCATGTCATTCCTGAATTTTCGTACCACAATAGCATCCGCGTATGTGGTAGAATTAGGCTTTAAATTAACGAAGGCCATGTACGAAGAGCCATTAAAAGTGCCTAAAGCAGTTGTATCGTTCCCGTTTAGTGCGTAGATGTAAGTTATTTGATTGGCGGGGATAGTTCCCTGATAGTCATATAAGGAGACTCTTGAAAGCTCAATATGCTTCGCCAGTTTCAAATTAACATCGATGTATTTATTATAAGGGTCGTTGTTGCCCCAGGTAGGCTGGACAAAACTGTTTAGATCATCCGTAATCCAAGGAGTAAAATCCTGAATTCCAGGCTCGCTTGGTGTAATTGATGTAACACCGATGCGCTCCTCTATGTCTGGAACGGGATAGCCGTAAACCCTTACCTTTTGAGGGATATCGTTGGCATATTTTCTGATAACGATAGATTCGGCGATAACGGAGGTGTCAGTTGGATAATCGATAAAGGCCATGTAGGAAGACCCATTGAACGTGCCGATGGAAGTTGTGTCTGTTCCGTTTACAGCAAAAATATAGGTGTATTGTCCTGCCGGGAAAACGCCCTGATGGTCATATAAAGAGACTTTTGACAGCCTGACTTTTTTTGCCAGGCGAAGGCTCACATCAACGTATTTCTTATTAGGGTCATTGTTGCCCCAGGTAAACTGTACCAGGCTGTTGAGGTCATCATTTAACCATGGGGAATAATCTTGCCCAGTATATTCGCTAGGGGTAATTGATGAAATAGTAATACGTTCTGGAGTTTGGGCGCTAACTAATGCGCTGATAAATAGAGAAATAAAAAGAGGTAGATGTTTGCTCATAGGAAGGAGGTTTAAGAAGGAGATGATTTTAGGAATATGAATTTTATTAACCAATGATTAATAAAAATGGTTTGGCAATGCCCCAATATGTGTACAATGAGAAATTTGCTCTCAAGGCAACGGCATAAAAAAAGGCGGAAAAACTTTCCGCCTTGATTCTTGTCTCCTAATTTTTATCTCTTGTCTCTCGTCTCCTGATTCTTATCTCTTGTCTCTCGTCTCTCGTCTCTTGATTCTCATCTCTAATCTCTTGATTCTTGTCTCCAATCTCTAACCTCCTCCTACTTCACAAAGCCAGCCATCTTTTTCGTATGGTTAGCTGCTCCGCTGTAGCATCTTTATCCAGCTCGAGTTTAAATTTCCCGGAAGGATTAGCCTTTAATGTAACCTTTAATCTTTGAAGGACGCCATCTCTGGAAACCAGGAATTCAAGCGAGTCGCCAACTTTGCGCGAATTAATACTTCTCTCTAAGTCGCTATTTTTGGTAGTCGCGTCAATGGCACCAGTTATACGGAAATTATCAATGGCAATAATTTCATCATTAACATTTAAGCCATCATCCCATGCTGAGCTTTTTCTCGCCACATTCGTAATAACCAGTTTGCCATCTTTTACAGCAGTATTTATACCCAGGTAAGGGATGAGCTTGCCGGCATTTTCATTATGCAAATACACACCTGCATGCCCTAAATAACTGTTATACTTAATTGGTTCCGTGCCATTTACATATCTTGAATAAATATCATCTAAAGGCTTTCCAGCGATGCGTTCGGCGGTTGCTTTAAACTCAGCATCAGTAAAACCACGTTTTTTCTTTTTATAGTATTCATCGTACATGGCCTTCATCACGTCATCCAGCCCTTTAGCGCCCTGAGTTGCCCCCAAAATTTCGAGGTCAATAATCATGGCTAATAAAGCACCTTTATCATAGTACGAAATGGTAGAATTTTTTGAGTTTTCGGTTGGGCGGTAATACTTGATCCAGGCATCGAAACTCGCTTCGCTAACCGGCTGTATACTGTTTCCAGGCTGATTTTCAACCGTGTTTATATCCGTATTAAGTATTTCGAAGTATTTTTCAGGGGAATAAATTCCAGCCCTTCTTAAAAAGAGATTATCATAATAAGCTGTAAACCCTTCAGAAATCCACAAATCCGTAGTGTAGTTTTCTGTGTCATAATTAAAAGGGCCTAAAGCTTTTGGCCGCAGGCGTTTAACATTCCACAAGTGAAAATACTCATGGGCTACAAGCCCTAAAAAGCTCTTATAAGAGCTCTCATCCGAATAGCCAAAGCGTTTTGCACCAAGAACGGTGGAATTAAGATGCTCCAGCCCGCCGCCGCCAGCCATTGTGTGGTGGACAATAAAAACATAACGCTTGTTGGGGTTTTCGCCAAAAATTGCAGTTTCTTGCTCTATTATTTTGCTGACGTCATTAATCAGCTTTGCTTTATCATAATTTCCGCCTCCATACATTGCAAACTCGTGTTTAACGTTGGCAGCCGTAAATTCAAATACATCCTGATTCCCAACTTCGATGGGACAATCATATAAAGTGTCGAAATCTGGCGCAAAAAATGTATTCTCTTTCGCTCGTACCGGATCTAAACCTGTTGAGATTTTATGCCATCCTTTAATGGGTTCAATTTTAACCGTTGCTGGGTTATCTAATAGTCCATCCACATACATAAATATCCCGCTCGGAGATAAAAAAGCGTGCGATGCGTCAACAAAACTTGTTCGAACAGAAAGTTCAAAAGCATAGACGCGATAATTAACCTGGACATTGGTCCCCCGGCTTTTACTTATCCGCCAAGTGTTTTTATTAATTTTAGTGAAAGGCAAAACCGAATTTGAACTCTTTGCAGAAAACGCTTCTACATTTTTGGCAAATTCTCTCACCAGGTAGGAGCCTGGCGCCCAAACCGGCATCTTTATGTCTATGTAATCTTTTGACGAGGCCGGCACATTCATCTGCACATCAACGTAATGGGCTTGTGGCTCTGAAAAGCTAATATGATAGGTGATAGAAGTTTTCGCTTGTGTTTCCCCGGAATTTATGGCCATAAAAAAAATGCTACAGAAAAAGTTAATTAAAAGGAAGTGTGTGTTAAACATGCTTCAAAAATAATTTTTATAGCAAATGGTTTTATAGGGAATAAAATAATAGTTCAGCAATTAAGTCTATGCTTTTTTTATTTCTGCAGTCTCTAGTAAGTTTGTAGGACAATGCTTTGTATTATTGCTTCATTGTAACATTTATATAACATAATAAACCCAAAGCTGAAATTTTTATCAGAAAAGGCATAGGCTTCGTTGATAAATCGGTTTAAACATGTAATGTTGCAAAATTGAAACTCTAAATTTCGAAGAGCTTCTTTTTAGAATTATCGATTTTTTGAGGCTGATTTATCTGTCCTATAGAGGATTAGCCTGGTTTAAAAGCTAAACAAAACACACACGAAAGCGCTTAAACTCATATATGAAACTGAAACATGTCATTTATGCTGTACTGATTATAGCATTTGGCTCATTGATTGTTTACCGTATTGTTAAAAATAAGAAAAAAGACGAATCTGGCCAGGCGGGAGGTGGTGGAAACAAGGCTGGCAGTGGTCCCGGTAAAGGGCCTGTTCGGGTTAATGGAATTGTAGTAAAAACCAGCAATTTCGAAAATACACTCAGTGTCACCGGCTCAATCGACCCTAATGAACAAGTACAAATTCGCTCGGAGGTTTCCGGCCTGGTAAGAGGTATATTCTTTAAAGAAGGTAGCTATGTGAAAAAAGGCCAGATGTTACTTAAGATTGATGATTCCGAATTAAGAGCGCAGCTGGCCCAGGCAATTACGAAACAAAATTTAGCTGGAGAAAACGAGCGTAGAGCAAAGTTGCTTCTCGAGAAGGAAGCCATTAGCAAAGAGGAGTACGATATTGCATCTGCCGATTTCAGGACAGCAAGGTCACAAACCCAGCTTATTCGGGCACAATTGGCTAAAACGGTGGTTTCAGCCCCCTTTAGCGGTAAAATTGGATTACGGTCCATTTCTGTTGGCGAATATTTAACTCCAACAACAGCAGTAGCTAATCTCGTCAGTATTAGTCAGGTAAAAATAACATTTTCAGTGCCCGAGAAATACTCAAGCAGAGTGAAGGTAAATACCCAGGTTTCATTTGCCATTGCTGGTTCATCACAAAAATTTCAGGCAAAAGTATATGCTATTGAGCCCAATATCGAGGCAAGTACCCGTACTCTACAATTAAGGGCAAGGGCAGACAACCCGGGTGGCGTACTGATTCCGGGCTCGTTTGTAAATATACAATTGCCTCTATCCACAATAACCAACGCCATTTTAATACCCACTGAAGCTATAGTGCCCGTGCAGGAGGGTAAAAAGGTTTTTGTAACCGATAGCGGAAAAGCTAAAGAAGTGATCGTGGAAACATCAACCCGCACGGAAAAGGAAATCTTGATTGCTTCGGGCTTAAACGCTGGCGATACTGTGCTTACAACCGGGGTAATGTCTTTAAAAAATGGAGTTCCGGTTAAAGTGAATACGGGTAAGAAAAATAGATAGAAGTAACCATGAGTTTATCAACCACCAGTATAAAGAGGCCGGTATTTACCATTGTAATCAACCTGATGTTGATCTTATTTGGGGTTATTGGCTACACCTTTCTTGGTATCAGGGAATATCCATCTATTGACCCTGCCATAGTATCAGTGCGTACCAATTACGCCGGTGCTAATGCTGATATTATCGAATCGCAAATAACCGAACCACTCGAAAAGGCAATTAACTCGATAGATGGCGTTCGAAATATTTCCTCTACCAGTAACCAGGGAAGCAGCAATATTAATATAGAGTTTAATCTGACTAAAAATCTGGAAGAGGCAGCCAACGACGTTCGTGATAAAGTGTCACAAGCGGTTCGAAGCCTTCCGCAAGATATTGATGCTCCTCCTGTAGTTTCCAAAGCTGATGCTGATTCTGAGCCTATTATAACGATGACGGTTCGGAGCAGCACCCGCGACCAGTTGCAATTAAGTGATTATGCCGAAAATGTTATTTCCCAGCGGCTGCAAACCATCCCAGGCGTAAGTAGTATTCAAATCTGGGGGCAAAAAAGATACGCCATGCGCCTCTGGCTCGATCCTGTTAAGCTAGCTTCCTATGGGCTTACGGTAGCAGATATTAGAGAGGCTTTGAACCGGCAAAACGTCGAACTGCCTTCGGGAAAAGTAAGTGGGGCAAATACCGAGTTAATTGTAAAAACTCTGGGCAATCTTTCAACTCAAGATCAGTTCAATGATCTCATTGTTAAATCTGATGGAGATAATATCATTCGTTTTAGTGATGTGGGAAATGCTGAGCTTGGCCCTGAAAACCTGGAAACCAAAATGAGCGAATCCGGGCAGCCAATGGTGGGCCTCGCAATTATTCCGCAACCTGGAACCAACTATCTGGAAATTGCGGAAAAGTTTTATACTCAGTTTGATAAGCTTAAAGCCGAACTGCCAAAGGATATGCAGTTGGACATAGCAATGGATAACACGCTATTCATTAAGAAATCGGTAACCGAGGTTGCCGAAACTATCCTTATTGCGCTTATCCTGGTAATCCTTATTATTTACCTTTTCTTTCGGGATTGGGGAATTGCATTTCGGCCTTTGATAGACATTCCGGTATCGCTTATTGCCACTTTTTTTATCATGTACCTGGCGGGATTCTCGGTTAATGTATTAACGCTTCTGGCAATAGTGCTGGCAACTGGCCTTGTGGTTGACGATGGTATCGTTGTAACAGAGAATATTTATAAAAAGGTAGAGGAAGGCATGTCGCCTGTCGAAGCAGCAATTAAAGGGTCCAACGAAATCTTTATGGCAGTGATTTCCATTTCCATTACCCTTGCGGCGGTATTCCTCCCGGTGATATTTTTAGAAGGGTTTGTGGGGCGCTTGTTCCGTGAGTTTGGGGTTGTAATTGGAGCTGCAGTATTAATTTCTGCTTTCGTTTCCCTTACTTTAACACCAATGCTAAACGCCTATCTGATGAAGGGCGGAGTACACAAACATTCCAGGTTCTATGAACTTACCGAGCCTTATTTTCAAAAAATGAATAAAGGGTATGCTGAATTACTAACCAGCTTTATGCGGCATAAATGGTTGAGTTTTCCTATTGTTCTGGTTTGCCTTGGCTTGATTGTCCTATTTTTCAAAATATTAGTAAAAGAAACGGCTCCTTATGATGACAGGAGTATGTTGCGATTACAGGTAACTGCCCCCGAAGGCTCTTCCTATGAATATACCGACAGGTTTATGAATGAGCTTATTCAGTTGGTAAATGACTCTGTGCCCGAAAAAGCGGTAAACCTGGTAATTACTTCGCCTAATTTTGGTGGCGCCGGAAGTGTTAATAACGGTATGATGCGGTTGGCACTAAAGCCCCCGGGCGAAAGGGAACGTTCTCAAAAGGAGGTGGCTGATTATCTTACTAAAGCAACAAGAAAGTACAGCGTAGCACAGGTTAGGGTTACTCAGCAACCTACAATTTCGGTAAATCGCCGTGGAGGCTTACCAATTCAATACATTATCCAGGCACCTAATTTTAAAAAGCTGGAAGAAAAGATTCCACAGTTTATGGACGAGGTAAACAACGACCCGACATTCTCTGGGGCTGATGTAAATCTCAAATTCAATAAACCGGAAATCAACATTACGATTGACCGCGAAAAGGCGCAGAGCCTTGGCGTTTCGGTTATAGATGTGGCTCAAACCCTGCAACTGTCATTAAGCGGGCAACGTTTTGGTTATTTTATTATGAATGGCCGCCAATACCAGGTTATGGGCCAGTTTGACAGGGCAGACCGCGACGACCCGATGGACCTTACATCTTTGTATGTGAGAAGCGATACCGGGGAATTAATCCAACTGGATAACCTGGTTAAAATCCAGGAGCGAAGCAGTCCTCCGCAGTTATACCATAACAACAGGTATTTATCCGCAACAGTGTCCGCTGGCTTGGCGCCAGGCAAAAGTATCAGTGATGGTATTGAGGCCATGGATAGAATTGCTGCAAAAGTGTTAGATGATACATTCACTACCGATTTAAGCGGAGAGTCCCGGGATTTTGTTGAAAGTAGCTCGAACACAGCCTTTGCATTCGGACTTGCCTTATTATTAATATACCTGATCCTTGCTGCCCAGTTCGAAAGTTTTATCGATCCGTTGATTATCATCTTAACCGTGCCTATGGCGGTGGCAGGGGCAATGCTTTCTCTGTGGCTATTCGGCCAAACCTGGAATATCTTCAGCCAAATTGGGACGATTATGCTTATAGGCCTGGTAACCAAAAACGGGATACTGATTGTGGAGTTTGCCAATCAGCTGCGGGAACAAGGTAAGCCTAAAATGCAGGCCATAGTAGAGGCAGCTGAAGCTCGCCTTCGCCCCATTCTCATGACCAGCTTAGCCATTGCACTGGGCGCATTGCCAATTGCTTTAGCACTGGGTGCTGCAGCACAAAGCCGTATGGGCATGGGAATAGTAATTGTGGGAGGAACAATCTTTTCGCTAATACTTACGCTTTTTGTAATCCCCGGAATTTACTCCATGTGGTCGCGTGAACGTAAACATCGGCCCGAGTTTGATAATATTGATGAATTAGAAAAAAACGAGTTAACACCTGTTCATTTTCATTAATGCTAGCAACCATTAACCCAAAAACAGCGCCTATGTATTTGAAGCATTACAAGGGCCTAAGCGCATATCTTAAAAGCATCGTTCCATTTTTGGCCTTAATCTTTTTCACAAAAGAGATGCAGGCTCAGCAACTCTTAACCTTAAGGGAAGCTGTGCAGATTACGCTGGAGAATAATTTCGACATAAGAATCGCCAAAAATGATGTTGCAATTGCACAAAACAACGTTAGCAGGGCTAATGCTGGTATGATTCCTACAGTTGAGGGAAATCTTACTAATAACAATACTCTTCAAAACACTTCACAGACGCGTCCGACAGGCGAAGTAACAGAACGAACGAATGCTCGAGGTTCAAACCTGAATTATGGAGTTAGCCTAAACTGGACTGTCTTTGACGGTTTTGGTATGTTTGCCCGTTATGATGCGCTCAAGGAATTGCAAAAATTGGGTGATGCCAACTTACAGCTCTCCATACTAACAAGAGTAGGCGATGTTATAACCAATTACTATAACCTGGTTCAACAGCAGCAGCAATTAAAAGCATATGATACGGCTGTAGCTATTTCGCGTTTCAGGGTGCAAACGGCTAAAAATAGGTTTGAGATTGGTAAATCTGCTAAGTTGGAATTATTAAATGCTCAGGTGGACTATAATACAGACACCACCAATCTATTAAAACAGCAAGAGCTTTACAGGAATACTAAAATTGGCTTAAATGAAATAATGGGCAGAGACATAACCTTAGATTATGTTGTCGAGAATAGTTTTCAAATAGATAGCGGCTTGGTATTTAATAACTTGGTTCAGGGGGCTTTATCACAAAATCCCACACTGCGAGCTGCCTTAGTTAGTAAACGGATAGCCGAACTGGATTTAAAGCAGGTAAAAGCGAATCGTTATCCGGTAGTAGGCCTCACAAGCGGCTATAATTTTAGCCGTTCTAAATCAGCATTAGGGTTTTCTACATTAAATACATCTAATGGCCTTAACTATGGTATAACAGCGTCGATAAATATCTTTAATGGATTTCTTCAAAAACGAAATGAGAGGAATGCTGCAATAAATATCGAAACTGCTCAGCTTGATTATCAGCGGATTAATCAGAGTGTTAATGCCCAGCTTGCCACAGCCTATCAAACTTACCAAACAAATTTAGGCTTACTGAAGCTTGAAGAAAGCAATACAAAAATTGCTACGCAAAACCTGGATATCACATTGGCAAAGTACCGCTTGGGCAGCATATCGCAGATGGAAATCCGTGATGCTCAGCTAAACTATATCAACGCAACCGTTAGATACAGTAACGCCCTTTACCAGGCGAAATTGGCAGAAATAACCTTAAAGGAGATTTCTGGTAACCTAAGTTTAAATAATTAATACAGTTTTTGTATTTTTGAAAAAAAATTATACAACCTTAACAAGGTTTCACCGTACAAGTTTTCAAGGATGAAATCGAAGGGCAATTATGAGGGATTCAAAATATAAATCTGTTTTACTTATTGACGATAGTTATATTGATAATCTTATCAATCGTAAGATATTGGAAAATAGCCAGTTCGCAGATGATGTTATTGTCATGGATTCCCCTGTTAGGGCAATTGATTATTTGAACAAGTGCTTTGACAAGCAGGCTTTGCCAGAAATTATTTTCCTGGATATTCGTATGCCAGAAATGAACGGCTTTGAGTTCCTTCAGAAATTAAGGGAGATTAGTAGTGGAGACGATGGGCATGAATTAAAAATTTATGTACTCTCATCCTCTTTAGACCCAAGTGACCTTAGACGTGTCGAAGGAAACAACCTTGTAACGAAATTCATCGGTAAACCTCTTACAGTTAGGGTTCTCGACGAGATAAAAGAATGATTTTAGTCGCTGATAGCGGTTCTACAAAAACAGACTGGATTTTAAAGTTCGATACCACCGAATCCCTTGAGTTTTCTACCAGGGGAGTTAATCCATATTTTTTTAATGATAAAGAAATATGTAAGGTGCTATCCAATTACCCCGAAATCCAGGAGTACAATTCACGAATAAAAGAGGTATATTTTTTTGGAGAAGGCTGTTCGACTCCCGACAAAAGGGAAATTATGTCTAATGGGCTTTCCAAGATTTTTTCCCGGGCATATATCAGCGTAGAAAACGATGCACTAGGGTCTGCATATGCCACTTGTGGCAATAGTAGAGGGTTTACCTGTATTCTGGGGACCTCTTCAAATGTTGCCTTTTATGATGGGCAGAATGTCCAGGAAGGCGTACATGGCTTGGGTTATGTGCTTGGCGATGAAGGTTCCGGAGCTTATTTCGGAAAAAAATTAATCACCTCCTATCTGTATAACCTTATGCCGCCCCATCTCCATAGGTCATTTAAAAAGGAATATGGTATTACTAAAGATATCGTTATCAAAAACGTTTACCAGGAGGCGCATTCCAATTTTTATATCGCCTCTTTCTCTAAATTTTTGAGTAAGTACCGCCAGGACTCATTTGTGGAGGAAATGCTGTTTGAAGGATTAGATACTTTCGTTAAAACGCATTTGCTTCCTTATCATCAGCACCAGTCTTATCCCTGCCACTTTGTTGGTTCGGTTGCATTCTATTTCAAAGATGTATTGGAAGAAGTTTGCACGTTGCATAAAATAAGGCTGGGAAAGGTATTATCTAATCCTATTAAAGATCTTGCAGATTTTATAACTCAAACGTCCTGACGACTTGTAACATATTGTTTTTAGCCGGCAAAGCAATTCTTCTCAGAATTATGCGTTTAAAATAAAATCCATTCAAATACAGCGGTTTGCTGTAACGTGTTTGGCAAAGAATTTGAGAGTATTAACTAAATTTGCTTTTATAAGGCAGTAAATATATCTTCGTAATTCTACAAGCAAGACTATATCGGCATAAGGCAGGTGTAGTCTTGTTTGTTTTTTATACAACTTGAATTAAAACGTGTGTTATGGCAGAGGTAACCTATTATACTAAAGACGGATTAGAAAAACTTAAAGAGGAATTACATTTCTTAAAAACAGAGGGTAGGGCACAAATAGCAAAAGCAATAGCCGAAGCCCGCGATAAAGGCGATTTGTCGGAGAATGCCGAATACGATGCTGCTAAGGAAGCGCAAGGGCATCACGAAACAAAGATTGCAAAACTTGAGGATACACTTGCACACGCCCGTTTAATCGACGAATCTAAATTAGATACATCAAAAGTTTTAGCGCTTTCGATTGTTAAAATAAAAAACACGAAAAACGGTGCTACAATGACTTACCAATTAGTTTCTGAAACGGAAGCTGATTTGAAGTCAGGTAAAATATCAGTTAAATCACCTATTGCTAAAGGCCTTTTAGGTAAGTCCGTAGGCGAAAAGGCAGAGATTGCAGTTCCGGCAGGCAATATCGAATTCGAAATACTTGAAATTTCCAGATAAACCTGATACTAAAACTCAGGTTTTCCATCTACCTTTTAATCTACAACAGTATGGCATCTATCTTTTCGAGAATCGTTGCAGGAGAAATTCCGGCACATAAAGTAGCCGAGGATGATAATTATCTTGCATTTTTGGATATCAGCCCGCTTGCCGTCGGGCACGTGCTGGTAATCCCCAAAAAAGAAGTTGATTATATTTTCGACCTGGATGATGAGACTTATCTTGGCTTAAATGCTTTTGCAAAGAAGGTAGCAGCGGGCCAAAGGAAAGCCATTGAGTGCAAACGAATCGGAATCACCGTTATCGGCTTGGAAGTTGCTCATGCTCATATCCACCTTATTCCTATAAATCGGGTTGATGATATGAATTTTTCGAGGCCTAAACTTCGCCTTAGCCAGGACGAACTAAAACATACCGCAGAAAAAATTGCGAGAGAAATAGTCCTTTAGCTTCTTTTCAAAGGAGCTGAAGGGGCTATCCTTTTATGATTGTCCTTAACAAAAGCATCCCAGCCCGAATAACTTTTCTTGAGTTTGACAGCACTATTTTCCCAAACAGCGTTTTTAGATATATGAGGGGTGTTTTTTAATCAATTTTCTCAAAAAGTGTAGTGTGCCAACTTTTTGTTTTTTTCAAACCGCCATTTTAGATTTGGCCCATGGCCTTTCTAAGGGTAGAAAACAAGAAATCAGGTAAGTATTTACGCATCGTGGAAAGCTACCGTGACCAGAACGGCGCAAGCCGTCAACGGGTCTTATATACTCTTGGCAAGCTGGAAGACTATACACACGAAGAGTTAAAGCGTATAGGCTCAAAGCTTTACGAACTTGGTGGAGGCGATTTGAAAGACCTTCTGGAAATTACTACAGGGGAAAAAGCCCGTTTCAACTATGGCTACTTCCAGGTTTTCTCCAAAGCCCTGTCCCATTACAAGCTCCCCCGGTTATTCGACCAGATTTGTAAGAAGCATAAGTTGGGCTTTGACATGCAGAATGCTGTATTGTTAATGATACTGGAACGCTTGCAGGAACCCTGCAGTAAACGAAGTTCCTATTTTAATCAAACTGACTATCTGGGTATCGATAAAGTAGAACTACAGCATCTTTACCGTTCATTGGATAAGCTGGCCGATTATAATAAAATAATCCAGAAGCAAATCTATCAAACGGGCCGGGACCTGTTCAATCAGCAACTGGATGTTGTTTTCTACGATGTTACCACACTCTATTTTGAAAGCGAAATAGAACAAGAGGGAGCTTTAAGACAAAAAGGCTTTAGTAAAGATGGAAAGATCGGCAATACGCAAATCTTGTTTTGCCTGCTGATTGACCGCGATAAACAACCTATCGGTTATCAGGTATTCAAAGGAGATACTTTTGAAGGCCATACCTTTGAAAAAGCAGTAAAAGATCTTAAGAAAGATTATCAGGTCAACCAGGTAATTGTAGTGGCCGACCGGGGAATGCTTTCCAAAAATAACCTGGAGGTTACTACAGAAAGTGGTTATGAGTTTATTGTAGGGGAAAGGTTAAAGAAGCTTCCCAGCTCCCTTCAGGATTACCTGTTGGATTTAAAGAACTATCAGGGAGAATGGACTTATCAGGATAGTGAAGAACAATCCGTGAAGGTACAGTATGCTACCATAGAATATCAGGGAAGAACTATTATTGGAACCTATTCCGCTAAAAGAGCCAGGAAGGATGCTCATGAGCGGGAAGAAAAGCTTCATACAGCCCAAACGCTATTGTCCTGCCCTGAACTTCTCAGTAAAAAGGCCAGTCGATTTTATTTGAAGAAACAGGGCGCACAAACCTATCAGTTAGACCAGGAAAAAATAAAACGGGATGAACGCTTTGATGGCTTTCTGGCTATTGCTACCAATAACAAAAGCCTTTCGGTAAGTCAAACCCTGGATCAGTATAAACATCTATACAAAATTGAACATACCTTTCGCACCTTTAAATCTCATTTGGAAACACGCCCTATGTTTCATTGGACGGATAAGCGAATAGAAGGTCATATCTGTCTTTGCTATCTGTCTTATACCTTACTGAACTACACCTTATTAAAGCTAGAGAAAGCTGATTTTAAAACTACCGAAGGCAAACTGCGAAAACTTCTGGATAAAATGCAGGTGAGCCTGGTAGAGCAAAAGGATAAAAACTACTATCTGCGATCAGCTGCTTGGGATGAAGAAACTTTACTTCAACAAAAGCTTGGTTTAAAATCACTTCCTTCCGTATTCAATGTAGAGTCCCTACAGCAATATCTTTAAAATCAATCACTTGTCTATTTTTTGTAGTGTGCCTATTTTTTTGTATCTATTTGATAAAGAATATTTTAGCTTGTTTTGCTGTCAAACTCAAGAGAAATAGTCCTTTAGCTTCTTTTCAAAGGAGCTGAAGGGGCTATCCTTTTATGATTGTCCTTAACAAAAGCATCCCAGCCCGAATAACTTTTCCCTGAAGTTCCATTGCTGCTAACACGCTGAAAAGAATGACAAACGGCCACTGCCAAACCATCTGTAGCGTCCAGAAACTGAGGGGTTTCAGTAAACTTCAAAAGCGTTTGAAGCATGGCCGCAACCTGTTCTTTCGTTGCATTTCCGTTGCCGGTAATTGACTGTTTGATTTTTCTTGGAGAATACTCAAAAATTGGAAGGCTTCGGGATAAGGCAGCAGCCATGGCAACTCCCTGTGCCCTTCCTAATTTCAGCATAACTTGTATGTTTTTTCCATAAAAGGGTGCTTCAATGGCCAGGCAATCTGGATTGTACTCGTCTATAAGTGCTACTGTCTTTTCAAAGATATGTTTCAACTTTAGCGGATGGTCATCCAGGTGATCGAGTTTAACTACACCCAGGCAAACCATTTCAGCCTTCTTATTAACTTCCTTCACCAAGCCGTAACCCATAACTGTAGTGCCTGGGTCAATTCCCAATATTATCCGCTCAGTCGATTTTTCTTTCAGCATCCCAAACAATAATACGTTTTTTTAAAGTTCAAATGCCATTTACGCCAACATTAATTGTTTTGCGTAACATTGCACAAAAAACAAGGTTGGGCATCAGGGAGAAAAAAGTTCTTAGCATTTTACTAAAAGCAATTATTCTAATACTTGCCGCAGTATTTATTGCCTATAAACTAACCAATAATAACAACCTTAAAAATTTTAGCAGCCTGGTTAAAAGCATTCCTGCGCAGGAAGTTTATATTACTGTTGGTGTTGTAATTGCTTTAATGCTGCTGAATTGGCTTATAGAAGCCGTAAAATGGCGGTTTCTCGTCAAAAACGTCCAGCGAATAAGTTTATGGACCGCCATTGAATCTGTATTTTGTGGGTTGACGTTGGCCGTGTTTACCCCCAATCGAATTGGCGAGTATGGCGGCCGGGTATTTTTTTTATCTCCCAGCAGGCGGGTTTTAGGGCTGGTAGCTATGGGGATAGGCTCTGTTGGGCAAATGGTTATTACCAATATTTTAGGCTCGCTTGCCCTGGTTTGGTTTGTTTTGGTTTTTCTTAATCTACATTCTGCTTATGAAATAGGAATTGTTGCCCTTGCCTGCATACTTATTGCATTTTTCGCCCTATTCTACTTTAATATTGGATGGATACTTGGATTGTTGGGAAGAATACCGTTTTTGGCCCGTTTCAAAAGATTCTTCAAGGTTTTATCACGATATGATAAGCGCGGGCTGCTAAAAGTTTTTTTATTATGCCTAGCCAGATTTGTAGTGTTTACATCTCAGTACTGTGTATTAATACACATGTTGATACCGCAGATGCCAATCTTTCAAATGGCGATGATGGTATTTATTTTATTTTTTATTCAATCAGCCTTGCCCTCGCTGGACCTGCTGGATGTGGGGATCAGAACCCTAACGGCAAGCTATTTTTTTAGTTATATAACTCATCAGGATGTTGCTATAATAGCAGCTACGGCAATGATATGGTTGGTTAATCTTATCATTCCTGCTATTTTAGGATCAGCATTCGTGTTTAAACTCAATTTCTTTGGCACTAATCGTAATTAGTTTTCTATCAGTAAGCTTAACCCTTTGTTATGTTGCGGCTGTTTTCTATTTCAAAAAAGGATGGAAAAGAATTCTGCATTTTTCTCCGGGAGCAGATATTCCATCAACCTCTGTAAGTATCTTAATCGCAGCTCGCAATGAGGAGGAAAAGATTGCTTTTACTATAGAAGATATCTTAAAGCAAAATTATCCACTGGGTTTAGTAGAGCTAATTGTAGTCGACGACCATTCTACCGACCGTACAGCCAATATTGTGGAGTGGTACGGTAATAAGGGAGTGAAGTTGATCAAGCTGAATGAGGATAAGGCACTCAATTCCTATAAAAAGAAAGCAATAACAGAGGCGATTAAGGTGGCAAAAGGCGATGTAATTATTACGACCGATGCAGACTGCAGGATGGGGGCTGAATGGCTGCGCACTGTTGTAGCTTATTTCGAAAAACACAACAGTAAGCTGGTTTCATCGCCGGTATCTTATACTAAGGAAAAGAGTTTTTTCGAAAGGCTTCAAACCCTCGAATTCTTGTACCTAATTGGCTTAGGCGCGTCTTCGATCGGGAATAAAAAGCCCTCAACCTGTAATGGCGCAAACCTTGCCTATAGAAAGGATGTTTTCCTTGAATTGAAAGGCTTTCAAGGTATTGACGATCTGGCTTCGGGCGACGATGAATTATTCCTTCATAAGGTTGCATCTAAATATCCCGACGGTATCGGCTTCTGTAAATCAAAGCTGGCTATGGTTTATACCGATGCCAAGCCAAATTTGACTGAATTTATTCGGCAGAGAAAGCGATGGGCCTCTAAAAGCACCCGATATAAAGATAAACGCATAGTGGCTCTGGGGGTGGTAATTTGGCTCTTCAACATTCTAATACTTTTAAACATGGTTTTAAGCTTTTTTAATTCAAGTTATTTCCTTGTTCTTTTGTTGATTTTTTTGTTGAAATTTATTGCAGAATTTGTTTTTTTAAGTACTATAACACAATTTGCAAGAAGGAAGGAGCTATTGAGCTATCTTCCTGTATTAACCGTTATTCACGTTTTTTACATAGTTTATATTGGCATTGCCGGCAATTCTGGAAAGTACGTTTGGAAAGGTCGCCTTGTGCGATAAAAACAAAGCTTAACTAATCAAAAATATATTTTGAGGCGTTAATGTAAATTTGTTACTTGGCAATTTATTAAATAGATTATACAACCCATTTTGATAACAAGCAGAAGTTCAGATAGAGAGGCCGAAGAAAATGATTTGATACAGCTGCTGCTTAAACGGCAGGCTGAATTGAATGCACTTTTGGAGGTAACACTTGCCATCAACAAAAATAGCGCAGCGTCTGTGTTGTTTGAAATGTTGGAAGTTATTCTGCGTGTAAATCTTAATGTGGGAAAAATGCGGATGCTGATTAAAGACAATGACCAGTTTGCCTGCGTTTCAAGATACGGAGGAGACATCGAATCCTCAAAAGCCCTTCTCTCTATCTGTCCAATTCTCGAGCCTATAAAATCTATCACCTCTTTAAATACCCATACCGACGACATTCTAAATAAATATGATTTTTATGTACCAGTAAGACATAAGAATAATACCCTGGCATTTGTGCTGATCGGAGATTTCAATACCCGGCCAGAACTTCTAAGCCACGAATTAAACTTTATCCAAACGCTTATCAATATCATTATTGTAGCGCTGGAGAATAAGAAATTATTTAAAGAGCGTGTGCAGCGTGAACGCATGCAACGGGACATGGAACTGGCTAGCGAAGTGCAAAGTATGCTGGTGCCCTTGCGCCTGCCGAAAAGTACGGCCTACGAAATCTCCGCTACTTATTTGCCACACGAAAATATAGGCGGCGATTATTTCGATTTTATCCGCCTTAGCGACCATGAATTTATCTGGTGTATTGCTGATGTTTCCGGGAAAGGGGTGTCCGCAGCTTTACTTATGGCGAATCTGCAGGCAAGCCTACGTGCCTGGGCTTCGGTAGAGCGCGACCTTGAAAAGGTAATCCGCAAGTTAAACGACCTGGTTACCAGCAACACCAAAGGCGAACGTTTTATCACCATGTTTTTGGGCAGGTATAATGAGCAAACCCGTGAGATGGAGTTTGTGAATGCAGGACATAACTCACCGATAATTGTATCGGATCACTCCGTGAGGTTTTTGAAAGAAGGGACTACCATGCTGGGTATTTTTGATGAGTTACCATTTGTAAATACGGGCCAATTGATTGTGCCTCAAAATGCCCTGATATTTAACTACACCGATGGCTTAATCGAAAGTCCCGACGAAGAAGTGTTTATTATGGAAGACCAGTTGGTAGAGCTCTTGGAATTGCACAAAACGCTTCACGTAGACGAGATAAACAATAATATTCTCAACGATATTCAGGCTAATTATAATGCCAAAATGAACTCTGATGACATCACATTGTTAACATTAAAGGTGCATTAGTGTTTAAAAACTCAGTTTTCTAATCTGGGTAAATCCCTTAATTTTGATCCGGCAGCTTTTCGATAATGCTATTGCCCTTAACTATTTGATTTTTAGCAATGCTTTCCCCGTTTTATCAGGATGAATTTGTAGAGGCAGGATGTGATGAAGCCGGAAGAGGCTGCCTTGCAGGGCCGGTTTTTGCTGCTGCGGTAATACTTCCCAAAAACTTTAAACATAAGTTACTTACCGATTCCAAGCAGTTAAAGGAAGAAGACAGATATAGCTTGCGTAAAATGATCGAAAAGAAAGCAATTGCCTATGCCGTTGCGCACGTCGACCACGAAGAGATCGATAAAATCAACATTCTTAATGCTTCTTTCCTTGCAATGCACCGTGCTTTGGATATGCTTTCTGTGCAGCCAGGATTTATTCTTATAGACGGAAACCGCTTTAAAAAATACCAGGAAATTCCTCATGCCTGCATTGTAAAAGGTGATGGGAAATATTATTCTATCGCTGCTGCATCCATCTTAGCAAAAACCTATCGGGATGACTTTATGCGAAACATTGCGAACCAGCACCCAGAATACGAGTGGGCAAGCAATAAGGGGTACCCAACAATAAAGCATCGCAATGCCGTTTTAAAGCATGGCTTCTCTCCATTTCACAGGCGTACTTTCAGAGTGACAGATCCACAGTTAGATTTATTTACACAAGAGGAAGTGGAGCTGGATGGCCAGGAATTGCTCTGATTTTGGCTTAAAATTGGGAAGCTAATTGCTTAAAATTAGTATAATTCGTGCGGTTTATTTTTACTTTTGCCCCCTATTACAGAATTTCTTAAAACTCCTTTCATGAAGAATACTGCATTAACAGAAAAACATATTTCTTTAGGCGCTAAAATGGTTCCTTTTGCCGGATACAATATGCCGGTTCAATACGAAGGCATTAATGCAGAGCATAATACTGTTAGAAAAAGTGTGGGGGTTTTTGATGTAAGCCACATGGGCGAATTTATCCTGAAAGGAGAAGGTGCTCTTGACTTAATTCAGAAAGTTACTTCCAACGATGCGTCCAAGTTGGTCAACGGAAAAGTGCAATACTCTTGCTTGCCTAATGAAAATGGGGGTATTGTTGACGACTTGCTGGTTTATCGCATCGACGAAAAGACCTACATGCTGGTTGTAAATGCGTCAAATATTCAGAAAGATTGGGATTGGATCTCTAAATTCAATACCTATGGTGTTGATGTGAAAGATATTTCCGACCGCACGTCGCTTTTAGCGGTTCAGGGGCCAAAGGCTGCCGAAGCTTTACAGAGCCTTACCGATATTCAGCTTTCTTCAATGGAGTATTATTCATTCAAGAAAGGAACATTTGCGGGTATCGGCAATGTTCTTATCTCAGCAACAGGATATACAGGTGCCGGTGGCTTCGAATTATATTTCGATGCTGAACATTCTGAGCGTATCTGGGATGCGGTTTTTAAGGCAGGAGAGCCTTTTGGTATTAAGCCGATTGGATTAGGTGCCCGAGATACTCTTCGCCTGGAGATGGGTTTCTGTTTATACGGAAATGATATTAACGATGAGACTTCTCCCTTGGAAGCTGGCTTGGGCTGGATCACAAAGTTTACGAAGGATTTTGTTAACTCCAAAAGCTTAGCCCAGCAAAAACAAAATGGCACTGAGCGTAAATTAATCGGGTTTGAAATGATTGAACGAGGAATTCCGCGCCATGATTATGAGATTGTTGATGCAGAAGGGGCCATTATAGGTAAGGTAACTTCTGGCACGCAGTCGCCTTCATTGCAAAAAGCAATTGGATTAGGTTATGTAAAGCCCGAATTTGCTGCAGTTGGTACAGAAATCTTTATCAGTATTCGTAATAACAAGGTTAAAGCACAGGTGGTAAAATTCCCTTTTTATAAAGCATAGAATTGAAAGTAGTACAATTAACATCAGATAAGAAGAAGATAGAGGTAGCGCTTACTCCCGCATTACTTCCATTGTATGACGTAGAAAACAGCATTGTTGTTGTTATTGATATTTTTAGGGCAACTTCTTCCATTTGTTATGGCATTGACAATGGCGCTGACGCTATTATTCCCGTATCGCAGGTCGAAGAATGCATAGCTTACTCTGATAAGGGCTATTTAATTGCTGCAGAGCGGAACGGAGAAATAGTTGAAGGTTTTGACTTTGGGAATTCGCCTTTTTCTTACACGGCCGAAAAGGTAGCTGGCAAAACGGTTGTGCTGACTACAACCAACGGAACCCATGCTATTCATCTTTCCCGCAAAGCGAAGCATATTGTGATTGGTTCATTTTTGAATCTAACTGCCCTTTCTAACTGGCTTCGCGACCAGAATGAGAATATTCTTTTAGTATGTGCGGGTTGGAAGAACAAGTTTAATCTTGAAGATTCTGTTTTTGCAGGAGCTGTGGTGCATCAGTTGAAAGGCGAGCATTATAAATTGGATGATTCCGCTATTGCAGCTGAGGATTTATATATTCTTGCCAAAGATAACTTAGGAGCCTACCTTGCCAAAACCTCTCACAGCGATCGCCTTAAAAAGTTAGGTATTGAAGAGGATATTGCTTTCTGTTTGAATGTTGACGTTACTTCCTCTATTCCTATTTTGGATGGTGAGGCTTTGGTGAAGCTATAGGAATTTTAGTTTGGAGTGGGAATTTAAACTCTCAACTCCAAACGCTTATTTGAGCTTGAGCCTATTTTAATTTCTCATTGTTCTTGTGCCTGTCGGCATCTCTTATTTTTTTCTTTTCGAGGTTTTTCTCCAACGCTTCTGTTAGATTGATGCCGGTTTGATTTGCAAGGCAGATAAGGACGAAGAGAACGTCAGCCATTTCATCCCCAAGGTCTACTTGCTTATCAGATTCTTTAAAGGATTGTTCGCCGTATTTCCGAGACATGATGCGGGCTACTTCTCCTACTTCTTCCATTAGGATTGCCGTATTGGTGAGCTCATTGAAGTAACGGACGCCGGTTGTGTTTATCCAGTTGTCTACGAGTTGTTGGGCTTGTTCTATAGTCATGATTAGGGAGCTAATTTAAGGAATTGCGATTTTAAATAGCACGAATTACACGAAATGTGCATGGTGTATTATTCACGAATTTAATAGCACGAATTACACGAAATATGCATGGTTTATTATTCACGAATTTAATAGCACGACTTAAACGAAATTGGTATGACGTTCAATCACGAATTTAACAACAGTGATAAGTTAACTTGTTTAAGCCGGTTTAGAATGCCACTCTTTTGAATTTAAGGGATGGTTCTCCGAAGTTGATAACTATGCCGAGTTTTAGGTTTGATGCTTTTAGGTAATTTATGGTTTGGTAGATGTATGGATTGCCAATGTAAGGTGTGGCTTTGATTTCTAAGACAATTGATTCGTCGATAACAAAATCAGCGATAAATGTTGGACGAAGCAAGGTTTCTTTATAGTAGATTTCAAATTTCTTTTCACGATCATACGGAATAGAAAGTCTTTTGAACTCAAGTTCCATTGCTTCTTTATAAACAATTTCTTTAAAGCCGTTTCCTAACGTTTTATGCACCTCGAGGCAAGCGGCTATAATCTCATAGGATTCTCTTTTGAATAGTATTTCAGTCAAGGTTCAGCGTTTAATATCTAAAAATAAATATTTTCTGAAATAAATAATCCATTAACTGAAAAAGATGCCGTTAGCTAGCCTATGCCCCAAGCTTTGTGTAATTCGTGTCTTTAAATTCGCGCTCCTCAAATTCGTGTATTTCAATTCGAACCTCATTCTTTATTCTTCGTATCCACAACTATCGTAACCGGTCCATCATTCATCAACTTTATTTTCATGTCAGCACCAAAAATCCCTGCTTCAGTTTTTTTACCTGTTAAGCTTTCCAATTCTTGAAGCATTATTTCATAAAGAGGTATTGCCGTATCAGGCTTGGCAGCTCGAGTAAAGCCGGGGCGATTTCCTTTTTTAGTAGAAGCAAATAGAGTAAACTGGGAGATCAATAAAATTCTGCCGTCGACATCAATAACTGACTTATTCATTAATCCATTTTCATCACTGAAGATGCGCATATTGGCAATCTTTTGCGCTAGCCATATCAAATCGTCCTTGGTATCGGCATCTTCAATTCCAAGTAACACCAATAAGCCGTGTTTAATTTCTCCTGTAATTTTTCCATCTACAGTGCAGGAAGCCTCTGTAACTCGTTGTAAAACCGCTCGCATAACGGACGCAAGATAATATTAAGTGAGGAGTTGAAAGTTTTGAATTTAGAGAGAAAGGTTCGTTTGCATCGGACAATAGCAGTTAAGAAGCAAGCCTATGCGCTGCAATATGCCTAATCTTTAATCAACTCCTCGTATCATTCCCATGATAGATACTCAGATAACTATCATAGCGGGATTGATCGATAATGCCTTCTTCAACTGCCTCCATGACGGCACAGCCGGGCTCGTTAATATGGCGGCAATTGTGAAAGCGGCATTCATTCAACAGTTCACGCATTTCGGGAAAGAAGTGACCCAGTTCCTGTTTTTCGATATCGATAATTCCTAGTTCCCGGATGCCAGGAGTATCAATAAGGTAACCTCCTTGGGGCAGTTGGTGCATTTCGGCGAACGTGGTAGTGTGTTGGCCTTTGTCGCTCCAGTCAGATATCTTGCCGGTTTTAAGCTCTATGTCGGGAATGAGGCGGTTGATCAAAGTGGATTTTCCAACACCAGAGTGTCCGGTGAACAAAGTAACTTTATCTTTTAGCAGCGTCTCAATTTCGTCTAAGTTGGTTCCTTCAAGAGCAGATACTTTAAAACAGGGGTAGCCAAGCCGGGCATAAATATCTTCGTATTCTGCTAAGATTTCCAAGCCCTCGTCGCTAAAAAGGTCCAGTTTATTAAAGATTATGCCGGCCGGAATATCATAAGCTTCGGCCGTTACCAGAAAACGGTCGATAAAACCTAAGGATGTTCTCGGAGAGGCAAGGGTAACAATCAAAAAAGCCTGGTCGAGATTAGCCGCAATAATTTGCGCCTGTTTAGAAAGATTAACCGATTTGCGGATAATGTAGTTCTTTCGCTCGTGAAGCTTGGTGATAACGCAGGTCGTTTGGTCTGGCTCTGGCTCGAGCTCCACATGGTCGCCGACAGCAACAGGGTTGGTAGTCTTAATATCTTTGGTACGAAATTTCCCCTTGATACGGCAATCAATGATATTGCCATCTGGTGTGGCTACCTGATACCAGCTTCCTGTTGATTTGATAACTAATCCCTGCATGAGCTGGTAAAGTTAACAATCTTGTTTGAGTTGCGGTTTTAGTGGAGAAGGTGCCAGGATATTTTTATGAGTTTATTAAGGCGCTTAGCTGGAAACGGTGATGCGTAGAACTGCACTTGTAGTTTAAACCCGATAGAAGCGGCAGCTTTTTATTGTGTGTAGGCATGCGTAGGGCAGAATAAAAACTATAGCGGATAGCGGGGCTGAACTTGCCTCGCAGGTAACACCATCCTTTTCTAATAATTACATCACAAAACGCAATTTTTTTTGTGATTATGGAATTTTACTGTTTACTTTACGCCCGATTAAAAAAGATGATAAAGTATACTTATACCATTACAACAACGATGATTACCATTACGCATAATGCGGATGGAGGAAGTTTGTGCCTGGTGTAATTAACATATAAAGAAACCATAAAGCGCCTTCCTCCCACTAGGGGGAAGGCGCTTTTGTTTAAAATTTAGGTATTAATGAAAGTATTAAAGTTTGGTGGTAC
>Ga0307408_100000629_pt1 | contig 29827 bp, 22 predicted proteins | sample 322Cmetagenome_FD_202116 | JGI IMG/M metagenome (GOLD analysis project Ga0307408, IMG submission 202116) | Maize rhizosphere microbial communities from greenhouse at UC Davis, California, United States - 322HYB-C-3 | ecosystem: Host-associated > Plants > Roots > Rhizosphere > Soil | place...
CTACGCCTATCTTGATGTTTTCAGGTAAATAGTTCATAAATATTAATCTTTAATTACTGTAAGGTTCATTCTTTCAACTTTTGTAACCAGGGCACACTGCAAATTGTCAAAAACCATCAGCACGCTTTTGCCTTGTACTTCTACAACTTTGCCTTGCTGATTATGAAATGCCCCGTCTTTAACAGAAACCCGGTCGCCGGGTGCAACATCTTGTAGGCTAACTACTTGAATATCGCCATATGTTTGCAGATAATGTTTAATCTGCTCAATCTCTGAATCACGAACTACCGCAGGCTTACCCAGGTAGTAAATAAAGCTTAGCACTCCGATCGTTTGCCTCACCAGGTGGTCTTCTTTGTAATTGATATGCACAAAAACATACGAACTAAAAAGCGGAAGATGTACAATCTTCTTTCTGTCTGCCCACTGGCTTTCAATTTTTTGTGTGGGGCAAAAAGCTGTTATACCCTGATCGATTAAAAGCTGCTCAATTTTCTTTTCCCACCTCGGCCGAGTGTAAACCACTAGCCATTTCTTTTCTAAACTTGGGCGCTGGTAATTGCTTTTTTCCATATTTTGTGATTCAAAGCTTATTTTGAAATAGAAATTTAACTTCCCTGCTGCCTTTATACAGCTTCGCCATCTCACTTACAGGCTCGTTAACTGACTATTTTTTGGTTGTAAAAGCTAGTACCTTAGGTACTTTTGGTTTCGGCTGGGCACAGAGCTTCGCCATCTCACTTACATGAGTATTTTTTCTTTTTTGGACTTATCGGATACTGTTACCAGCTTTTTGCGGCTGGCTGATAGTGGTTAGCTATCTCAATACTCGAATGTTTAGAATAAGAAGCAGGGTTTGACAATTTTTTATGCAATAAATAAATACATCCTTTGCCCCGCTTCAATTCTTCATAGATAGATAGTTTTGCTAGTTTTTTTTGAGAGCTTACTATTGCTCTTATTCATAGGTAGATAAAATGCTTGAACATACTGGTTTAGGCGTCCGAAATGTTTAATTTTTAGGAATACACATGCTTGCCATAACCATATCCATAAGATTGTTTAGTTTCTTTGATATCGTTAAATACAATCAGTGGATTATTGAATCTGTTATTTTCACAGATGTCTTGTAAAATTTTAAGTTGGAATTTGTTGGTGTAATTGTAACGAACCAGGTAGATACTAGCATCAGCATAACCTGCAAGGCTGAAAGCATCTGCAACCTGCCCTACCGGCGAAGTATCCACAATAATATAGTCGAACTTTTTACGCAACAACTCAAACAGAAGGTGTAAGCGATGTCCCAATAACAGCTCTGCAGGATTCTCTGGCATTGGGCCACAGCCAATTACAGATAAGTTTGGAGAGATATTAGATGGGTGGATGATATCATCCAGATTTACTTTGTCTGAGATTAAGAAATCCGACAATCCTTTATCGAAATCAAGTTTTAAGCCATTTAATAGGTCTGGCTTGCGGAGGTCGAACTCCAGCATACAAACCTTTTTATCAGTTAATGACAGGGTGATACCCAGGTTAATACTGAAGAACGTTTTTCCTTCTCCCTTTACGGTTGATGTTACCAATAATACCTGGTTCTGCATTCCTTTGTTAAGGAAATGAAGATTATTGCGGATGTACCTGAACAACTCTGATATAGTTGTGCGGCTGCCTTTTCCAACAACAATAGTTTCCCGTTTGCCCTTGTGGCTTAGTTCGCCCAATACCCTGGCGCCTGGAATAAGGTCTAGTTCTGTAACATCTTTTACTGTCGTACTAAGCTTATCTTTACAGTAAATAAACCCTACAGGAATCACCGCACCTAAAATAAGTGAGCACAAGTAAATTAGTTGGCCTTTAGGACTAACCGGCATGTTAGTGCTTGCTGGCTTGTCAACCACCTGCGAAGTAGGCATCATTGCAGACATAGAAAGTTCTGTTTCCTCGCGTTTTTGCAACAAGTAATGATATAAACTCTGTTTAACGCTTTGTTCCCTGCTGCGCTCAAGTAAGCCTCTTTCAATTACCGGCACTTGCCTAACTTTAGACTCGAGCATTGAAGACATTGAGTTAAGATTGTTCCTTTCAACTAATAATGCCCTTTTAATATTTCTCAAGTTCTCCCTCATACTAACCTTTAAATTGGCAAGCTGGTCGCTGATATTAACAACAAGAGGGTTTTTATCATTTGCAGTACGTAGCAATTGTTGCCTTTCCATCTGCAGGTTATTGTACTTATTTATCAGGTCATTCAATGTAAGGTCTTTCAAACCTAAGGTACTAGGCACCAGCCCAAAACCATTGTCTGGCTGATTAATATAGCTTTCTAGTGAACGAATTAGATTGAGCTGAACTTCAGAATTAGCCAATTGCTGCGTATAATCTCCCGAGTTCTGTAGAGCAATTTGCGCATCAGCGCTAATATTTGTCACCCTGTTCTGGCGTTTATAATTTTCTACATCCCGCTCCACAACATCCAAATCCTCTGTAAGGTATTTTAAACGATTGTCGATAAACTTGATAGTATTGCGGGCCATGATGCTTTTATTATTGATATCCTGCAGGTTATAAGCCTCTATAAGTGCATTCAGGAAGTCAATACCTCTCTGAGGCACGGCATCGGTCAGGCTTAACAAAATGGTGTTTCCATCCTTCACTGTTGGGGCTACACTTAATATTGACACGCTATAAGCCTCACTTAGCGATTTCAAATTGTTGAATTTAATATCGATAGGATCTTTTTCCGCTTTAAAAGCAGGCCCTTTTTCTACCCTAATGGTGTAACCTGGTAGCGAAATCAACTGGTTAAATCTATAAATAATACGTTTGCCGTTATCCTCCCAAACAAACCGTTCGTCATCTTTGATAGTGAGGGAAAGTTTTTTTGCGAAAGCCGGATGAACCAATTTATAGGTCATGATTTTCACTGGCAATGTTTCCCCATAAAGCACTTCGGTACCCAAAGTCCTTTTTACAGAATAGTTCGTTTCAAATGACAAAGTTTTAAGCACTTTATATAGCAGATCTTTTGAGCGCAAAACTTCAATTTCATTCTCAACCGTTTTGGCAGTTTTGAACATTTGAAGGTCGCTGAATGCAGTTCCTTTTAACATACCATCACCAGCTTTATCGTCTTGTATAAGCATTGTACTTGTGATGCTATATTGGGGTGTTTTAATCTGCAAGTACAAGTATGCAATGCCTATGCTGACAACAATGGTTATTAAGAATATATACCAATATTTCGCATAATTCAATATCTCTTTCATAGGTGTTTTTTTTCGGGGTTATAGATAGATTAGAAAACAGTATTACCAGGCTAAAGGAACGATATCCTTATCTCGTCAATACGTTTGTAGCAAGTACAGCAATTGCAGAAATTGTTGCAATCCATATAGGCATTAGCCTGTTATTTGGGCTGTATTCCAGTGCTTTGGCTTTATCCGGTTCTACGTAAACAACATCGTTTTGTTTCAGGTAGAAATATGGAGATTCAAGGGTGGATTTTTTATTTAGGTTAAGCCTTACCATGTTGCGTTTTCCGTTATTTTCGCGAATGATAAGAACGTTTTCACGCCTTCCGTAAGCCGTCATGTCGCCAGCCATTCCTAAGGCTTCAATCAGGTTAATTTTATCGTTTGTAACAGTAAAGGTTGATGGAGCATTTACCTCTCCAATTACAGTAACTTTAAAGTTTAGAAACTGCACGTTGACAATCGGATTTTTAACATATCCTTTAAGTTCGCGAGTTAGTGACTGTTGGGCTTGCTCCAGGGTCATACCTTCAAGCTTAACAGCACCTAAAACAGGGAAGTTAATAGCACCTGCTTTATCAACCCGGTAACCCTCTTTTTCATACATTCCATTCTTTCCGGTTGCATTAACATTTGCAGCAAAAAGGATATTAGATTCAACACTTGGCGAGTTAACGGTAATGTTTAGTAAATCACTTTGTTGAATGCGGGGATCGATGTCATTTACTACTAAGTCTTTATCTAGATTCCTATCAGACAGGTCGCTAAAATAAACGAGATTTCTTTGGGGAGCACAGGCTGCCAGGCAAAGAAAACAGAAGAGGTAGATCTTTTTCATATTATCAGTTTTGATGTTGGTAGACGATCAAGTAACTGAACCAAAATTAGGTACTTATGAGAAAAAAAAACACTATTTTCATAACTTGTAAATCGAATTGTGAAACCTTTACACAGGCATTTACAAAGTGATTTTACGGGCTTTTACAGCCATGTGTTGGCACGATTTATTCCACCACAGATGTCAAAAAACTAAACACATTTCACACCTGTAAACATTACACAAAGCCGTAAAAGTAGACAGTAGAGAATCAAAAAAAGCCGCTAATATTTAGCGGCTTCTTTGCAATAATAAATAAGTCTGAAGTCTTGGTAAAAAAAACTAAAACTTAGCAAAACAATCTCTTAATAACTTGCACTTATAAAGCTAATTTTAATTGTAATACATACGTTTAAAGGCAAATTATTCTATTTAAATCTGTGTGTTTTTTAATTAAGTAGTAGTGTTTTTTTAGGTAAATGTTTTTTATCAAATAGTAGTAATTTTTTTCCGGTTTCACAAAATCTACAACACATAAAATTAGCTAACAGCAGATGTGATCCTCGCGCTTCGGCTTAAAAAGTCGTTATGTTTTTCAAGCAAGTTAATATACTTGTCTCTCCAGTATTGAGCCGAGTTTAGAGTTGATTCATCTTTGTAAGAAGCATCCCTAAAATTATGTTGAATAATGCGGTCATCCGAATCATTGAATAAAGTTGGGAACTCCTTAGAGAAATCATGGTTCAGAATTTCTCCGATTCTGCAAATGATTTCAAAACTTAAATTTTCTTGCGCAAACCAGTTATATACTGACCTTCTGCTCACATTAAGTCTGCGGGAAAGCTCACTAATGCTAATATTATCCCGACGAACTACTAATTCTACAGTTTCTCCGTTATGCATATCATTAATTATTAAAAAATAACCAAAAGATTTTTTTCCTTGCCGATAGAAGACACGTCCCTATAACAATTAAAACGAACAATTCTTTCATAAAAAAGAAGAAAGCACGATTTAACCGTACAAGTAGATGTACACGGCATTAATAGTTAATACTTAAGAATTTTTTTTCTAAAGATTACACATAACACTTTTACAGTTAATTACAGCCAAGTATATACTAATCCTTAATAAGTAACATTACCGGGCTAATGTGCGTGGTTATGATAATCTCGTTTTTCTAGGTTTCTAATTTTTAAATTAAAAATTGTTCATTCGATAAATAAACAAAAGAGTTCTTTATCGCTTCACACAAATCTTCTTCATTAAAAATTTCGTGGGGCAAGGACGTCCTGGAGCCCTTGCGTGCAGTGGGTTGGTGTAATTTGTTCTCATTTCGATTGGCAGATGTTTTTGATTTAGTGATGTAAAGATAATTAACTTTTAAGAGAGCTTGCAAATATTTTACAATTTCGTGCACTGTGTGAAATTATTGCATCATTACATTGCACAGGTCATAATTTGGTCGACTGCCAACTTTTTAAAAATCAATTTTTATTTAGGTTTATATATACATAAATATAAGGAATTTTAAGCGTAATTTGCAAGTCAAATCCCTCAGAGCGAACCTCCTAAGCAAAATAAAACGAATAATTAACCCACAATTAAAGCCTGGAAAAAAATTACTCACTGCACTCATCATTTAATGTAAAATTTACATTTAACTCGCGCTAAAGTTAAACTAATAATTAACAAAAACAGACATTTGATACAGAAAATAGCTTGAAAATGAATTAATAAGCCATTTCAGTTTAGTTTTCACCACTCAACAAATTTCTCACATTTGAGCTCCGTACTGTACTCTATTAATCCAGCATAAAATTTACTTCGACTCAATATCAGCAGCCCGCTAAACAAAGGCAATTAGATTGATCTAACAGTGGCTTTGTGGCGAGTAAAGAAAAAATAAAATAAATTAAATTTCCTACTGCGACAATTATTACTCTGCAGGTAAATTCAAAATTTCCATTCTGTTTTCTTCATCATATTAAAAAAAATTGCTCCATTTTATGGAATCCTTGCAAGTAAGCCATCTCCTCATTATAAACCTGATACTATGGCCGAAATGAATTTATCTGCTAAAAACCTTAGAGGTAAAAGCAGGATGAGTGTTCCCAAAGTCGATATGACTCCTATGGTCGACTTAATGTTCTTACTGATAACATTCTTTATGCTCACAACTAGCTTGGCAAAGCCGGTAATTATGCAGCTGGCAATGCCGGTGCCTTCGGACTATCCCGTTAAAATTCCTGATAATCGAAGTCTTACGCTATGCCTGGGGAAAGACAATTTGATTCAGTGGTATTGGGGCAATGAAGAAAAGCCACTTTTGAAGGCTCAAAAAGCTAGCTATGCAGGCCACGGTATTAGAGAAATATTGAATACAACGAAACTACAAGCAATCAAAACTTCCGGAGACGTGGAAAAGGGCATTATCGTAAACATTAAGCCCAGCGACAAATCAAACTATAAAAACCTGATCGATATTCTCGATGAATTAAAAATAGCTGGTATAAGTACCTATTTTATTGTAAACATCTCTTCATACGATTTACAAAGGATGAAACAAAGCAATATATATTAAACGCATAAAAAAGGCTGTTTCGAAATCAATAGCTCCCTTAAGCTCAATGATTACGAAACAGCCCTTATATTTACAATCAGAATACTAACGCCTTTGCGGGGTCTCTAGCAGTTTAAAGAATTGGTCAAGTTCTGGCAAAATAACAATCCGTGTACGCCTATTTGTTGCCCTCCCTGCATCTGTTTCATTAGTTGCTATCGGGATGTATTCTCCCCTTCCGGCAGCTGCCATTCTTGATGCTGGCACGCCATATTGGTTTTGCAAAACACGCACAACTGCTGTCGCCCGCTTTACACTTAAGTCCCAGTTATCAAGCAACAGCCCATTTCTAAAGGGAACATTATCAGTATGCCCTTCAACCATAAATTCTATGTCGGGTTGATTTTTTAGAACGGTAGCAACTTTACCGAGCACAATTTTGGCTTGTTCTGTAATTTCATAGCTACCACTTCTGAACAAGAGTTTATCCGAGATATCTATATAAACAACCCCCTTGTCAACTTTTATATTAATGTCCTTATCGTTAAGGTCGCCAATCGCCCCTTTAAGATTCATCACCAGGGCCATATTCAAAGAGTCCTTTCGGGCTATAGCAGACTGTAGATCCTTTATATAAGCATCTTTCGCCCCGATATTTTCAAGGGATTTTTTTATGCTTTCTGCTTGAGAACCAGAAATAACCGATAAGTCTTTAAGTTGTTGAAGGATTTGGTTGTTATTAGATTGAGAGTTAGATAACTGGTTGTTTAGTGCTTTGATCCTGTCCAGATATCTTGCTGAAGAATCCTGACATGCAGAGAACCTGCTTTGAAGTTCCATGTAAGAAGTATTTAAAGTAGCGTATTTAAGTTCTGCTTCTTTAAGCTTCCTGGAACACGACGGTAAGAAAAGTATAGGTAGTATTGCTAATATTAAATGTTTTAGTTTCATAACAGGTAAATTAGTTTAACCAATAAAACTTCTGTCTATAACAAATAGAAGTTTAAACAACTAAAAACCTTTCAATTTTGGTGCCTAAGGGCATAACTGAACTGCTGTAAACTAAAACACATAGCGCCTAACGTCTCTAAAACGTTTATCTGACGCAAATTTGGTACATTTTAAAAGGGTTAAACTCCTTGCTCTACGAGCATGGTTTCGTGGTAATATTGAAGTGAATCATACAGAGCCTGACAAGCAACATAATCTTCTTTCGCTTCCAAAGTTCTCAATGTTTTTTCCACCAACTTGATTCGGCCATTTTTAATATCGGTATCCGCGCCTATCCTGAAAACAATATAATGCCTGGTGTTACGAACGTCCCTTTCTTCTCTCATCTCGAAAACCATATCCGGCCTTAGTGCCTGATGTAGAGCTTTGTACGGGATAAAATCAATATTGTTATGGTGATTTTTATTTTCTTAAAAAAAGCGAAAGGGGCTCTACGTCCCCTTTTGCTTTCATACTAACCACTTCACATTACTGTGCAAGTTTCTTCTCTTTACTTTTGTAACAATCCGTCAAAAGTTAAAGATGTATAATATAAGCCACCAAGCGTTGGGCCACCAGCATATTGGATATAAGTTTTATTAAAGATGTTTGTACCTCCAATTTTAATACTTGCTTTGCTTGCTGGAACTTTAAATGTTACCTGAGCATCGAATGAGTGGTATGCAGGCACAGAACCGTTTACTAAAGGACTCTCCCATAAGAAAGACTGCTGCCATTTCCACCCAATATTAAATCCTACGTTTTTAACAATCTCCCTGTTTCCAAATGATACATTAGTTGCCCATTCAGGTGTGTTAAAACCTGTTACGAAAACATCCTTTTGTTTATTTTCAGAGATATTGTTATAGTTTACGTTTCCAGCTGCTGTAAACTTCTTATAAAAATTATAAGTTAGCCCCAAAGAAGATCCGTAGTTATCGTACTTGTTTTTCGCGTTGGTATAAACCCTGTACCGTGTTTGCTGCACATTACGGTTAGATTGCAGCATTGCAATCACAGCATCGTCTGAACCTACTTTCACTTGCTCTGCCAAGCCTGTTTTGTAAGGCACAGCAACTTCAACCTGTCCCAAAAATCCATCGTATTGGTTAACGTAGGCATCAATGTCCAATACTAGTTTATTGTTTAACAACACACTTTTGTAACCTACTTCAAATGAATTAATTCGCTCTGGCCTTGTAGCTGAAAGCGCTGTAGCCTCTAGCAAGACCCTGTTATTAATGGCAGCCTGATTAGCTGTGAGAGTTTGGCCAGCTTCAGATGCCTTCTTTATATCATTATTTACAGCCGCATTAAAGTTATTGATTGATGCAAGTGTATATGAATTATCCAGATAGTTTAAGCCATTGTTAATATATGATAAGCCACCAACCCTTCTAATATTTCCATTATTTACGAAAGACAATGCCTCAAACAATGCCGGAAACCTGTATCCATTTTGAAAAGAAGCCCTGAAGTTATGTTTTTCTGCAACTGTATATACTGCTGCTATCCGTGGATTTAACTTAGGGTCAAATTCCGGGTTATAGTCTAACCGCAGTGAACCAAACAATTTCAATTTTTCGTTAAATAGCGTCTTAGTTAACTGGGCAAAGGTTCCAAACTTTTTATAATATACGTTATCGCCGAAGCTACCATCGGCTAAAGGCTTGTTCCTATCTGCTAATGGCCTTGAAAAATCTACGAAGTTGTTTCCATCTGGAATAACCTCATAAATTCTGGCATCGGCACCAACCAACAGGCCGGCAACTTTAAGCTTATCCGATAAGTCCCACTGCGCATCTGTATGGTAAGTACGGCTCATTTGATGAAGCCATGCCCCGCCGGTTGCCGGCGCGTCGCCTCCTACCACAGCTTTGTGGTCCCAGTTGTTTATTCCAATAATTGTACTTTTAAGATCGTTGAAAGCTTGGGTTCCTGGCACCACACGGCTCGCGTCTGCAGCAACCCTTCCAATGCGTAATGCGTCTGGCAAGCCAGAGCCATTATTTAAAGCATTTTGCAAGGCTGTTTTATATTTCGCCCCCCAAACCGAGTTTGTCCCCCCACTTGTTATATCAAGGTTATCTACAAGAGGCTTAATATTATAGGAATCTCCTGTATTTTCGATTGATGCATACGATCTTATAAAATAATGTGAACCCTTTAGCTCTATCTTATGATTTTGAACAATCACGTTGTCTAACTGAATCTTATTTCCTCTCTGGAAAACTCCATCCATCTTACCAATTCTATAACCATAAGAAAGTTCCGCATGTTCATTAAGCCTGTAGTGTAAAGCTCCATCAAACTTCAGGTTATCTACAGTTGGCCTAACTACATCTTTCTCCCAATAACCAGTACGCCTTACGATAATACTTTGTCCGGTTTTTCCATTAATTGTTAATCCACTAATCGTAACCGCATTACTACCTCCGTCATCACCGTACTTGTTCCAAGCATCATAAGCCGGATTGTCCGCATCTGCATTCAATTCAGGGTAAAGAGGATTTGCAGTATTTAAATTATTGGGATTTTGATTAGCATGAGTATCAGAAAGCCAATCAGTTCCTCTTAAATAGCTAAGATTAATTTTGAATGCAATCTTGTCATTTATTGCTCTCGCATAGCGTACGGCAGTTTCGGTTAAATTGCTAAAATCCCTACCTGTACCACCTGCATGGTTAAATCCGGTTCTGTTGTAAACGCTCAACCCTTGATAATAAAAAGGGCTTTTAGTTAAAAGGTTCGACATTCCATTTATAGCATTCATGCCATATAAAGCAGAAGCAGCACCTGGAGTGATCTCCACACTTGCTATGTCTAGCTCGGTAGGGCCAATAGCGTTGCCCAGCGGAACACCCAAAGTTGCAGCCTGCATATCTACCCCGTCAACCAATTGCATAAAACGGAAGTTATTGGGGATATTGAAGCCTCGGGTATTAGGCACTTTAAAAGTCAAGCTCGACGTGGTCATTTGTACTCCCTTAACGTTTTCAAGGGCATCATAAAAGCTTGGTGCCGGACTTTCCCTGATGGCACGTATGTCCAATTTCTCAATTGCTACAGGAGATTTCAGTATACTTTCGGCAACCCGGGAAGCTGTTACTACTACTTCTTTACCTAAAATTGTCTGAGTAACTAATGAAATATTAAGCTTTGATTGTGGGCCGGTCACCTGAAATTCTTGTGATTGAAATCCAATGCTAGTAAACACCAGAGTGAAAGGATATTTGGCACGGGTTTGAAGGCTAAAATTACCTAACGCATCTGTAGCCGTTCCAGAAACTGTTCCCTTAACCTGAACACTAACACCTTGTAAAGGCTGTCTGGTATCCTGGCCTATAATATTTCCCGATATCAAAATTAGATTGTTTCCCTGCGCCCCTACCTGCAAATACAGGAGCGACAGCAGCAATAACAAACTACTTTTAAAGATGTACTTAGTTGCTTTTGTAGAAAGTCTCATTTTTTTGTGATTAAAGAATAAAATTGAATGCCATTAAATATCTATAACTTATATACCCTATAGAAAGAGTAGGCAAAGAAACGGATTGAAATTCTTTTTGTCAAGGATTAAATGAGAAAACTATAGACTAAGTAGACTAATAAGCTTCGTCATTAAAATGAAATTCCTTGCTCGGTTAAGTGTCCAAGAATGTTAACTAGTAATTTTGGGGAATTGTATACGGGAGCCGGAACGACCAATAATATCGGAAATAAAAGGGAATGAAGTTAAGTTTTCTTTTGAAAACCTAACTTCATTCTACAGCTGCGAAGGCGCTCGCAGTTACAGATTTTACAGCTTCATCCATTTGGTCGAGCACCAAACTTACTAAAGGCAAATATTGTACGCTTTCTTCTGCGGGCAAGCTATTTATCAGGTACATTAATCCCTTCATACTGGCAACCGGGCCACTAACTTGATGAGACAGCACCTGCGCTAATGACTTAAGTTGGGAATTTTGTGCGTAATACTTTTCCATAAGCATGGAATCAGATCTAATGATAGTTTTTTGCTCATTAACCAGATTTAAGGCAATACGAAGTTCCATAAGATATATAATATGAGAGGTTAGCATTTTTAGGGTTTCAAGTTGGTAGATGCTTAATTCTCTTGGCTGTTTATCAATAACGCATAAGGTTCCAATATTTTGCCCTTGATGGGTCCTGATCGGCATACCTGCGTAGAATCGCACGTGGGGTTCACCTTTTACATAGGGATTAGACACGTATCTCGGATGCCGACTCGCATCTGTAATTACCACCAACCCATTTTGATTAATGGTATCCGCACAAAAAGACTCACATCTAGCTGCGGTTTCAAACCCTAAACCCGTTTGGGCCACGAAGACCTGCTTGTCCTGTCCAATAAGGGAAATATAAGCAACAGGCGTATCACAGACATATGCAACCATTTGAACCAAATCCTCAAGGCTCCTTAAGTTACTTAGGCCACTCAATTGATAACGTTGAACTGCAAGCAAGCGCTCGCGTTCCAATTGGTTTATAATTGCGTTATCAATTCTTAAGGTTTGGTAATTCATCATACGTTATTGTTATGCTAATAAAGACTATTTTTTGAAGCATTACAAATTTTCGAGATTATTTTTTACAAATTGGGGTATTTTATCCCCTTCCCCATCCCCACACGATTATAGTTATTTGCAATTTGTTTTAGTTATTTATCAACATTCTCAAGCACTTGTTAAAAATTTCGCAACAGCATGTGATGTATACTTAAAGAATAATAAAAATAGAGGTTTTGAATTTCAATACCATTTTTTACATCCCTCTACAAAGGGAACAAAGTGTAGCTTTTTTCCCCACATCATATTTTACTGGCACGGAATTTATTAAGCACGTTACAAGTTACAACATACATCAGATATAGCATTCTTCGTATCTGAGCCTTTGTTGTACACTTTAATTAACTTAATTGTATCCTTTTAATTTCGTCAGCGTAAAAGACCATCGAATACGCGAAAACAGGATTTATGAAAAAGAAAAAAAACTTAAAAAAAGACTACCGACCTGTAGTTACAGCTAAAAAACATTGGATTGTTTACATCTTTCCTACTCTTTTTATTATTGCCGGCCTTATTTTATTAAACGGCGAACAACCTTTTAAACTAGCAGGGCTAGCTGTAACGCTTTTTGGTTTTTATCAAATCCTAAGTAAAGCAAGCGAGAAGTGGCATTTAACTGATCAGCATTTAATTATTGAAAAAGGAATTCTTCCCGGATTAAAGAAACAGCACGAAATATCCGTTCATGACATTTACAAAACGCATTCTAATAAAACTAAACTTAGCAAGTACTTTGGTGATCTGGGGCATATTACTACCCGCAGGCGCTCAGATGACTGCACTGGCATAAATCACTCTAACATTGCAAATCCTGAGTTATTCTCCAGAGAGCTTCAATTGAGAGTTCAAAAACTGCCAAGCCATAACCTAAATCAGGTGTATGAACTTAAAGAAAAAGGTGCTATTTCAGAAAAAGAATACAATCTAATTAAGTTGGGTTATGTCACTCAGCAACACCTTTCAAAACTCTAATATTTTTAAAACACAAAATAGAAAAGGCCTCCACAGTGAGGCCTTTTCTATTTTTGTTTAATTACTTTGCATTTTATTATCAACTAACATGAGTAAAGTCCGCTGGGGAATTTTAGGGGCAGCCAAAATTGCCATTGAGAAAGTAATACCTGCAATGCAGCAAAGCGATTTGTGCGAAATAGTGGCAATTGCCTCCAGAGATGCCGATAGAGCCGCAAGGGCCGCTTCACAACTTGGCATTCCTGCATATTACGATAACTATGAACACCTGCTTCAAAGTACGAATATTGATGCAGTTTACATTCCATTACCCAACGACATGCATGTTCCCTGGGCAATTAAAGCGTTAAAATATAACAAGCATGTATTGTGCGAAAAGCCAATAGGTTTAACGAGTCAGGAAGCTTTAGACTTATTTAGCCACTCTCAAAAATACCCTGATCTTAAATTGATGGAAGCGTTTATGTATAAATTCCATCCACAGTGGATAAAAACCAGGCAACTTGTAGATGACGGCGTTATTGGAGAACTGCGAACAATCCAGGCGTTCTTCTCGTATTTTAATAATGACGCCGGCAATATTCGTAACATTTTAGCTTCGGGTGGAGGTGGGTTAATGGACATAGGCTGCTATTGTATTTCGCAATCGAGATTTATAACGGGCAAAGAACCACTAAGGGTGCATGGTATCATTAATTACGACCCGCTTTTAAAAACAGATAGAATGGCATCAGCTACTCTTGACTTTGGAGGAATTACTTCCACATTTACCTGCTCGACCCAGCTTAACCCCTTCCAACGTTTTCACATCTTTGGAACCAACGGTAGCATTGAGGTTATCATTCCGGTAAATGCACCACCCACAGAAGCCACCAAAATTTTGCTGCATAAGAAAGAAGAGACAGAAGAAATATTTTTTGAGCCGGTTAATCAGTACGCACTTCAGGCCGAAGCACTTTCAAAGTCTATTATCAATGATACTGAAGTACCGCATAGCCTTGAAGATTCAATTAATAACATGAAAGTTATTGAGGCTGTGGTAGAAAGCAACAAAGCAGGAAAGTGGATAAACATCATATAAGAAAAAAATACAGATGGACAACCCATAAACAGAAACAGCGGAAGACTAATCTTCCGCTGTTTCTGTTATAGTCCCAGAACGGGCTTATCTTGTATAATTTGGAGCTTCTTTAGTTATTGTAATATCGTGCGGGTGGCTTTCACGCATACCGGCAGCGGTAATTTTTACAAACCGAGCTTTTTGAAGATCTTCTATAGTTGCAGCTCCGCAATAATGCATTCCGGCGCGTAAACCACCAACGTACTGGAAAATCACTTCTGCCAGAGTTCCTTTATATGGCACGCGGCCAACTATACCTTCGGGAACCAGCTTGGTAACCACATCGGTTTCATCCTGGAAATAACGGTCTTTTGAACCTTTTGCCATAGCCTCTACCGAGCCCATGCCCCTGTATGATTTGAATTTACGGCCTTCATAAATAATTGTCTCGCCCGGCGACTCTTCGACCCCTGCAAACAATGAGCCCGCCATAATTGAACTAGCTCCAGCTGCTATTGCCTTAACAATTTCCCCTGTTTGCTTAATACCACCATCTGCAATAACTGGAATACCTCTGCCTTCCAATGCCTTTGCACACTCATAAACTGCATACAATTGCGGCACTCCTACTCCTGCAATAATCCGTGTTGTACAAATTGAACCAGGGCCTATACCCACTTTAACAGCATCAGCTCCCGCATCGGCTAGCGCGATAGCGGCTTCTGCGGTGGCAATATTTCCCGCAATTACCTGCAAATCCGGATAAACAGACTTTATCATTTTCACCATGTCTATCACGCCTTTAGAATGTCCGTGAGCTGTATCAACAGTTACTACGTCCACCCCTGCCACAACAAGGGCAGCTACCCTATCCATATTTTCAGCTAAAACCCCAACAGCAGCACCTACGCGTAAGCGGCCATGCTCATCTTTACATGCCTTAGGGTAATTCTTGAATTTTTGAATATCCTTGAATGTTATTAAGCCTATAAGTTTACCGCCGCCATCCACAACCGGAAGCTTTTCAATCTTGCAATCTTGTAATATCTCTTCGGCTTGAAGCAGGGTAGTTCCCTGCGGGGCAGTAATAAGGTTATCTTTGGTCATTACTTCAAAAACACGGCGATTACCGTCTTTTTGAAACCTTAAATCGCGATTGGTAATAATACCAACAAGCTTATCTTCGGAATCGACAATTGGAATTCCTCCAATGCGATATTCCTGCATCATTTTAAATGCATCACTTACTAAAGAATCCTGATGTAATGTAACAGGGTCTTGAATCATCCCGCTTTCAGAACGCTTAACTTTACGTACCTCTTCCGCCTGTTGCTGAACGGTCATGTTTTTATGAAGAATACCAATACCACCAGCCTGTGCTATTGCTATAGCTAAATCTGCTTCAGTAACAGTATCCATAGCTGCAGAAACAATCGGAACGTTCAAACGAATCTTTTTAGTAAGATACGAACGGGTATCTACATCGCGTGGAAGGACTTCAGAATAAGCGGGGATTAATAAAACGTCATCATAAGTTAAACCTTGTGCGACGAATTTTTCTGGATCAAGATGCATGCAAATAAAATTTATTATTTGCCGGGCAAAGATAGTTGTTTATGCTCAACTGACAAATAGTTTATCCATTAAAAATGTCAAAACAGCCTTATACCCTAAAAATTAACATCGATTTTACATATTGATTGAAATCGGCAAGCCTTATTCAGTAAAAAAGCCGCCGATGGCAGCTTTATTTTTTTATTTTGATGCTAAAGCTATCACTCCACACCCTATTCTGCTTCCCGCATTTCCGGTAGGTTGGGTAACAAAATCATCAACGCCATCATGAACAATTATGCCTTTGCCAACAACATCGTTGGAAGCCCCGGTACCTACAGACCATTTGTCGGTATCCAGCTTTAACATTCCTTTACCCGTGTTATCCAACTTAACATTGCCAATATCGCCCAGATGGAACTCGGAACTACCCCATTTTCCATGCTTACTATTTGTTGGGTTCCAGTGGCCATGTGCCCCATTTCCCTCGTTACTGCAATCTCCATGCTCATGAATATGGACAGCCACTGTCTGATTTGCTTTCGAAGGAAAATCGATCGAAAGATTCATTTCGACCTGGCCGCCCTTTTGAAGGAAAACAATGCTACCACTTCCGGGCAGTGCCGGCTTGGTTGCGGAAATGCTGGCTGATGCAATTTTCTTACTACCGCCTTTAAGGCTGGAGCAAGACGTTAAGCCAAATGAACAGGTTAGCAGCCCTAATACTACTTTCTTACTTAATGCGCTTGTTAACATCTCTTAAGTTTTAATCAATTTTTATAACACAAAAAAACTTACTGTGTTCAAATCTTTAAAAATTAATTAGAACAAACAAAAAAAGCCCGCAATTCTGCGAGCTTCTTTTCAATATTTGAGAACTAAGGTATTTGTGGTGATAACTCCTCGTCGTGCTGGCTTAAATCTAACCCTGCTTCTTCCTCCTCTGGAGTAACTCGTAGAGGGCTGATTGCGTTCGTTACCAATAACAACACGTACGATCCTACAAAAGCAAATACAGAAACTACTATTAAAGCACCGATATGAATAAAGAATAGTTTTGTTTCACCATAGTACAGACCGTTACCAGTTGTGTTTGCCGAATTTACGTTCTGGCTAGCGAAAATACCGGTCATCAGCATTCCCATCATTCCGCCTACACCGTGGCACGGAAATACATCTAATGTGTCATCAATGCTGGTGCGAGACCTCCATATCACAACAAGATTACTTACAACTGCTGCTACAATACCAATAATTAGGGAGTGAGACACTGTAACGAAACCAGCCGCAGGAGTAATTGCAACTAAGCCCACAACGGCTCCAATACAAGCTCCCATTGCTGAAGGTTTTTTACCTCGAAAAATATCGAAGAAAATCCAGGACATTGCTGCGGCTGCAGATGCTGTGGTTGTTGTTCCTAATGCTGTTGCTGCCAGAGTATTAGACCCTACGGCCGAACCAGCATTAAATCCGAACCAGCCGAACCATAGTAAACCTGTACCTAAAATCACATAGCTAACACGAGCTGGAGTATGGTCTGGTTTTGCACGTTTTTTAAGGAAAAGCGCAGAAGCTAAAGCGGCCCAACCAGCAGACATGTGTACTACCGTACCTCCTGCAAAATCAAGCACTCCCTTTTGGAACAAAATCCCATCTGGATGCCAGGTTGCGTGGGCAAGAGGCGCATAAATCACAATCATGAATAAAGTGATAAAAATAAGGTATGAGTTAAAGCGGATACGCTCAGCAAATGCTCCGGTGATTAATGCGGGTGTTATAACTGCAAATTTCAATTGAAACATCGCAAATAATACAAGAGGGATTGTTGGTGCCAGAGGCCAAACCTGATTTCCGATCATACCTTTCATCATAAAGAAGGTAGATGGATCGCCGATAATGCCTCCTATGTCATCGCCAAAAGCGAGGCTAAAACCAAATATCACCCATAATACTGTTATTAAGCCCATACAAACTAAGCTTTGAAGCATGGTCGAGATAACGTTTTTCTTACGAACCATCCCTCCATAAAAATAGGCCAGGCCGGGAGTCATTAGTAATACAAGGGCTGTGGCAACAAGCAACCAAGCAGTGTCTCCGGTGTCAATTTTACTATCGGGAACATTTACAATGTCCGCCGCCGGAAATAGTAAAGCCAATACTACTACGAGCATCAACAACAGAAAGGGTAGTACTTTTTTCATTTTTAAATATCTTAATGTTTAATTTAGAATAAAAATGACAATATTTTTTAAAAAAACAAATATTTAAGTCGATAAAATTGAGATGTTTCCAAAAAAATACGAAAAAATACACAAAACACCAAAATACACTAACTAACAATATATAGTTCAGCCCAAAAACCAAGAAAACACCAACAAAACAACAAACTACTCGATTAAAAACCGTGAAACCCGTTGGGAAAAAATCAAAAAATCTATTTCAAATAGGATTTAATTACATTTTCATACGATTCTGATGTAAAATACTGTATTGGCTCCTCATCAACATGAGATGCCTCCAGCAGAATTTTCGTTCCCAATTCGTGCGGATCAATGGAAATTATTCTATTTTTTTCAAACCTGGTCGGCCTGTTATCAATTAGAACTATAAAGTAATCTGAAGGCATACGAACACTTAAATATTAGCTAATAACCCAAGGCCAATAGTTTTGTTTTTTTCAATCGACGGATGATAGTATTCATGCAAACCTGTTTAAGAACATATTACTATTAGATTGACGAAGCGCCATTTTTTCAGGTTTATATCTTATTTATTGGTTAGATAACAGATTTGAAAAAATTCGCGACGAAAATTTGCACATGAGAAGAACTTTTTTGCCAGATTTAAACCTCTTGTTACCTTTGGAACAAATCCAATTTAAGTATGAGAGTTGTTGCCGAACTTCCAAGGCCTGATTGCAAAATCACGATATTTTCTATGAATATGAAGTTTATAATAAAGTTTGAACAGGGAGTGCTTGAGCAAACCTTTAAACTTTCGGAGATGGATGTTACTGACGGAATAAACGGAGTTTTCCAGCTGCTGGATGAAGAGTTTGTAAACTCGGTAGTAGGCCGATTTAAAGCAATGAACAATGATTTTCATTTAGCCTACCAAAGGCATGAAGTATAGTACTTTAAACATACTTATTAAGTGCAGACTGAATCTGGCGCAGGTATCCTGTACCAAAAAGATTAAGGTGTATTAACAGAGGATACAGATTCCATAAATCCATTCTTTCTTGCCAGCCCTTGGCTAGCGGAAAGCTTTCATGATAACTCTCATAAAACCGATTGCTAAAACCACCAAAAAGAGTTGTCATGGCGATATCTATTTCCCTGTTTGAGAAAGAAATTGCCGGATCTACAAGCACGGGACTGCCTGAAGTATCTATAAGATAGTTACCACTCCAGAGGTCTCCATGAACCAACGATGGAAAAACTTCGTTATCCAACATAGAGCCTAAAATTCCATAGACACTATTAAAACTCCGTTCAAGCTCCAGGGGTAATAGTTTTTTAGAAAGTGCTATTTCGACCTGTGGCTTTAGCCTATATTCTATAAAGAAGTCAGCATAACTTTCAGTTAGTTCGTTAGGCTGAGGTAGAGAACCCATATAATTGTTATAATCGAGTCCAAACTTTGCATGTTTGATTCGATGCAAATCTGCCAGCTGGCGCCCAAAAAGTTCTTCAGATTGAACAGAGTTTCTTCCCTGGTTTATCCATTCGAGAATAAGAAACTGATAGCCTCCTACCTCCCCTTCCCCTATAACACCAGGCACTTTAATTACATTGTGGCTTTGTAATTCCGTTAACCCGGCGGCTTCAGCCTTAAACATTCCCGGGTAGTTGACTGCAGAATTTACTTTTATAAAGAAGCTATCTTTATTATAAGAAACCCGCCAGCAACTGTTTATACTTCCGCCAGAAACAGGTGCAACAATCTGTAACTTCCCCTCTGCACCTACAAGTTCTGCAAGTTTTTCGGTTATCCCTTGCGCTATAGCTCCATTCAACATCATGCTTAAAATTAAGCTTCATCCTTTAATATCATACCAAAAAACTATCTTTGCAGTTCAATGAAGCACATTCGTAATTTTTGCATAATTGCACACATCGATCACGGAAAGAGTACGTTAGCTGATCGTTTATTGGAATATACCAATACTATCACACAACGTGAGGCTCAAGCTCAATTGCTTGATGATATGGACCTTGAGCGTGAGCGAGGTATCACTATAAAAAGCCATGCCATCCAAATGAATTATAAATTGGATGGACAGGAATATACTTTAAACCTTATCGATACTCCGGGGCACGTAGATTTTTCATACGAAGTTTCCCGCTCTATTGCTGCATGTGAAGGCGCTTTGCTTATTGTAGATGCAGCCCAGGGGATCCAGGCTCAAACAATATCTAACCTTTACCTTGCCTTAGAGCACGACCTTGAAATTATTCCAATCCTAAATAAAATGGACCTTCCTGGAGCTATGCCGGAAGAGGTTAAAGACCAGATTATTGAGCTGATTGGCTGTAAACGTGAAGAGATCATTCCTGCTTCCGGGAAAACCGGGATGGGAGTTCTAGATATATTGAGGGCGATTATAGATCGTGTTCCTGCACCTGTTGGTAACCCTGATGGCGAGCTGCAAGCTTTAATTTTTGACTCTGTATTCAATTCATTCCGCGGAATTATAGCATACTTTAAAGTTGTTAACGGAGAAATCCGCAAAGGCGATAAAGTAAAATTTGTAGCTACCGACCGCACTTATATTGCCGATGAAGTTGGCACCTTAAAACTTCAACAACAGCCTAAAGATGTTATTAAAACCGGTGACGTAGGCTATATCATTTCTGGTATAAAAGAAGCCCGTGAAGTAAAAGTGGGTGATACCATTACCCATGTTGATCGCCCGTCAAAAGAGGCTATCCAGGGTTTTGAAGAGGTAAAACCGATGGTATTTGCCGGTATTTACCCTGTTGATACTGAAGATTATGAAGAGCTTCGTGAAAGTATGCACAAGCTTCAGTTAAATGATGCTTCGATTGTATTTGAGCCTGAATCTTCTGCAGCTTTAGGCTTCGGTTTCCGTTGCGGTTTCCTTGGAATGCTCCATATGGAGATTATCCAGGAACGCCTTGAACGTGAGTTCGATATGACGGTTATCACTACCGTTCCTAACGTAAGCTATAAGGCTTTTACCACTAAAGACGAAGAAGTACAGGTTAACAACCCATCTGATTTACCCGACCCAAGTAAAATTGATTTCGTTGAAGAGCCTTATATTAAAGCCAATATCATCACCAAATCTGAATTTGTTGGCCCGGTAATGTCTCTTTGTATCCAAAAGAGAGGTATTATTGTCAACCAGTCATATTTAACTTCAGACCGTGTTGAACTGGTTTTTGAAATGCCAATGGGCGAAATCGTGTTTGACTTCTACGATAGGCTTAAAACCATTTCCAAAGGATACGCTTCGTTTGACTATCACCAAATAGGCTATCGCCAATCGGATCTGGTTCGCCTTGATATTCGTTTAAATAGCGAGCCTGTTGATGCACTTTCTTCATTGATTCACAGAAGTAACTCTTACGATTTCGGTAAGAAAATCTGCGAAAAACTTAAAGAACTTTTACCTCGCCAGCAGTTTGAAATTATCATTCAGGCATCTATTGGCGCTAAAATTATCGCCAGAGAAACTGTTAAGGCTCTCCGTAAAGACGTTACTGCGAAATGTTACGGTGGTGATATTTCCCGTAAGCGTAAATTATTAGAGAAACAGAAAAAAGGTAAAAAGCGCATGCGCCAGGTTGGAAACGTAGAAATTCCGCAGTCGGCATTTATGGCTGTGTTAAAACTTGACTAAGCCCCCCGCCCCCTAAAGGGGGAGTTGTTGGTGCTTTAAATAAAAAACTAACTATTAAAAACTTAGCAATTATGCCTTAGGAAACTTTGCTATCCCCCTTCAGGGGATTAGGGGGCTAGGGCTTTAGGTTATGAATATACTCGACGGAAAATTCGTATCAGAAAAACTTAAACAAGAAATAACTGCAGAAGCTGCAGCCGTACTGGCAACTACTGGCCGTAAACCTCATTTGGTAGCTATCCTTGTAGGCAATGATGGTGGAAGTGAAACTTACGTTGCCAGCAAAATGAAAAATTGCGAGAAGGTCGGCTTTAAATCGAGCCTTTTCCGCTATGATGATTCTGTTACAGAAGAAGAGTTATTAAAAAAAATCGAAGAAATAAATCAGGATGCTGATGTAGATGGCTTAATTGTTCAACTACCTCTCCCTAAACACATTGATCCTGAAAAAGTTACTGAAAAAATTGACCATAGAAAGGACGTTGACGGCTTCCATCCTATCAATTTAGGAAGGATGATGCGTAACTTACCTTGCTTTATTCCGGCTACTCCTTATGGAATTATGCTGATGCTTGAAGAATATAAAATTGAAACTTCGGGCAAGCATTGTGTAGTTGTTGGCAGAAGCAATATTGTAGGTAGCCCAATGAGCATTTTAATGGCTCGCAACTCTAATCCGGGAAATTGCACGGTGACTTTAACACATAGCCGCACGAGAGATTTGGAAGACGTAGTCCGTTCGGCGGATATCATTGTAGCTGCCATAGGCAAAAAGAACTTCATCACTGCCGATATGGTAAAAGAAGGGGCTGTAGTTATTGACGTAGGTATTAACAGAGAAACTTCTACAACAACAAAATCTGGTTATAAGCTTTATGGTGATGTGGATTTCGAAAATGTTGCCCCTAAAGCGTCATGGATAACGCCTGTGCCGGGAGGAGTTGGTTTGATGACAATTATAGGTTTGTTAAAAAACACTCTGGCTTCGGCAAAAAAGGAAGTTTACAAGTAAAGAAATACTTATATTATAAAAGGAGAGCGGAAGTTGATAACCAATTTCCGCTCTCCTTTTTTGTACCCACCTTTAGTTTAAAAATATCTCCTGATCGGGAAAACAGTACCTGTTTTCACCAGCATAATATTCTTCATCCCGAATAATAAGCTGCGGATATGCAGCAAAAATATAAGCGGCCATTTCCTGCCTGATCAAGCGATCTAGATTTTCAGTCGAAGCCTCAGGAATTAAACCTTTATTATCTTTTAAATTATCTAACATGGTTCTGAACTGAATGATAACCAGGTCACCTTTCAACCGCTCGAACAAATCATCCTTCTTTTTTGCCATTGTCGCGTTTTCTTTTCTATTGTTATACGAGGTAATAGCTTAATAATGTTACGTAATATTTTTACCCTAACAATTCGAGCAGCTGGCGCTTTGAAAGAGACTTTATGCCTGAAGAATCCGACTTGATTAAATTATCTATGAGGGTGCTTTTAGTGTCTTTCAGTTTCATGATCTTTTCTTCCACGGTATCAGGACAGATCATGCGGACTGCCATTACATGTTTATGTTGCCCGATTCTGTAAGCTCTATCAATTGCCTGGTTCTCGACAGCCGGATTCCACCACGGATCAACCAGGTAGACATAATCAGCCTCCGTTAAATTAAGGCCGGTTCCTCCCGCTTTCAAACTAATCAGGAATACGCGCTTATTATCATCTGACTGGAAATCACCTACGATTTTCTCCCGGTTTTTGCTAGCTCCTATAAGGTATTGATAGCCAATATTCCGTTTATCCAGCCTTTCCTTTATTAGATTCAGCATCGAAACAAACTGTGAGAAAACCAATATCTTATGCATTGGCGATTTATCCTGAATTTGTTCCAAGAGAATCTCAATCTTTGACGACTGAATAGCATCTAATTTAACATCACCTAACAACACTGGTGAATTGCAAATTTGCCTTAAACGCGTGAGGCCTTTAAGCACATACATTGAGTTTTTAGACAGTTCTTCATCATTTGTTGAAGTTATAAACTCTCTGAACTCCTTTTCGTATTCATTATATAGCTTGCGTTGTTCCTCCCCCATTTCACAATGCACAACTATTTCTGTTTTTTCGGGCAACTCTGTAGCTACCTGTTTCTTTGTACGCCGCAAAATAAAAGGGCTTATTTTAGCCTGTAGTTCCATAGCCCGCTTGCGCACCTTAAACTTATCTATTGGGTTAAGATAGATGTCTTTGAAATATTGTTTGCTACCTAGCAATCCTGGACAAGCAAATGATAATTGCCCATAAAGGTCGAAGGTATTGTTTTCTATAGGCGTACCGGTAAGCACTAGTTTATTTCTGGAACGAAGCAATTTTACAGCATTATATCTCTGTGATTCAGGATTCTTAATGTTTTGGGACTCGTCAAGAATGATATAATTAAATACATGAGCTTTTAAAAAATTGACATCCGACAATAAAGTTCCGTAAGTAGTTAGTACAATCTCGAAACTACCAAAGCCATCCTCGGGAATAGAACGATTAGGACCATGAAGTGTATAAATTTTAATAGAGGGCGCAAATTTGGCAATCTCCTGCTGCCAGTTGAAAACCAGCGAAGCCGGAGCTACAATAAGATTTGCATTGTGCTTAACTTTTTCCCTTTGGGTGAGAATAAAAGCTATCACCTGTACAGACTTGCCCAAACCCATGTCATCAGCAAGGCAGCCTCCAAAATTAAATTCGTCGAGAAAATTGAGCCAGTTTAAGCCATGTTTCTGATACTCACGAAGGTGCCCGTTTAATGAATCCGGCACATCAATGTCTTTAATCGCTTCGAAGCTAGAAAACTTAGACTGATAATCATTAAGTTCAGCTTTAACCTCGGTTGATAAATACTCTTCATCATAGTATTCGGCGATGCCGGAAAAGTTGATTTTAGGTGTTCTGATTGAGCCGTCTACCATTTCGCCAATTCTCAGGTAGTCAGACAATTGTGCCCGCCATTCTTCAGGCAGAATTCCTAAAGTTCCATCGTCCAATTGAACATACTTATTTTTGTTACGGATAGATTTATAAACTTGCTTTAAAGAGGCTTTTTTACGGCCATAGTACACGCTGATTTCAGTGTTAAACCAATCGATTCCGCTCAGCACCTGAACCGTGATTGAAACTTTGTTCGGATTTAATTTATTGCTTCGAATCTCATTAAAGCCCAAAACAGTTATGTCTTGCCTATTCCACTCTTCAAAAGCATTCAAAAACCAATTTTCATCCAGAAACCGTTGCTTATGCAGATGGAAGTAAGGCAATCCTTCTTCTAGCTGTTCGGTGAAATATCCGTGTTGCTTTACAAGTAAAGACACAAACTCAATTTCGGCATCTGCATTTCGTTGCACTGTATACATTTCGCCCTTGACATCTTTTGCATAAACCTGCCTCTTTGATAAAACAGGAACTTCAACACCCGAATAGCTAAGAACAGGATTAATCAGGATATAACTTTCGGATTCAGACAAATAGATGAGACGCTGTATGCCCGGGCTTTCAGCCGTAGGCTCAATAAAAAGCTCTGTTTTTTCTGGAGCTTTAATCCATGAATAAGTAACGCTGAGAAAATCCTCTAAGCCGGATAACACGTTATCTTTAAACTCATTAAACTTGGATTGATGGATTAGTAATTTATATTGATGCTGCTTTAGGAATTCTATAACCTTCAGCAATTGATTATTACTTACCAGGTGGAAACAGTTCTCAATCTGAATGAAATATCGGTACCTTAATTCCAGCTTTTCCATAGGAAACTCTTTACCACTCAGCTTCACCGCGGCTGCTACCTCATACATATCATGTTTTTGGGAAACTTGGATGTGTACATCTGTAATGTATGCACCAAAGGTTATAGCAGAGATAGAAGCCGATACCACATTTTCTGCAAGTTCGGAATGGTGTAAGAAGAACCGCATTTTTAATGGATTCCGAATGATGGCTTTTAGTGCTTCGATATCACCTGAGCCACCTTCTGCTGTATGGTTATTTTGAAATCGGCTAATGCCCGAATAAAATTTAATGACCGTGTTATTGTCGGCTTTCCAAAGAAAACTTAGTGGATCAACCGATGAAATAGGATTTTTTATTTTACCGGCTTGAGTTGTATCCGCATAACATAAATCAATAAATAAATGCTTATAAAACCTATGCTGCTTTAACAACACAAAAGTTTCAGAATGGGTTGTTTGTTTTGCTTTAGCAGCCGCTGAAATTTCAGGCCTAATAAAAAGCTGGCTTCTTAACGTAGACAAAAACTCGCTGGTTAATGGCAATAAGCCTGGTGTTTTCGCTTTTACTTTAACATTTTTATAGCCGTATTCCAGGTAGAAATAACCCTCCAACTCCTTTTCAGTTATCTGTCCATACGCAGCAGAATGTTGTTTAAGTTTTTCAAGCCTTAGCTTACTATCAAAATAGAGTAAAAGGTCGTTTCTTTTTATGATGTTACAAAGGGCCCGAGCCTGATGCATGCATAACTTATCCAAATTAAAATTACAGCTACAGCTGGCTATTAACCTATCTTCTAATTGAATAACATGAACTAAGGCTGAGTACTTTGTTGAGTCGACGTTAAACGCCGCCGAATTTGGCTCAATTTCAATCGGCATTAAATCATAGTAGGCTCTTCCCTCTATTGCGCCACTTTCAAACGAATGGCGTTGAATCTCAACCTCGTTCAATTGTGGAATACTTTGATTGTAAAAAGTATAGACGTGAGTATCGCCAGATATATCCATTACGTTTTAGACTAATGCCAGACCGTAAATTTAGGGATTACACCGAGGTTGTAAGGGCTTTTTATAATATCTATTTCAAAGCGGCCGGTTGCATTGAGTGGCGTTTAGCACATTAATTAATTTTATTTCTAAACATTGTTAATAGAGGGCTGTTTTGATCTATAAAGCAAATACCCTTAGCTTCTTAACTAGCTATCTCCCAGCTATAAACTAAATAATACCATTACATATGAACAAACATTTACTTACCATTTTATTTTTGTTGCAGTGCGTGGTTGCAATAGCTTTTCAAGACACCACTGTAAACGGTAGCAAAACTACAATTACAAACTTGCCTGGATTTAATTCTTTTGCCAGAACCGTGGCAGACGGCAGTGGCGGTGTATTTGTTGTATGGAGCAATTTTGCTACCGATGATACAGAAAGTACCGCCAAAATTTACGTCCAGCATATTAACTCTGCCGGACAAGCTCTTTTTGGTAATGGCATTACTGTTACCAATTCTAGTCGTGGCCAGGTTATTCCAGCCATACTTTCTGACCGGGCTGGTGGAATAATTGTTGCCTGGACAGAGTTTGACCCAAATGAAGACAACAATCTGGAAGAAGCGAGCATGGACGTTTATGCTCAGCGCATTAATAGCGCCGGAAATTTGCTTTGGGGCAACGGGGGAATTGTGATTTCTAATGCAGCCGGCGAACAGTTTATAGGCGACATAATAAACTATGGGGCGAACGGAGCCCTTATTACATGGCACGGCAATGGCTTATTCGCCACACGGGTTAATGGTGACGGCACAATAGCTGGCACGCCCTTAAAACTTACGGGAAAACCAGAAGCTTTTATTGCAAGCTCGATAGAAGGCAGTAATGGAGATGTAATTATGCTTTTCTCGGTTACAAGAACTGACCAAACCGACCCTCAGATAGAAATCGATGATATCTATGTTCAACGCTTCAATTCTGCAGGTGAACCCCAATTAGATACTGCCGGAATTAAGCTATATAGTTTTCCTGAAAACGGCCCCGATTTTGGTTCAGGGAATAATGGTGCAGTCACCGATGGGGCTAATGGCGTGTATGTTACCCTGGTTAATAAATCAGATAATAATAAGATCTATTTGCAGCATATTCTTAGTAATGGAAGTGTTGCTTTCCCTCTTCCGTACGGGATGGTTATAGATGAACAAAGCGGTGGCAATGTTGAGCTATTATCTGATAATGCCGGGGGTGTCATTGTTTCATGGGTTGATTCAAGGGATATTCCATCATTATCAGTTATCAACCCGAAAGGTGGCAAGGCAACCACCCTGGCTATACAATCTGGATACTATGCCCAGCGCTATAACTCTCTCGGCCAAAAATTATGGAATGCCAGCGATGTAGTACTAAAACCCTCAGGTGTTGTTTCCACGGGCAGTGTAGCTGGCACTGCAGACCAGAGCGGCAATTACATTTTTGTTTTTCCGGGTTCCATCAACCAGGGAAACTCCCTATACGCTCAAAAAGTAAATTCATCAGGCGCTATTCAATGGCCAGCAAACGGGGTATTGCTTGATAACACGCCAGGATCTGGCTATAAAAACGATGTTACAGTGGTTTCATCAAATAATAAGCTAACTACAATTTGGAGCAGTTCAGTCAATTTTATACCGACTTTGTATCTACAGGCGGTTACGCCAGATGGTGTGACTTTGCCAGTTGAACTTGCCGACTTTAGGGCAATTTATAATGGTGGCAGCGTAAGGCTTAGCTGGAAAACCTTCAGCGAAACCAACAGCGACTATTTTGAAGTTTTAAGAAGTGAAAATGGAATTAATTTTAGTTCCATAGCCAAAGTAGCCGCAAAAGGAAGCAGTAGTATGGTAAACAATTATGAGTATAAGGATTTGAGTATACCATTTGCCGCGACACACTTGTATTACCGGTTGAGACAGGTGGACCAGAATGATGACAGCGTTTCTTCTGACATTGTTCCGGTAAAGCTACCTGAACTAGATGCCGATATTTTCTCGGTTTACCCGAACCCTACTCTTGAAAAAATCTTCGTAAAGATTTCTTCAACCGGGCACTCGCCAGCTACCTATACCCTGGCAGATACTAATGGTAAGATAATCGGGCAAAGTAATTTATCCGGCAGTTTATCAGAAATAAACCTGTCTGGATTAAATCCAGGAGTGTATATCCTGACTGTTAAAAATGGAATTAATAGCTTTTCAAAAAGGATAATAAAGCTCTAACCGAAAGCAGAGCGAAATAAGTCGGGCGAGGATACAAGAGCGTTGTATCCTCGTTTTTTTTTGCGTCCTATGGGGGTTCCTTCTAAAATACCTGTTTTTGAGTATTGTGATGCTTGCATTAATTAGGTCATTTTGCCCACTTGCTTGTAAAAAATCTTAGGTATGATTTAACTGTTAAAAGCGTTAAATACGACCTATACTAAAAGAACTATCAAACCGCTTTCAATTAAATAGCTATTTCTTCTCGGGCACCAGCTTTATCAATAAACCCGGACCTTCCGTAATAACATAAATAAAACCATCGGGGCTTTGCGCCACATGCCTCACCCTGGCTTTGTTTACTAATAGCTTTTCCTCTGATTTAAATTTGGTTCCATCCAGGGTAATACGGCCCAAATATTTGAAAGCTAAATTGGCTATCAATAAATTACCTTTCCATCCGGGGTATTTATCGCTTGTAACCAAAGCCATTCCGCATGGTGCCGGAGAAGGTACCCAATATTTTACAGGATTCTGGACTCCAGCCATCTCGGTTTGATCGGTAATCTGCGTACCGTCGTAGTTGATTCCATAGGTAACCAGCGGCCATCCGTAATTCTTTCCCCTTTCAATCAGGTTCAATTCATCACCGCCTTTAGGCCCATGTTCAACTGCCCATATACGATTGTGGCTTTTATCGTAAACCATTCCCTGCGGGTTTCTATGTCCGTATGACCAAATTGAAGCCACGGCATTGCCTTGATTGGCAAAAGGATTGTTTTGAGGGATTCTTCCATCATCAAAAATCCGATGTATCTTACCAAGCCCATTACTTAATTCCTGAACTTTTTTATTAGTGCCACGTTCGCCAGAAACCACATACAGGTAACCATCATTATCAAATACCAGGCGGCTTCCAAAATGGTAATCAGCTGTAAGTGCTGGGGCAGCCTGAAAAATCACCTGCTTATCTATCAAAGCGTTGCCCTGTAATTTAGCCCTCATCACGGCAGTTGCAGCTCCGCCAGTAACCGGCCGGGAATATGCCAGGTATAAAAATCCGTTCTCTTTATATTTTGGGTGAAGCTGAATGTCCATTAACCCGCCCTGTCCTTTTGCGAAAACAGCAGGTACGCCCGTAAGCTTTTGTCCGGTATACT
>Ga0307408_100000630_pt1 | contig 29823 bp, 25 predicted proteins | sample 322Cmetagenome_FD_202116 | JGI IMG/M metagenome (GOLD analysis project Ga0307408, IMG submission 202116) | Maize rhizosphere microbial communities from greenhouse at UC Davis, California, United States - 322HYB-C-3 | ecosystem: Host-associated > Plants > Roots > Rhizosphere > Soil | place...
TTCCCCTGGCCGACGCGGCGCACGGGTTCTGGGTGGTGGTGGGGATCGTGGCGGCGTTTACCGTGATCGCGGGAGGGTTGGCGTTCCGCCGCCGGCGCGACGATGGCGCTTGATGTATCTTTTTCGTGCCAGTCGGCTATAATTGCGCCGCGTCCTCCCCGTAGTACAATGGATAGTACACATGCCTCCTAAGCGTGGGATACAGGTTCGATTCCTGTCGGGGGGACCATCCAGGCTATGAATGCTCTCAGCATTCGCCGCGCTACGGCAACATCATTTGGTACCGTTAGCGGGTGGAACTGCCTGATGCTGTCCTGCAGCACCTCCTCCATATTTCCCCTCCAGGAAGCTATTGAAATCTCCCCAAAGCTTTGAGCCCACGATCACGGCACCAATAACGAGGATAGTCAGCACGTTCACCATGACATTGGTTCCAATATCCCGGAACCATCCTTTGACACCTTTCCGATCATCCAAACGCATCTCCACGCCTTCAAATCGCTTCGCCAATGAAGATGCCTTTACAGACTCCTCAATCTCGATGATTTTTTCCTCAAGCCCTGCTTCGAGGAAGGCAATTGCAAGTGCCTCACCTCGCTTCCGATACGCTTCGATCATGCCAGGTAAGATGTTTTCAGCATGGAAGAATTCAACTTCCTGTCCTGTCGGTGTTCGTTGATGCCTGGTGTGTATATCCTTCATCCACTCGACCTTATGCTGCTTATACAGCACATATGCAAAGGCCCCGATAGCATCATCAGGGCCTTGCACTAAGCTTTCGTAGATTTTATTGTGCTCAGTCATTTCTGTTTGGCCAGCGCCTTTGCAAACGCTTGGTTAATGAACGTACTGGAAAACTGAGTCTCGCGCAAAATTCTTTTACCCGCGTCGGTTCTTACCTCTGCAGGACGGTTGTCAGTCAACCTTTTGGTAACTGCTTCAACATCCTTGCGGGTGAATGATCGAGTCCTTTCCATGTTGCCTCCAGCCTGCCTTCGTCAAAGATACTTGGACCTGTTTAGCAATTGCTAAACACGAATACTGCCTGAGTATACGTCAAACCTGATTTCGGGCTCCTGTTCGACATCAAAATTGGGCAATTTCGTTGTTGTTCTGTGCCTTACGGCATCCAACAAGCCTACTCAACCCATTGATTGAAAACGAATTTTCACTCAATGGCGCGACATCATCCCGCTTGTTCAATCACGTATTCCGCAGACACAACCATCCTCGTTCGTGCAGTGCAGAACCTCTGGAGCAGTTGCTCTACGTGCTTTTGCAACGGATGTTACCCGCAGCGCCAAACTCATTGACAAGCTCGGTTACAATTGCCTTCCTTTTAACAATTTAAGATACCCATGCTCGCCAAAGCCTTCAGCATCTTCGCCCTCGCCATGATTGAATTGTGGGCCGCCGTGCCGCTCGGGATCAAGATGGACATCGATCCTTACGCGGTCGCCGCCCTGACCATCACCGGCGCCATTGCCGGCACCGTGGTGGCGGCCTTTGCCGGCGGCCTGGTCAACAAGCTGCTGCGCATGCGCACCAAGGATCCGACCAAAGGCACGGCTGGCTGGCTGGCGCAAAAAGGGCCGTGGGCGATTGGCTTGCTGGGCCCACTGCTGCTGGGGGCGACGATTTCCGCCGCGCTGGCCTCCAGCCTGGGCTTGTCGCGCCGGATCTGGATGCCGCTGCTGGTGGCCGGGATTTGCGTGTGGACCGTTGCCGTCACGGTGCTGACCGTGTACGGTTTTGAAATGATGGCGGGCGGCCCGGCGTCCAGCACCGCCTTCTAAACGGCGGTGCTTAACGGATGTCGCGGATGGCGTCCTGGTATTCCCGGGACTTGCGCACCTTGCCGATGGTGGCCCACAGCGCCTCGACTTTATCCTTGTTGGCGCTGTAATAGGTTTTCGAGACCGCCAGGTAAAAGTCCGCCGTCATGAATTTCGCGGGCAGCATTTCCACCTTGTCCTGCACGTCCTTGCGCGCCGCGATCAGCGCCTGCATTTCGCCGTCAAAGCCCAGCAGGATGTCGCCCTGCCCGGCGATCAGCTTGTAAAAATTCCGCGCGGGCTCCTTGGTATTGTCATCGAACGGAATATTCATTCCCTTCAACTGGTCCGACAGCGTGGCAAATCCGGCGGGTATCAGCACCGGCTTGCCGACATTGGTGAATTTGGCGCCATCCCAGTCGGCCTTGCCGCCCTTGACGCGGAATGCCACCACGTCCATTTTCGCCAGTGACAACGCCGTATTGGGTTTGCCGCCTTGCATGGGAAACGCCGCGTATTCCGCATGGAATGGCGTGTAGCCGGCGTTGAGCATGCCCGACAGGGTGCCGGCGCGCACCTCGTCGATGCAGCGCTTCCACGGCTGCACCTTCAGCGTCACCGGGATGCCGGCCTGCTTCGCCGCCATTTTCACCAGCACCTGCATGGTGCCGTCGCGGGTGGGAAAGGTGTAGGGCGACGCGGCCTGGTCTTCCACGCACAGCACCATCGGTTCCTGGCAATATGCGGCCCAGGACGCGAACGACAGGGCCATGCCGGCTGTTACACGGAGGACAATGTTCATCACGTACGCTCCCGGGCAAGATGTGGTCGGGCCAGCATGCCGCCGGAATGTCCCGGTGTCAATTGGCCGTGTTGCAACAGGAATACAACCGAACCACCAGGCCGGATTAGAGTAAACATGTCAACCATGGCTCATCGCGCATGCTAGTGTCGAAGTTTGCCCAACCTGGACGGATGCAGTGCAGTTGACGTCCGCTCCTCCCTAAAGGAAGGAGATTCCTGCCACCAGCGTCGCACGTCCGCGACGGAGAATGTTTATTGCCGCATTGAGATCACGATCGTGTACCGCACCGCAATCACAACATTGCCACTCTCTTATTCCAAGGTCTGCGATACCTCTCGGCCTCGTTTCGGGCTTGGCGCCGCAATGCGAGCAGATCTGGGTGGTGAATCGTTCGTCCACTTCTTCAAATATGGCGCCATGCTTAACGGCCTTGTACGCCAGTTGAGTACGAAGTGTCGACCAGCCCGCGTCCAGTACCGATTTCGCCATGCTGGTTTTGGCGAGACCCGCCGCGCTCACGTTGCCGACCACGATATGGTCGAACTCGCGCACCAGGCGGGTGGACAGTTTGTGCAGAAAATCATGCCGGCGGTTGGCTACCTTGGCATGGATAGCTTGAACGCGCCGTTTCTTGCGCGCCCTTTGGGCAATGGCCAGCGCCGGCTCGGCCTCGCGGTAAAAGTTAGGAGCAGGTATAGGTTTTCCGGTCGTCAGTTTGGCCAGGTCATGCAATCCCAGGTCCATGCCAACCTGCCGTACGATCGCCCTGGCAGGCGGCCTCGCCAACTCAAGCACGATGTTCAGGAACCAGTTACCGCGACGGTCACGGGAAAAGTTGGTGCCGTCGACAATTTTCCCTTCCGGCAGAGGTCGCGAGTAAAACACGCGAAACGTATTGCCCGCAAAGCGAAACGCGTTGCCCTCCCGCTTGAGTTCGCGTCCCTTCAACGGCACCCAGCCCAGCGACTTGCGGCCACGGTAACGCAGGTAGGGCTTGTTGAATTGCTTGCGCGACTTGGCGTATTGCTGACAGACGTCGTTGATCGTGCCGGAATGCAGCCCAAGCTCCTTGCTGCAACCGGTGGTCAGGTTGATCAAGTCAAATCCCGTATGCCAGCGGCGGTTAAAGCGCAAAGCATCCTTCTGCCTGTCGTTGCAGAAATTCCAGACGAGATTTACCTTCCGTGCCTGCTGATTCAGCAGACCGGTCAAGGACTTCACGCGGTATCGAAAGACCAGGTTCATCCCCCTTTGACCAAGCGGGTTCGAATTGGTTCCCCATTTAATCGAAAGTGTGTTCGGCCGCTGCGCCGCCGGCTCCTTTCACTCCCTGCCGTGAAGGGCGGGGTTTCTCAGAGCAAAACCCGATGAACGACACCCCTTCTTCCCTTTCGTTGCAAGCCGCCGCCGGCGAAGCCGATCCACACCGCATGCGCGCGGTGTTCGATGTCCAGCAAGCGACCGCGCTGCGCTGGCGCGAATCCACCGCCCGCGAGCGCATCGGCCGCATCGAAAAACTGCGCGACGCCATGCTGGCGCACCGCGCGGCCTTCCACCTGGCCTTTGCGCAGGATTACCGCAAGCCGGAGGCCGAAGTCGAAGTATCGGAGTTCCTGCCGGTGATGGATGAAATCCACCAGGCCATCGGCAGCCTGCGGCGCTGGATGAAACCGAAGCGCGTGTGGCCGACCAAGACCATGCTGGGAACGCGGGCCCACGTGCAATACCAGCCACGTGGCCGCGTGCTGATCATCGCGCCGTGGAATTACCCGCTGAGCCTGTGCTTCGGCCCGCTGGTGTCCGCGCTGGCGGCCGGCAACACCGCCATCATCAAGCCCTCTGAAATGACGCCGGCCGTGTCCGCGCTGATGGGCCGCATCCTGGCCGAAGTGTTCCCGGCCGATGAAGTGGCACTGTTCGAAGGCAGCCTGCCGACCGCGCAAGCGCTGCTGGAACTGCCGTTCGACCATATCTTCTTCACGGGTTCGCCCGCGGTCGGCAAGGTCGTGATGGCGGCCGCCGCCAAGCACCTGGCCAGCGTCACGCTGGAACTGGGCGGCAAGTCGCCGGTGATTGTCGACGCCAGCGCCAATGTGCAAATGGCGGCGGAGACCCTGATGTGGGGCAAGTTCCTCAACAATGGACAAACCTGCGTGGCGCCCGATACCGCCTATGTGCACGCCTCGGTCAAGCAGGCGTTTGTCGACGCCTGCCGCTCCGTGCTGCAGCAGCGCTACGGCGCCGGCGCGGCCGCGCAAAAAGCCAGCGCCGACCTGACGCGGGTGGTGAACCAGCGCCACACGCAGCGCGTGTCGCACCTGCTTAACGATGCGGTGGAACGCGGCGCGAAAGTGCTGGCCGGCGGCGACATCGATACCGCGCAGTGCTATATCGCCCCGACCTTGCTGGAACGGGTGCCGCAGGGCGCCGCCATCCTGTCGGAGGAAATCTTCGGCCCGCTGCTGCCGATCGTCGAGTACACGGACCTGGACCAGGTCATCCATGACATCAACCGCCAGCCGAAACCGCTGGCGCTGTACCTGTGGAGCACCGACCGGCGCGCGATCAAGCGGGTGTTGTCGCAAACGAGTTCCGGCGGCGCCTGCGTCAACCACTGTGTCGCGCATTTCGCGCATGGCAACCTGCCGTTTGGCGGCGTCAACAACTCCGGCATCGGCAATGCGCACGGCGAATATGGCTTCAAGGCGTTTTCCCACGAGCGCGCCGTGCTGCGCGGCTCCTGGCTGCACCTGGTCAAGCTGTTCTTCCCGCCGTATACGCAAGGCCGCAACAAGTTGATCCGCATGACGGTCGACTTGCTGCGCCTGCCGTTTTAAGGAGCGGCGCCAAGGGGCGGCGTTATACCGCTGCTTTCCGCCGCCGGCGCGCCAGCGCCAGCGCGGCCAGCCCGGCGCCGGCCAGCCAGCCGGCGCCGGGTTCCGGCACCAGGTGCACGGTATAGACTTCGATGTCGCCGAAGCGCACGTTGGGCACGCCCTGGTACGGCGTATTGTCCAGCAGGCTGGTGAACGGGTTCTGGTGGTGCGCGCCATCGTTATAGCTGAGCAGAGCGGACACGCCGCCGCTGGTCAGGTCAAACGGCACCAATAAATCAAAGCCCGCGCCAAAGGTGGGGCCTTTGCCCGCATCATTGACGGTCTGCATGGCGCCATAGTCGTCGCCCGCCAGTACCGGCAATTGCTGGAAGCGCACGCCGCTGGTCAGGTTGAACAGGAAGGCCGTGCGGTCCGCTTCGTCGGGCGTCTGATTGAAGCCCCCATTGGACGACCAGCTTTGCGGGTTATAGCCGCCCACCAGCCAGGAACGGCCATCGACGCCATAGGCCCGCATGACGGACAACGTCCGGCCCTTGCCATCGGCCGCCGCATGGAAGTCGGCCGCGGTCTTGCCTGGCGCCTTGGCAAACAACAGGGTCAGGCCCAGCGGCCCCTCGCCCAACCATGACGACAATTGCGCATGGTCCGCCGCGCTGAGCAGCGTGGCATGGGCCGGCAACGCGGCCAGCAAGGCCAGCGCGCTGATCACGATTCTTGAACGGAAATGCATGGCTGCTCCACGGTTGAGTCGAGCTCGGCCGGCACCGGATTCATCACATCCGGTACGCAGTTGCTCTTGACGATAACGGAAGGATTACCGGCCACCACGGAATATGGCGGCACGTCGGACGTGACAAACGCACCGGCGCCGATCCGGCTGCCGCGCCCGATCGTCACGCCGCCCACGATCACCGCGTGTGGTCCGATCCACACTTCATCTTCCAGCACGGGATAACCAATGTCGCGCTGGCCATCGGCGCCGATGCGGTCGCGCCGGCCCAGCGTGACGCCGTGGAACAGCGTCACGTTGCGCCCGATGCGAGCACCCTGGCTGACCACCAGTCCCCAGCCATGGGTCAGCGCCAAGCCGGGGCCGAACTGCGCGGTCCAGGGAAAGTCCATGGCCGCCTGGTGGGTGGTAAAGCGGTGCAGGATTTTCAGCAGCGGCAGCACCAGCCGCCCCGCCGCCCCGCCATCGCGCGCGCCCTGGCACAGCCGCATGGTCACCACCGGGCGGAAGGTCCGCCGCGTCAGGAAGCCCTTTAGCAATGCCGCCGCGCCATAGCGGCCGTATTGGCGGAACGTGTCCGCCTTCAGTCGATCCCAGGTAGCCATGCTGTCGTTCACTCACAATATTGTCGTTTGGACCACATTGTCAGTGATTCACCAAAACCATGGCGCGCAATATAACCCGGCGGCAAGCTCGGCAGGAAAACCGGCAGCCGCCAACCCGGCGACGGGCGCCGGCTCAGGGCACGATGGCCGTGACTTCGATCTCGACCCGGGCCCGCTCTTCCAGCAATCCCGCCACCTGCACCGCCGTCATGGCCGGATAATGCTGGCCGATGAGCTCGCGGTAGATCGCGCCGATTTCCTTGTAGGCGCCCATGTATTCATGCTTGTCGACCACGTACCACGTCATGCGCACGATGTGTTCGGGACGGGCATTGGCCTCGGCCAGCACGGCCACGATATTTTCCAGGCATTGCTTGACCTGGCCGGCAAAGTCATCGGTGTGGAACACACCCTGCGCATCCCAGCCGATCATGCCGCTCACGCACACCGTGGTGCCGCTGGCGGCGACACCGTTGGAATAGCCGCGCGGCCTTGCCCATCCGGGCGGTTGCAGGAAGTTCATTTGGTTCCTTTCAACAATTCTCGCGCAATGATCAGTTGCTGCACTTCGGTCGCGCCTTCATAAATGCGCAGCGCGCGGATTTCCCGGTACAGGCGCTCGACCGGCACGTCGCTGACGACACCGAGGCCGCCAAACATTTGCACCGCCGCGTCGATCACTTGCTGCGCGGTTTCCGTGGCCGTCATTTTCGCCATGGCCGCTTCCTTCGTGACGTTGCTCCCCTGGTCGCGCTGCCACGCGGCGCGGTAGGTCAGCAAGGCGCTGCTGTCGATCCCGGTCGCCATCTGCGCCAGCTTCGCCTGCGTCAGCTGGAAGTCCGCCAGGACCTGGCCAAACATCTGGCGCGTGGTGGCGCGCCGCAGCGCCTCATCGAGCGCGCGGCGGGCAAAGCCCAGCGCGGCCGCCGCCACCGAGGTGCGGAACACGTCCAGCGTCGCCATCGCCACCTTGAAACCCTGGCCGCCGTCACCGATCCGCTGCGACACGGGAATCCGGCAAGCTTCGAATGTCAAACGCGCCAGCGGGTGCGGCGCAATCACGTCGATGCGTTCCGCAATCGCGAAGCCAGGCGTATCGGCGTCGACGATAAAGGCGCTGATGCCGCGCGCCCCCGGCTGTTCGCCGGTGCGGGCAAACACCACATAAAAGTCCGCGATGCCGCCATTCGAGATCCACGTCTTTTCGCCATCAAGCACATAGTGTTCACCATCGCGCACAGCGGCGCAGGCCATGGCCGCCACGTCGGAGCCTGCCTGCGGCTCCGACAGCGCAAACGCGGCAATCGCCTCGCCGCGCGCCACCTTCGGCAGGTACGCCTGCTTTTGCGCTTCGCTGCCGAACAGGCTGATGGCGCCGGAACCGAGTCCCTGCATGGCAAAGGCGAAATCGGCCAGGCCTTCGTGGCGCGCCAGCGTTTCCCGCACGAGGCAGATGGCGCGCGTGTCGATGGTGTCGCCCGCGCCGCCGTGGGCGGTGCCGCCCACCGCATGGCGCAGCCAGCCGCCGTCGCCCAGCAGTTTCACCAGCTTGCGGCAGCTGTCATCCACGTCGACGCCGTGCGCATCCTTCAAGTGCTGGGCCGACCACGCATCGAGTTGCTGTTCCAGCTGCGCATGGCGCGCATCGAAGAACGGCCAGGTGAGGTAGCTTTTGTCCGACATTCAATCCCCTTCGAATTGTGGTTTTTGCTTCGCCACGAAGGCGTGGTAGGCGCGGTGGAAATCATTGGTGGCCATGCAAATCGCCTGCGCCTGCGCCTCCGCCTCGATGGCTTCGTCGACGCCCATGTTCCACTCCTGCTGCAGCATTTTCTTGGTCATGCCGTGCGCGAACGTCGGGCCATCGGCCAGGCCGCGCGCCAGCGCGTGCGCAGCACCAAGCAACTCTTCCGGCGCATGCAGGCTGTTGAACCAGCCCCAGCGCTCCCCTTCCGCGCCGCCCAGCGAGCGGCCCGTATACAGCAATTCGGACGCCCTGCCCTGGCCGATCACACGCGGCAGCAAGGCGCACGCGCCCATGTCGCAGCCGGCCAGGCCGACGCGGGTGAACAAAAACGCGGTCTTGCTGCGCTCGGTGCCGAGGCGGATATCGGACGCCAGCGCCATCATCGCGCCGGCGCCGGCGCACACGCCATCGATGGCGGCGACGATCGGCTGCGGGCAGGCGCGCATGGCTTTCACGAGGTCGCCCGTCATGCGCGTAAACGACAGCAGGCCGGGCATATCGAGTTTGGTCAGCGGGCCGATGATGTCGTGCACGTCGCCGCCGGAACAGAAATTGCCGCCCTCGCCCTGCACCACGATGGCGTGGATATCGTCGGCATAGGCCAGCGCGCGGAACAGGTCGCGCAATTCCGCATACGAGTCAAACGTCAGCGGGTTCTTGCGCTCGGGACGGTTCAGCGCCACCGTGGCCACGCCGTTGTCCACCATGAACAGGAAGTGGCGCGCCTGGTAGCCGGCCATCCGGCTACGGTTGCCGGGCAAGTGCTGCGGTTCGCCGGGTAAGTATTTCATCGGTTGGTTCCCTCGTTCAGATGCCGCTTCATTTGCGACAGCAGGTTAATCAGTTGCGCCTTGTCGTCGTGCGCGATCGGCGCCAGCAGTTCCGCGACCCACGCTTCGTGGGTTTCCGCCATGATGGCAAAGGCCTTGCGGCCTTCCTGCGTCAGCTTGACGCTGTAGGCGCGGCCATCCCTCGGGTCCGGGACGCGCACCACCAGCCCCTCCTGTTCCAGCTGGTCGGTGATGCCGGTGATATTGCCGCCCGTGACCATCATGCGCTTCGACAGTTCGCCCATGCGCAGGCCATCGGGATAGCGTTCCAGCTGCGCCATCAGGTCGAAGCGCGGCAAGGTGATGCCGAACGTGGCGCGCAGCCGCGAGCGGATTTCGTTTTCAATCTTGACCGTGCATGACAGCATCCGCAGCCACAGTTTCAGCGACTGGTGGTGGTCTTGCGTCAGGCGGCTGGCCAGGTCCAGCGCCTGGCCCGGGTCGGGCTTGTTTTCCACATCAGGTTCCACATCGCGTTCCAGTGCCATGAGCGCTCCTACATCACTTCCCCGCCGGCGACAGCGATCGCCTGGCCATTCATGGCGGCGGAATCCGGCTGGCACAGCCATGCCACCGCGTTGGCCACCTCCTCGCTTTGCACCAGGCGCTGTTGCGGATTGCCCGCCGCCAGTTCGGCCCGCGCCTGTTCCTCGGTGCGGCCGGTCTTGGCCACGATGTTGGCGATGGCGTCCTTGACGATATCGGTCTCGGTATAGCCGGGGCACACCGCGTTGACCGTGACGCCCTTGGCCGCCACTTCCAGCGCCAGCGCGCGCGTCAGGCCCACCACGCCGTGCTTGGCCGCCACATAGCCGGCGACATAGCGGTAGCCGGTCAAACCAGCGGTGGACGCGACATTGACGATGCGGCCCCACCCGGCGTCGAGCATGGCCGGCAGCGCCGCCTGGCAGCAATGAAACACGCCGGACAAATTCACCGCCAGCATTTGCTGCCAGTGCGCGGTATCGGTCTTCAGGAATGGCGCCGGTTTGGCCTGGCCGGCATTGTTGACCAGGATATCGATGCGGCCGAAGCGTTCGGCCGCCGCCGCAAAACCCTCATTGACCGAGGTTTCATCGGCCACGTCCATGGTCTGCACCGCCACCTCGCCCAGTGCGCGCAGTTCCTGCTGGGCCCGCACCAGGGTGGTAAAGTCCCTCCCCGCCAGGGTGACTTTCGCGCCCCGCAGCAGCAAGGCGCGGGCGCACGCCAGGCCGATACCGCGTCCGCCGCCCGTCACCAGCGCGTGCTTGTCCTGCAATGCCCCGTGCGTATTGATCATGTCATCCCTCCAGCAATTTCGCGGCGACTTCCTGCGGGCTCAGGCCCGCCGCGGCGGCCGCCATTTGCCGTTCGCGTTCCAGGTTGCGTTCCAGCTGCTGCTTGCCGGGCAGGTATTGCTTCGGCCACGTGACCGGCTGGTAGCCCAGCTTCGCCGCTTCATGCAGGGTCCATGCCGGATCGGCCAGATGCGGACGGCCCACGGCGCACAGGTCGGCGCGGCCGGCGGCAATGATGCCGTTGGCGTGATCGGCCTCGAAGATCGAGCCGACCGCCATCGTGGCAATGCCGGCCTCGTTGCGCACGCGGTCGGCGAACGGCGCCTGGAACATGCGGCCATAGACCGGCTTCTCCAGTTTGCTGACCTGGCCAGACGAACAGTCGATCACGTCCGCGCCGGCCTGCTTGAACAGGCGCGCGATCGCCACCGCGTCGTCCGGCGTAATGCCGCCTTCGACCCAGTCATGCGCGGAAATCCGCACGCTCATGGGTTTATGCGCCGGCCATGCGGCGCGCATCGCGGCAAACACGCGCAGCGGGAAGCGGCAGCGGTTTTCCAGGCTGCCGCCATATTCGTCGCCGCGCTGGTTGGTCAGTGGCGAGATGAACGAGGACAGCAGGTAGCCATGCGCGCAGTGCAATTCCAGCCAGTCAAAGCCGGCCTGCTCCGCCGCCACCGTGGCGCGCACGAAATCGGTCTCGATGCGGCGCATGTCGTCGACCGTGGCGGTGCGCGCCACCTGCGACACGCCCGGCAGGTATTGCTGGCTCGATGCCGACACCAGCGGCCAGTTGTCCGCGCTTTTCGGCAGCGGCAAATCGATGCCGTCCCACATGGCGCGGGTGGAACCCTTGGCGCCCGCATGGCCCAGTTGCAGGGCGATCTTCGCATCGCTGTGCGCATGCACATAATCGACGATGCGCTTCCACGCCGCCGTGTGTTCCGGCGCATACATGCCGGGACAGTGCGGCGTGATCCGCGCATCGCTCGACACGCACGTCATTTCCGCCATCACCATCGCCGCGCCGCCCATCGCGCGCGCGCCCAGGTGCACCAGGTGGTAGTCGCCCACCGTGCCGTCGACGGCGCTGTATTGCGCCATCGGCGAGACCACGATGCGGTTCTTCAGCACCAGCTCGCGCACTTTATAGGGGGTGAACATCGGCGGCACGGGCTTGGCGTCGCCGGCCTGCGCCGGCAAGCCGCATTGCGCCAGGGCCTGGCCGGCCAGCCACCGTTCATAAGCCGCCACGTAAGCGGGGTCGCGCAGCCGCAGGTTTTCATGCGACAGGCGCTGGCTGCGCGTCAGCATCGAATAGGCGAATTGCTGCGCTTCGAGCGCCGTATAACGGCGCACGTTTTCAAACCACTCCATGGAATTGCGCGCCGCGCTCTGGATCTTCAGCACTTCGATGGAACGCGTGGCTTCATATTGTTCCAGGGTCGCGCGCAGGTCCCCGCCCTGGCCGAAGCATGACGCCAGCTCGATCGCATCTTCCAGCGCCAGCTTGGTGCCGGAGCCGATCGAGTAGTGGGCGGAATGGGCCGCGTCGCCCATCAGCACGACCGGCACACTGCCGTTCCAGTGCACCCACCGCTCGCAGACCACGCGCGGGAACTTGATCCACACGTTCGATCCGCGCAAATGCGCCGCGTTCGACATCAGTGCATGGCCATCGAGCTGTTCGGCAAACAGGTTTTCGCAAAACGCCATCGCCTGTTCCTGCGTCATCTCTTCCAGCCCCGCCGCGCGCCATACGGCTTCCGGCGTTTCCACGATAAACGTCGACGTATCGCCGTCGTACTGGTAAATATGGGCCTGGAACCAGCCGTGTTCGGTTTCCTTGAAGGCAAACGTAAACGCGTCGAACTTCTTTTTCGTCCCCAGCCACACGAAGCGGCACTGGTGCGTTTCGATTTGCGGCTGGCAGGTCGCCGCATACCGGGTGCGGATCCTGCTGTTCAAGCCATCGGACGCGATCACCAGGTCGGCGTTGTATTGCGCCGCCAGCGCCTGGTCGTCGGCCACGTCGGTTTCGAACACCAGTTGCACGCCCAGCTGCTCGCAGCGCTGCTGCAGGATATTCAACAGGCGCTTGCGGCCGATGCCGCAAAAACCGTGGCCGCCGGATGTGACTTTTTCCCCCTTGAAGAAGATGTCGATATCGTCCCAGTGATTGAACGCTTGCAGGATGGCTTTCGCGGTCGGCTCGTCGGCCTGCGCCAGGTTGCCCAGGGTCTGGTCGGAAAACACCACGCCCCAGCCAAACGTATCGTAGGGACGGTTGCGTTCGATGACGGTGATGTTGTGCGCGGCATTCTGTTTCTTCATCAGCAGCGCGAAATACAGGCCGGCCGGGCCGCCGCCTATGCAAACGATATTCATTGATTACTCCTGGCGCAGCTTGAAGCGCTGCAGTTTCCCCGTTTCCGTGCGCGGCAGCGCCGGCATGAAGCGGATCGCGCGCGGGTATTTGTAGGGCGCGATCTGTCCCTTGACGAATTCCTGCAGTTCCACGGCCAGCGCGTCGCCGCCCGCGAAGCCCGCCTTCAGCACCACGAACGCTTCGACGATCTGGCCCCGTTCGTCATCGGGCTTGCCGACCACGCCGCATTCGGCCACGGCCGGGTGGCGCAGCAGCGCGTCTTCCACTTCCGGCCCCGCGATGTTATAGCCGGCCGAAATGATCATGTCGTCGGTGCGCGAACGGTAAAAGAAATAGCCATCGGCATCCATTTCATACGCGTCGCCGGTCAGGTTCCAGCCGTTGACCACGTAGTCGCGCTGGCGCTCGTCGGCCAGGTAGCGGCAGCCGGTCGGTCCTTTGACCGCCAGGCGGCCGATCGCGCCAGGGCCAAGCGGATGGCCGTCGGCGTCCAGCACGCAGGCCTGGTAGCCGGGGATCGGCTTGCCGGTGGCGCCGGGGCGGATGTCGTCATCGGCGGCCGAGATAAAGATATGCAGCATTTCGGTGGCGCCGATCCCGTCGATCATGCGCAGGCCGGTGGCCTGCTGCCATGCTTCGCGCGTGGCCAGCGGCAGCGCCTCGCCGGCCGAGACGGATTTGCGCAGCGCAGACAAGTCATATTTTGGCGCCAGCGGCACCATCTGCCGGTAAAACGTGGGGGCGGTAAAGCAGATCGTGGCCTGATATTGGGCGATGGCGGCCAGCAGGGTTTCCGGCGTCAGTTTTTCCAGCAGCACGGTGGCGGCGCCCACCCGCAGCGGGAACAGCAGCAGGCCGCCCAGGCCGAACGTGAACGCCAGCGGCGGCGTACCGATGAAGATATCGTCGGGCCGCGACTTCAGGGTGGAACGGGGGAAGCAGTCGCAAATGGCCAGCACGTCGCGGTGGAAGTGCATGGTCCCTTTCGGTATCCCGGTGGTGCCGGAGGTGAAGCTGATCAGGCAGACATCGTCGGCGCTGGTGTCGCAGGGATTGAAACCGCCGGCCGGCGCGTCGCGCATCAGCATTTCCAGCGAACCCGGGCCGCCGTCGCCATTGAACATCACCACGGTGGCGGGCAAATGGTCGGCCGCATCGAGTTCGCCGCGCAGCGCATCGGCGCACAGCACAGCATTGACTTGCGCCTTGCCGAGGATCGCGCCCAGCTCGCGGGAGCGCAGCAGCGGCATGGTCGGCACCGCCACCAGCCCCGCTTTCAGCACCGCCAGCACACAGGCCGCCATCATCGGGTGGTTGGCGCCGCGCAGCAGCACGCGGTTGCCGGTTTTCAGGCCCAGCGGCCCGCGCAGCGCGTGCGCGATGCGGTCGACCTGCCGCTGCAATTGCGCATAGGTCCAGTCTCCGGCCGCGGCATGGATGGCGATCCGGTCGCCCCAGCCCCGCGCGATCGCGCGGTCCAGCAATTCCGCCGCGCAGTTGAGGCGGTCCGGGTAATGCAGTTCGGGCAAATCGAAACACAGTTCCGGCCACAGGCCGCGCGGCGGCAAATGGTCGCGGGTAAACGGATCTTCGTGCCCGGATAGGGGTGCGGCAATTGCTGTCATCTTGGTCGCCCTTGGGTGTTTGGTCGGTAAAAGTCAGCCTGCAGACTTTTACTTTAAACCTAAACTATTTTTTGGGCAAGGGCCGGCGCCGGGCCGGCGCGGCAAATCAATTGCCGCCGATGGATTTGCGCACCAGCGCCGACTGATGGATCACGGCGCGGATCACGTCGGCCAGCACGGCCTGCACCGCATCGCTGGACAGGAAGCCCGGCGCGAAGCTTTTCAGCGCACTGGCGGCGCCGGACAGGCCGAGCGTGACGCAGCCCGCGTGCAGGCGGTCGATGCGCGATTGCGCTTCCTGCTGTTCGCCGCGCGCAAACAGCGCATCGAGTTCGCCGCTGGCGGCGGTCAGCTGGTTCTGGAAGCCGGTCAGGTACACCAGCAGGCGGTCGGCATTGATCCCCAGCCGCAACTGGGTGGCCGATGGCGTTTCCGCCAGGTGCTCGTAGCCGCTGGCCGCCTGGTCCAGGAACGCGGTCAGGTGCACCCGCACCTGGTCGGCCTGGAATGGCTTGACGATGTAGCCGGCGGCGCCGGCCTTGGTGGCTTGCTGGACGGTTTCCTTGTCGGTGGCGGACGACACCAGGACAAACGGCAAGGCATTGAGCGCGGCATCGCCTTTGACGCGCTGCAGCAACTCCATGCCGGACAGGCGCGGCATGCGCAAGTCACAAAACACAATCGCGGGCCGCAATCCGTTTTCCAGCTGCTGCCAGGCGTCGGCGCCGTCTTCCGCTTCCACGATGTCAAATTTGCCGCAACTATCGATCAGGTGCATCAGCACCATGCGCGACACCACGTCATCGTCTACCACCAATACTTTCATTTGTTACTCTCCACGCCGTCCGCACGGCGCCGCGCTCAGTTTAACCGATAACGGATGTGTATGCCTTTGGGATTTTTTGATTGCCTAACGGAATGCCATCCGTCCGCCCGCTCGGCCCTCCTCACTCGGGCTGCACGGTCTGCGCCACACTGGCCAGCATGGCGCGCAAGCCGGGCAAGCCCGCCGCAATGGCGGCCCAGTCGGCGCAATCGGCGGCTTTTTCCAGTTCGCCGCACAGGGTTCGCAAGTCCGGTTCCTCCAGGTAGGCGGCGCTGCCCTTCATGCCGTGGAACAGGCGTCCCGCGGCATCGCTGTCCGAGGCGCCGATGGCATCATCGAGTTCGCTCAGGCGCGCCGGCAAGTCGGCCAGGAACGCGGCGCGCAGCCGCGCCTTCAAGGGATCGTCGTACTGGCCCGGCTGCGGACGGGGCGTCAGCGATGGCGAAACCACCGCCACCGGCGCCACGCCGAACATGGTGTCGAGGTCCTCCAGCGTCGGCTTTTGCGGTTCGCGCGGCGGCATCGGCGGCAAGGCGATGCCGCGCTGCAGCTGGCGCTCGATGGCGCGCGAGAGCTGGTAATGCAGCGCCGCTTCATCGATCGGCTTGGTCAGGAAATCGTCCATGCCGGACGCCAGGTAGCGGCTGCGGTCTTCCTCGCTGGCGTTCGCCGTCAGCGCAATGATCATCAATTCCTGGTCACGCACCGGCGCGCCATCCGGGCCGCCGGCGCGGATCAGGCGCGTGGCGCTCGGGCCATCCATTTCCGGCATGCGGCCATCCATCAGGATCAGGTCATAGCGGGTGCGCGCGCACGCCGCCACCGCCAGCAAGCCGTTGGCCGCGATATCGGCCTTGTGGCCCAGGTCTTCGAGCATCATGCGGATGATGATCTGGTTGGTCGGGAAATCCTCCGCGCACAGCACGCGCAATTGATGGCTGTGCGGTTCGCGCGGCAGGTGCGGCACCACCGGCGGCGCCACGCCTTCCTTGAGCGGGATTTCAAACGTGAAGATGCTGCCGACGCCGGGCGTGCTCGCCACACTGATTTCGCCGCCCATCAATTCCACCAGCTGGCGGCAGATCGCCAGGCCCAGGCCGGTGCCGCCATAGCGCCGCGTGGTGGTGCTATCGGCCTGTTCGAATTTCTGGAACAGGCGCGGCATGGCGTCCGGCGCGATGCCGATGCCGGTATCCTGCACCGTGAAGCGGATCAGGTGGCAATCCTCGTCCAGGTTGGCGTCGCGCTCCATCTTTTCCACTTTCAGCCGCACTTCGCCGCGCTGCGTGAACTTGAAGGCATTGCCCACCAGGTTGACCAGCACCTGGCGCAGGCGCGTCGGGTCGCCCAGCACGAAAGTCGGCAAGCCATCCGAAAAGTCCACCGAGAAGCCGACCGAATACGCCGCGGCCTGCTCTTCGAACAGGCTGGCCACGTTTTCCACCATGCCGGCCAGCGCAAAGTCGATGTTTTCGATCGTCAGCTTGCCCGCTTCGATCTTGGAGAAATCCAGCAAGTCGTTGATGATGGCCAGCAGCGCCTGCGCGTTGGCCTGCGCCCGCTCGATCTGTTCGCGGGTCACCTCGTGCAGCTTCTGGTCGCGCAACGCGAAGCCCTGCATGCCGATCACGCCGGCCAGCGGCGTGCGCATTTCATGGCTCATGTTGGCCAGGAATTCGGATTTCTGGCGCGTCGCATCCTCCGCCTTTTGCTTGGCGTAGCGCAGCCGCTCTTCGTTGTCCTGCAGCGCGCGGTTGGCCTGCGCCAGTTCGTCCGTGTGCAGGCGCACCTGCGCCTGCTGCTGCATCAGCTGTTCCTGCGTGTCGCGCAATTCGCGCAGGGTTTCTTCCAGCCGCTGGTACGCCATCGCATTGTCCAGCGACACGGCGGCATACGCCGCCAGGGTCTGCAGCATGTCCAGGTGCACCTGGCGGTAGGCGTGCTTGTTGCGGCTCTGCACCGACAACACGCCCACCACGCGGTCGTTGACCACCAGCGGCGTATACAGCATCGATTGCGCGTACTCCGGATCGGAACCATCCGCCAGCAGCGCGGGCTTGAGCTTGTCGAGCCCCGCCGGGCCCATATAGCGGCTGTATTCCGCGTAAAAATCGTTGATGAAAATATCGTGGCGGTGGAACAGGCACCACACGGCCAGCTGGTCCGGGTCATCGACGCTGCGGCTGTACGGCAGGCTGCGCATGCCGCGCTCCATCGAAAACGGGAAGTCAATGGTGCCGGTCTCTTCGCGGTAAAAACCGACCCCGAACATGTCGGTGTCCATCAGGTGGCGCACGTGGCGGTACAGGGTGCGCATGGCCTTTTCAATGTCCAGCGTGGCCGCCATTTCCCGGCCGATTTCCGACAGCACGGAAATATTGCGGTGGGCCTGTTCCACCGCTTCCTTTTGCGATTCCACTTCGTGCTTCTGGCGCTCGGCGTCCATGCGGCGCTCTTCCGCTTCGGCGCGCTGGCCTTCGGCTTCCACGCGGCGCCGTTCCAGTTCGGTCTTTTGCTGTTGCAGCAGCGAGTTTTTCAATTCCACTTCGGCGGTGCGGAAATTGACTTCGCGTTCGAGGTTTTCCTTTTGCCACTGCAACTGGCGCATGCGCACGCGGTAAATGCCATAGGCGCTGCCCAAGAGCAGCGCGGCCATGCCGGCGCGGAACCACCAGGTTTTCCACACCGGCGGCAGGATCGTGATGGCCAGGGTGGCGGCATTGTCGTTCCACACGCCGTCCTTGTTGGCGGCCTTGACGCGGAACACGTAATGGCCCGGATCGAGGTTGGTATAGGTGGCGAAACGCTTGCCCGCATCGGTGACCACCCAGTCCTTGTCGAAGCCCTGCAACTGGTAAGCGTAGCGGTTGCGCTGCGGCCCGGCGAAGTGCAGCGCGGCGAATTCCAGCGAGAACACGGAATCCTGTTCGCGCAGGGTAATGGCCTGGGTATGCTCGATCGCATGCTTGAGGATATTGCCGCCATCCTGCCCGGCGCGGATCGAGCGGTTGAAGATCTGGAAATCCGTGATCACGACGGCCGGGGCGGCACTGTTTTCACGGATATCATCCGGCGCGAATGCCGTCACGCCATTGAAACCGCCGAAGTACATGGTGCCGTCGGCGGTGCGCAGCGCCGAATTGTCGAAGTACGCGCCTTCGATGGTGCCGTCCGCGCCGCCGTAATTGCGCAAATGCCCGGAATGCACTTTCAGGCGCGTGATGCCGGCGTTGGTGCTGATCCACAAACGGCTGGCGTCATCTTCCAGGATCGCCGCCACCGCGTCATCGGCCATGCCGTCGCGGCGCAGGTAGCGCTTGAACCGCGCCGTGCCGTCCGGCTGGAATTCCATGCGGTTCAGCCCCGCGGCCGTGCCGACCCACAGCACGCCGGTCTTGTCTTCGTAAAGGTAGTGCACTTCATCGTGCGACAGGCTGGCCTGGTCGCGCGGATCGTGGCGGAAGTGGCGGAACTTGCCGGTGTCGCGGTCCAGCAATCCCAGGCCGTTGAAGGTGCCGACCCACAGCCGCCCCTTGCTGTCTTCCAGCACCGGGCGCACCACGTTGTCGGCCAGGCTGGCGGGATCCTGCGGGTCGTGCCGGAACGTGCGCGCAGCGCCGGTCTTCGGGTCAAAACGGTGCAAGCCGCCGCGCGAGGCGATCCACAGCACACCCTTGCTGTCGCCATAAATGCCGCGCAGGCTGTTGCTGTCGGGGTCGCCATGCCATGGCTGGACGCGGGTGAATTTTTTCGTGGCCGGATCGAAGCGGCGCAAGCCATTGCGCCCGCCGACCCACAGGATATTGGATTTGTCGCGCCACAGCGCCATCACTTGCGGGTCGCGCGCATCGAGCGAGGCGCCGCCGTCACGGAAGGCCTGGCCTTCGCCGGTCTGCGGATCGTACAGTGTCAGGCCGTCATTGCTGCCCAGCCAAAGCTTGCCATTGCCGGCATCGACGATGGCGCGCACCTTGTTGTCGGACAGCGAATGGGGCCGTTCCGGGTCGTGCACCAGGCGCGCAAAGCCGCCGCTGCCCAGGTCCACGCGCGACACGCCGTTATACCAGGTGCCGACCCACAGGGTGCCGAAGCGGTCGCGGTACAGCGACGCCACATAATTATCGGCCAGGCTGTGCGGGTCCGACAGCTGGTGGCGGTATTGCACGAACCGGCGCGCATCGGGACGCCAGCGGAACAGGCCTTCGGTCTGGCTGCCGGCCCATACGGTGCCTTCCATGTCCTGGTAGATCGCGGTGATCACGCCGGGTTTCAGGCCATCGGCCTCGCCCAGCCGGACCCGCTGCGGCTGGTCCGCCCCCGGCGCCAGCTTCCATTGCTCGATACTGCCCATGGTGCCGACCCACAAGGTGCGCTGCGGGTCCACATGCAGCGACAGCACGGCTTCGAAGCGGGTGTCCGGCGCCGCTTCGACGCGGAAATGGCGAAAGCTTTGCGCGCCCGGCTCCAGCACATCGAGGCCGGTGGCGGTGCCGATCCACAGGCGGCCATCGACATCGCGCGCCAGCGCATTGATCTGGTCATTCCCCAGGCTGCCCGGCAAGCCGGCGTCGTGGTGCCAGAACTGGTAGCGCCCGGTCAGCGGATCGAGGTGCTGCAAGCCGTCCGAGGTGCCGATCCACAGCCCGCCCTCGCCGTCATCGACGATCGCGCGCACGTGACGGTTGCCGTTGCCGCGCTTGGCCGGTTCGGTCGGCGGATAGTGGATGAAGGTCTGCGTCAGCGGGTCGTAGCGGTCCAGGCCACCGTCGGTGCCGATCCACATGCGCCCTTCGCGGTCGACGTGCAGCACGCGCACCCAGTTGTCGGCCAGGCTGCGCGGGTCGGACACGATATTGCGGAACGTGATGATGCGCGCGCCGTCATAGCGCGACAGGCCGGCCTGGCTGCCGAACCACATGAAGCCCTGCCGGTCCTGCGCCACGGCCAGCACGGATTCCTGCGCCAGGCCGTCGTCGACCGCCAGTTGTTCGAAGCGCAAGGTGCGCGGCGGCGCGGCGCCATGGGCCGGCGCCGTCGGCAATGCGCCCGCGACCGCCAGCGCAAGCGCGGCGGAGATCAGCAATCGGCGGCAGAGGCGGCGGACAGGCGTCATGAGTTGAAAAAGGCCAGCACGTCTTCCTTGCGCGCGTGGGTGTCGCGCTGGCCGAGCTGGATCAGCTCGCAAGTATACGTCGATTCGAACAACAGGTACGACGCCAGTGCCGCGCCGCGCGTTTCGGTCGCGCCGATCCCGGACAGCATGGTGCGGATCGGGGCCGGCAGGCTGCCGATATGGCGGGTGGCGATGTCGTCGAGCCGCTCGGACGGCGCGATCACCAGCAACTCCACCGGCCGCAGCGGCGTTTGCGACAGGTATTCCGGCGGCAGCAGCGACAATGTCTTGTTGACGCGCGTAAGGCGCTCGATGTCCACCGCCAGGCTGTCGAGGAAGATCGATGACAGGGCATGGCCGGCGATCTGCGCCAGGCTGGGGTAACGCGGGGATTCAGTGCGCTGCACCGCCGGTTCCGTCAGGCGCCCCGCGCCGACCACCAGCACCTTGTCCGAGCCCAGGTGGATCGCCGGGGAAATCGGCGCCAGCTGGCGCATCGAGCCGTCGCCGCAATATTCCCGCTGCCCGCCCAGGTACAACGGCGTGGCCGGGAAAATAAACGGGATCGCCGCCGACGCCAGCAGGTGTTCGACGCCGATCTGGTCTTGCAGCGCGATGCGCTGCATCCGCACCCATGGCGCCACTTCCGCCGCGGTCTGGTAAAACGTGATGTGCTGGCCGGAGGTATAGGACGAGGCGGTGACGGCCAGCGCATGCAGCAAGCCTTCCTGCATTACCGTGTCCAGGCGCGGCAAGTCGAGCATGCGGTGCAGCAGGCCCACCAGCGGCGTGTTATCGAGCAGCGATTGCGGCGGCGCCGCGCGCCATTTGCGCAGCAGCCAGCCGAAGGACAGCAGCGACAGCCAGCGCGCGCCGGAACGGATCACGCCCAGCGAATCGGCGCGGTACACCTGCGCCACTTCCATCTCGGTCCAGACGTCGAGCAGCTTTTGCACCCCTTCGCCGAAATTATCGGCGCGGCAGGCCAGCGCCGTGCCGTTGATGGCGCCGGCCGAGGTGCCGCAAATGATGTGGAACGGGCAGCGCGAGGGCGGCCAGCCCTCTTCCCACAGGATTTCCGAGATCGCTTGCAGAACGCCGACCTGATAGGCGGCGCGCGCGCCGCCGCCGGTGAGGATCAGGCCAGTTTTCTTTTTCATTCCCATACGGACAGAGTATCAGGGTCGTCTTTGTTTGAGCAATGGTGGCGTGGCCACGAAGGCAACTTTTGTTACCCTCAGTATCTTTCAGGCGCCTCAGCCCCTCTCAGTCCCCTTTCACCGCCCCTTCGCGGCGGGGATCGGCGCCGCCGAACCACACATCCCGGCCGTCTTTCCTGACCCGCATGATGCCCTGCAAACCGGAAGTCTGGTCGAACTGGCGCACCTCGTGTCCCCGCGCCTTCAATTCATCCACCACGACCGGCGCAAAACGGCCCGCTTCCAGTTCGGTCGGGCCATTGCGGCTGCCAAAGTTCGGCAGGCTGATGGCTTGCTGCACGTCGAGCTTCCAGTCCAGCGTGCCGACCAGCACCTTGGCCACGTAATTGATGATGGCGGTGCCGCCCGGCGAACCGGTCGACAGCAGCAGCTTGCGCGTGGCCTTGTCGAACACCAGGGTCGGCGACATCGCGCTGCGCGGACGCTTGCCCGGCTGCACCCGGTTGGCGATCGGGCCGTTTTCATCCTGCGCATCGAACGAAAAATCGGTCAGCTGGTTATTGAGCAGGAAGCCATCGACCATCTGGCGCGAACCAAACGCGTCTTCCACGGAGGTGGTCATCGACAGCACGGCGCCGCCGGCGTCGGCCACCGACAGGTGCGACGTCGAGGGCCGCTCCGGCGCGGTATCGGCGCCCCACGCCACGGCCAGCCCGTCCGGCACGCCGTATTTCGCGCGGCCCATCGAACGGTCGGAAATGAGGGCGGCGCGCTGCGCCAGGTAACGCTTGTCGATCAGCGCGGCGATGCCTTTGCCCGGCAGCGGCACGAAGTCGGTATCGGCCAGGTAGCGGTTGCGGTCGGCGTAGGCCAGGCGGCCCGCTTCGGCGAACAGGTGCACGGCATCGGCGCCGACCTTGCCCTCCACCGGCGCGAATTGGGCTATGCCCTTGTGCTCCAGCACACCGAGCATTTGCGCAATCGCGATGCCGCCCGACGATGGCGGCGGCATGCCGCACACGGTGTACGCCTTGTAATCGCTGCACACCGGGTCGCGCTCCCTGGCGCGGTACGCGGCGATATCCTGCACCGTCAGCAGGCCGGGATTGGTGGCGTGCGACTGCACCTTGGCGGCGATGTCGCGCGCGATGCGGCCGCCATAAAATGCGTCGGCGCCACCAGCCGCGATCTCTTTCAACGTCCGCGCCAGTTCCGGGTTTTTCAGCACATGGCCGACCGGCCACGGCTTTTTATCCTGGTCATAGAAGTACGCCGCGGCGACCGGGTCGCGCGCCAGGTATTTGTCGTAAGACAGCAGCGCATGCAGGCGGGGGCTGACGGCAAAGCCGTTCGATGCCAGCCGGATGGCCGGCTCGAACAGTTTGGCCCACGGCAGCTTGCCATGTTCCTTGTGCGCCATTTCCAGCATGCGCAGCACGCCGGGCGCGCCGGTCGAACGGCCGCCGATGATGCCGGTTTCACGCGAGACGGCCTTGCCGTTCGCATCCTGGAACAGTTTTTCCGTGGCGGCGGCCGGCGCGGTTTCACGGCCATCATAGGCGCGCACTTTCTTGCCGTCGAAGTACATCAGGAAGGCGCCGCCGCCGATGCCAGACGATTGCGGCTCCACCAGGGTCAGCACCAACTGGGTGGCAATCGCGGCATCGATCGCCGCACCGCCGGCCTTGAGCATCTGGTAACCGGCCTCGGTGGCATGGGGATTGGCGGCGGCCACCATGTTTTTTTCCGCGATGACGCCTTGCCGGTCGGCGTAGCCGGTGGCGATTTCCGGCGCCCGCTCGGGTCCACGGACTTCCTGTGCATGGCAGGCCGGTGCGGCCAGGGCGGCGGACAAGACGGCAGCCAAAACAGCGGGCTGCGCCAGCGGATGCAACTTGAACATGCGGGCTCCAAAAGAAAACAGGCGCGCGGCCAGGACCGCGCGCCCGATAGCTCCGGCATCCTACCCCAATTTTACTTGGGTTGCATACGGATCGCGCCGTCCAGGCGGATCGTTTCACCGTTCATCATGACGTTTTCAATGATGGCCTTGGCCAGCATCGCGTATTCGACCGGCTTGCCGAGGCGCGGCGGGAACGGCACCATCTTGCCCAGCGCATCCTGCACTTCAGCGGGCATGCCCAGCAGCATCGGGGTTTCGAAAATGCCCGGGGCAATCGTCATCACGCGGATGCCGTTGCGCGACAGGTCGCGCGCCATCGGCAGGGTCATGCCGGCCACCGCGGCCTTCGAGGCGCCGTAAGCGGCCTGGCCGATCTGGCCGTCGAATGCCGCCACCGACGCGGTGTTGATCATGATGCCGCGCTCGCCGTGCTCGGCGCCTTCGGTCTTGCTCATCGCGTCCGCCGCCAGGCGGCACATGTTGAAAGTGCCCACCAGGTTGATGTTGATGGTGCGCTGGAACACGTCCAGCGGGTGCGGGCCATCCTTGCCCACGGTTTTCACGGCCGGCGCCACGCCGGCGCAATTGACCAGGCCACGCAGGGTGCCCATCGCGGTCGCGGCTTCCACCACCGCCTTGCCATCGGCCTCCGACGTCACGTCGCACTTGACGAACACCCCGCCCAGTTCGGCCGCCAGCGCCTGGCCGGCTTCCGCCTGCACGTCCGCCAGCACTACTTTACCGCCCGCTTCCACGATCATGCGCGCCGTGGCGGCGCCCAGGCCCGAGGCGCCACCGGTGACGATAAATACGTTGTCCTTGATTTGCATGCGAACTCCCCTCCATTAAAAATCCGGTTTGCAGAATGAATGCTTATTTACGTTTACGTAAACGTAATCTCCAATTGTAGCGAACTTCTTGCGATGACTGCAAAAATTGGGACGAGCGTTCGCAAAATACGTGGATGGCATGCGACTGGCATTGCCGGGACTATGGGCAATGCACCCACAGCCCTTGGCGCGTGCACATGCGGCCGGACGGGTCCAGCACGATGTCGCCGGCGCCCGGCAGGTACCAGGTCCCATCCGCGCCCCGGCAACCGGCGATGCCGCATGGGTTCAGTGGCTGCACCGGCGGGACCGGCAGCGCCGACGCTCCGGGTGGCGCGGCGCGCCCGGTGGCGATGGGGGTTCCCGGCACGGCGTGCGGGACCAGGGTGGGATGCCATGCGTGGCCGGGCTCGCGCGCCTGTGGCCGCGATGGCGGTGGGGACGGCATCGGCAGTGCGGGCGCGGCGCGGCGCTCCGCAAAACCGCGGGTCGGGGGCCGGCGGCAAGGCTCTTCCGCCAACCGCTGGCCGTCCGGCGCCAGCCTGCAATAAGGCAGGCGCCGGTACGCTTCGACCGCGGCGGGATCGGAAGGCGGGACTGGTCCGGCAGCGGCGGCCACCGCCACTGCCGCCAGCGACCATCCGGACATCAGGCATTTCAGCATGGCAGGCTCCTGCCCGCCATCATACGCCCCGTCCGCCGCGCGATGGCGCGCGGACGGCAACCGTCACTTCGCGGGCGCCGGCATGGACGCCGATTGCACGGGTTCGGCCGGCGCCAGGACGGGCTGCGGCGGCATCGGCACCGGCGCCGGGGCGTGCACCGGGGCTGACGCATGCATCGGCACCGTCACCGACAGCCAGCCGGCCGCCGGCAACAGCGGCACGATCAGCAGCGCCACGATGTTGATGATCTTGATCAGCGGATTGACGGCCGGGCCGGCGGTGTCCTTGTACGGGTCGCCCACGGTGTCGCCGGTGACGGCCGCCTTGTGCGCATCGGAGCCCTTGCCGCCAAAATTGCCGTCTTCGATGTATTTTTTCGCGTTGTCCCACGCGCCGCCGCCGGTCGTCATGGAAATCGCCACGAACAGGCCGGTAATGATGGTGCCCATCAACAAGCCGCCCAGCGCGGCGGAGCCCAGCAGCATCCCCACCGCGACCGGCACCAGCACCGGCAACAGCGACGGCAGGATCATTTCGCGGATGGCCGATGCCGTCAGCATGTCGACCGCCTTGTCGTATTGCGGCTTGCCGGTGCCGTCCATGATGCCCTTGATGTCGCGGAACTGGCGCCGCACTTCCACCACCACGGCGCCGGCGGCGCGGCCCACGGCTTCCATCGCCATGGCGCCAAACAGGTAGGGAATCAGGCCGCCGAGAATGAGACCGACAATCACCATCGGATTCGACAAGTCGAACGTCACGCTCTTGCCGACCGATTCCAGCGCGTGCGTGTAATCGGCAAACAGCACCAGCGCCGCCAGGCCGGCCGAACCGATGGCGTAACCCTTGGTGACGGCCTTGGTGGTGTTGCCGACCGCATCGAGCGGATCGGTGATGGCGCGCACCGATTCCGGCATGCCGGACATTTCCGCGATGCCGCCCGCGTTGTCGGTGATCGGGCCGTAGGCGTCGAGCGCCACCACGATGCCGGCCATCGACAGCATGGCGGTGGCGGCAATCGCGATGCCATACAGCTGGCCCAGCTGGTACGAGACGAGGATGGCGGCGCACACGGCCACCACCGGCCAGGCGGTGGATTTCATCGACACGCCCAGGCCGGCAATGATGTTGGTGCCATGCCCGGTGGTGGAGGCTTCGGCGATATGGCGCACCGGATGGAAGTCGGTGCCGGTGTAATACTCGGTGATGTACACCATCAGCCCCGTCAGCACGATGCCGACCAGGGTGCAGCCCATCATTTTCATGCGCATCGCATCGTCCGGCCACACTTGCCACGTCACGACGGCAAAGCCGACCAGCGACAGGCCGGCCGCCCACCACAGGCCGGTGTACAGCGCGGACATGATTTTCTTGCCCGGCTTGGCCTTGACCATGCCGCAGCCGACAATGGAGCCGAGGATCGACACCGCGCCCAGCAGCAGCGGATACACCATGGCCTGCACCGGCGCCGTGGTAAACATCAGCGCCCCCAGCAGCATGGTGGCGATCAGGGTCACCACGTAGGTTTCAAACAGGTCGGCCGCCATGCCGGCGCAATCGCCGACGTTGTCGCCCACGTTGTCGGCAATCACGGCGGGATTGCGCGGATCGTCTTCGGGAATGCCGGCTTCGACTTTGCCGACCAGGTCGGCGCCGACATCCGCGCCCTTGGTGAAAATGCCGCCGCCCAGGCGGGCAAAGATGGAAATGAGCGAAGCGCCAAAGGCCAGGCCGATGAGCGGCTTGATGATGTCATGCGGCGTCCGGGCCGGGTTCGGGCCGCCGCTGGCGTCCAGGCCCATCAACATCATATAGAACAGCACCACGCCCAGCAGGCCCAGGCCCACCACCAGCATGCCGGTGATGGCGCCGCCTTTGAAGGCGACGTCGAGCGCCTCGTTCATGCCCTTGGAGGCCGCTTGCGCGGTGCGCACATTGGCGCGCACCGACACGTTCATGCCGATGAAACCACAGGCGCCCGACAGCACGGCGCCGATCAGGAAACCCAGCGCCGTCTGCATGTCGAGCAGCACGGCGATGGCAATCAGCAGCACCACGCCGACGATGCCGATGGTTTTATATTGTCTTGCCAGGTAGGCGGCCGCCCCTTGTTGGATCGCCGTTGCGATTTCCTGCATGCGCGCATTACCGGCGTCCTGGCGCAAAATCCAACTGCGCGCCCATAAGCCATACACCACGGCGATCACGCCGCACGCCACTGCGAACCATAGGCTTGCCGTCATAGTTTCCCCTTCGTTTTGTAATCAAGCTCGACCACTACGTCACACGTAAGGGCCTATGCCGACAGATGCACAGGCCCACCAGGCTGCGTACTGCACATGCTGAAAACCGAAGTTGTTGTGAGTCTACCGCAAAGGTGGAAAAATAAGCAATTTGCGTTGCGATTCATTCAAACCGCCACACTCCTTGCGGCGGATCAAAAAACAAAAACGGCGCCGAAGCGCCGTTTTATATGCTGCAAGGAATCGATCGTCGGTGATCAGCTCGCCAGTGCGGCAAACGCGCGGTCGCGGATTTCCTCGACCGGGCCCAGGCCCTCGATCTTGCGGTATTTCGGTGCGCCCGGCGCGCCGGACTCGGCCCACTGGTTGTAGTAGCCCAGCAGCACTTCGGTCTGGTTGTGATACACGTCCAGGCGCTTCTTGACGGTTTCTTCCTTGTCGTCGTCGCGCTGCACCAGATCTTCACCGGTCACGTCATCCTTGCCTTCGACTTTCGGCGGATTGAATTTCACGTGGTACACGCGGCCCGAGGCCGGGTGCGAACGGCGGCCGCTCATGCGCTCGACGATGGCTTCGTCCGGCACCGCGATTTCCAGCACATAGTCCACTGCCACGCCGGCGTCTTTCATGGCGTCCGCTTGCGCGATGGTGCGCGGGAAGCCGTCGAACAGGTAACCGTTGGCGCAATCCGCTTCTTTCAGGCGATCCTTGACCAGGCCGATGATGATGTCATCCGACACCAGTTGGCCCGCATCCATGACTTTCTTCGCGGCCAGGCCCATTTCCGTACCGGCCTTGATGGCGGCACGCAGCATGTCGCCGGTGGAAATCTGAGGAATGTTGTATTTTTCCTTGATGTAATTAGCTTGGGTGCCCTTGCCGGCGCCGGGTGCTCCTAACAGAATGAGACGCATGAAAATTCCTGGATAATGAATTGAGAATTCGGTGGTATGTGTGCAAATGCTGCAAATGCTGCCGGTCTGTCTACCTTCGCCACGAAACTTACCACAAAAAGCAGCTTCTACGCCAGTTCGTGGCCAAATTTGCACGAAGGACGACGAAATGGCGCGCAGGTAAGGATGGTGTAAGACAACGGCTTCGGCACGGCTGGTGGCATGACCGCATCGTCACCAAACAGCATCGATCAGGCCGTGATCCGGCCATGATCGGCGTTTAAATCAGCCCTGGAATACACGCTGCACGCGCAGCAGGTCTTGCGGCGTATCGACCCCGGCGGCGGGCGCCTCGCTGGTCACGTGCACGGCAATCGGGTAGCCGTGCCACAGCACGCGCAACTGCTCCAGCGCCTCGATGGTTTCCAGCGGCGACACCTCCAGCGTGGGGTACGCCTGCAGGAAATCATTGCGGTAGGCATACAGGCCGATATGACGCAGCGGCACATGGCCGGGTGGCAGTACCGACTGGTCCGCCGCGAACGCGTCGCGCGCCCACGGTATGGTGGCGCGCGAGAAGTACAGCGCGCGGCCCTGCTTGTCGAGCACGACTTTCACCACGTTGGGATTGAAGACATCGGCCACGTCGTGCAGCGGATGCGCGCAGGTCGACATCGGCACATCGGCATGGATGCGGGCGGCGGCGGCGGCCAGCAGCGCAGGCTCGATCAGCGGTTCATCGCCCTGCAGGTTGACCACCACTTCGTCCGGCCCCAGCGCCAGCGCGCGCGCCACTTCCGCAATGCGGTCGGTGCCGGACGGATGGTCGCTGCGCGTCATGCACACGTCCACGCCATGCGCCGCGCAGGCGGCGCGGATCGATTCATGGTCGGTCGCCACGATGATGCGGGTGGCGCCGGACTGCGCCGCGCGTTCCGCCACGCGCACCACCATCGGCTTGCCGCCCAGGTCGGCCAGCGGCTTGTTCGGCAGCCGCGTGGACGCCAGGCGGGCCGGGATAATGACCGTAAATGCCATTATTCCGCCGGATCCTGCAAGGTACGGGCCTCATCGGCCCACATGATCGGAATGCCGTCACGGATCGGATACGCCAGGCGGTCGCCGCGGCAGATCAGTTCCTGGGCTTTTTTATCGTATTCCAACGGGCCCTTGCAGACAGGGCAGACCAGGATATCAAGCAGTCGAGCATCCACGACATTTCTCCACTAATTGTTTTGCCAGCGCGGCATCGATGCGCGCGGACACGGGCACCACCCACAGGCGTGGATCGTCCCTGAATTCTTCAAGTTGGCGACATTTTACTGCATCCTTCTCGGTCATCAAGATGACATCGGCCGTCACGCCGTCGAATGGACGGTCGAGGAAATCATGGTGATCGGGCAGTGGAATCTCCACCGGATCAAAGCCAACGCCCTTTAACATCGTGAAAAACCGCGCCGGATTGCCGATGCCCGCCGCCGCGGCCACGCGCCAGCCCTGCTCCCTGGCCTGCTGCGCGAGCGCCGCCAGCGGCATCGCCGCCGTGCCGGACAGGCGCTCCGCCTGC
>Ga0307408_100000631_pt1 | contig 29818 bp, 29 predicted proteins | sample 322Cmetagenome_FD_202116 | JGI IMG/M metagenome (GOLD analysis project Ga0307408, IMG submission 202116) | Maize rhizosphere microbial communities from greenhouse at UC Davis, California, United States - 322HYB-C-3 | ecosystem: Host-associated > Plants > Roots > Rhizosphere > Soil | place...
ATTTAAAAGGTTTAAAAGATGTACTAATTTAAACTTTAGTTAACATGTTAACCGCTTTTTCTAAAGTTTCCTGTTTTTTTGCGAAACAAAAACGTATAACGTTATAATCTGTCCCTCTATTATAAAATGCGGAAGAAGGTATTGCAGCAACGCCGTTTTCGATAGTGAGCCTTTTGACAAACTCGGTGTCTTTTTCGTCCGTTAAGTTCTTGATACTCGCACATTGAAAGTAAGAACCTAGACATGGCAAAAGCTCGAAACGCGTCTGCTTCATCAACCCGCGAAAGTGGTCACGTTTCTCCTGGAAGTATTCTCCAAGTTGTTCATAATAAGATTTATCCCGAAGAAAGTCAGCTATGGCATATTGCATTGGTGTGTTAACACTGAAAACAAGAAATTGATGGATCTTTCTAAATTCTTTCATCATAATTTCCGGAGCCAGGCAATAGCCAATCTTCCAACCTGTGGTATGGAAAAGTTTTCCGAATGAGAGGGTAATAAAGCTTCTTTCGCGCAGTTCGGGGTAGCGAGCCATGCTGAGATGTTGGCGCCCATCGTATATTAAATGTTCATAAACTTCGTCGCTCAATATTAAAATATCGGTACCTCGAGTAATCGATATCAATTGTTTAATATCTTCCTCATCCAAAATTGCACCAGTAGGGTTTTGTGGCGAATTAATAATAATCATCCTGGTTCTGGAAGAAATTAATTTCTTAACCATTTGCCAGTCAATTTTATAATCAGGAGGGCAAAGCTCAAAGGGTTTCACCAGGCCTCCAAAAAGTTTAACGGTAGGGGCATATGAATCATAAGCAGGTTCAAAAACAATTACCTCATCGCCAGCCTGTATACTAGCTGCAATGGCTGTAAAAATAGCTTGGGTGCCGCCAGCGGTTATGGTAATTTCGGTATCCGGCGAATATTCAGCATTGTATAAACCATGCACTTTTTCGGCAATGCGTTCCCTCAATAGAGTTAGTCCTGCCATGGGTGCATATTGGTTTTTACCTTGTTTCATGTAATAATCAACAAGGTTTATTAACTCAGGAGGAGAATCATAGTCAGGGAAACCCTGTGATAAATTGATAGCGTTATGTTCTGCTGCCAATCTAGACATCACCGTAAAAATCGTTGTGTCTGTTTTGGGCAGTTTAGATTTGAAGTGAATCATTACCGGCTAAATTATGAATAATGTATTTAGCGTAATTGTATAAAAATTGTTTTTGTCATTTAAAAACTAAGATTATTCGATAAAACCAAGCTGTATTCGCGAAAATGATAAATTAGCGCAATGAAACATAAATACCTACTTATTGCAGCATTAAGTATTTTGTTCTTTTGTGCCTGTAAATCTAAAAATGATAAGATTCCGGTTGTTGGTTTTGTAGATGCATTTGAAGACGAAACAATTTCGCAGGCACGTATTGGCTTTACCGATGCGTTGAAGAAAAACGGCTTTAGTGAAGATGGTAAAACGGTTAAAATAATTTATAGAAACGCACAGGGTGATATTCCCACGTTAACTCAAATTGTAAATTATTTTATTTCTGAAAAAGTTAATTTGATGGCAACCAGTACTACGTTATCTACTTTAACAGCCTTGCAGCGTTCTAAAGAAATTCCGGTATTTATGATGGTTTCTCCTGTTCCGGAACGTATGAAAGTTTTGGACAAAACTGGAAAGGCGCCTTCAAACTTATTTGGCGTTGCGGAAGAGTTGGCTTATATAGATACGTCGTTCACTTTGATTCCTAAAATGCTTATGCCTAAAGCGGGAAAACTGGTTGTTGGGATGATTTATAACCAATCGGAACCGCAGTCTGCCGATGCCTTGGAGCGGATCAAAGCTTTAGCTGCTAAAAATAATGTGCAAATCGAAGCCTTGCCCTTGAATAGTTCCTCTGAAGCGCAAATTGTTACCCAATCATTGTTAAATAAAAATATCGACGCGTTTTTTGCAAACCCTGACAATACCGTTTTTGCCTCCTTTGAAACCATTCTAAAAAATTGCCAACAGAAAAATATTCCGATTTTTACTAGCGAAGCCGGCTTGGTAAAACGGGGAGCTGTAGCGGCTTTCGGTGCAGATATTTATCAATGGGGATACCAGGCTGGAGAACAAGCATCGCAATATCTAAAATCAGGAAAAACTGATGGTTTAAAATGGGAAATGGTTAAAGTTCGTAAAAGAGTTTACAATTCGGCGGCTGCCAAAAAATACAATGTCAGTATTCCTGAAGGTTTTGAAGAAGTGAAATAATGGATTTTTACCTTACTGCATTATTGCAAGGTTTATGTTTCTCGGGAATAGCCCTTGGGATCTTCATATCCATGAAAATTTTCAATATCCCTGATATTACCACTGATGGCAGTTTTACCCTGGGGGGAGCAGTGACTGCTGTTTTGTTATCTTCAGAAACTCACCCAATGGCGGCTTTGCCTGTTGTTATTGTAGCGGGAGCGTTAGCTGGGGCTTTTACAGGGATTATTCACACAAAATTGAAAATAAACCCTCTACTGTCGGGTATTTTGGTGATGACCGCTTTATATTCTGTAAACCTTACATTAATGGGGCGCTCAAATATTCCATTGCTTAACTTTTCTAATTTGTTCAGCCTCATTAGTTTGTCTGCTGATCTCAACCAGAATACATTGCTGGTTTTATTGTTGGTTGTTTTGACTCTGATCTTACTTATCGGCTATATTTTGAAAACCGATTTCGGGATAACTATGAGGGCTACCGGCAATAGTGAAAGCATGATCAGGGCTTTGGGCGTGAACACTGACAGAATGAAAATAATCGGCCTTGCTATTGCCAATGCCCTGACGGCTACCAGTGGCTTTTTAATTACTCAATTTCAGGGTTTTGCAGATATTAATATGGGTATCGGAATAGTGATTACGGGCTTAGGGTCTGTAATTATTGCAGAAACTTTTATCAACTGGTTTCATATCAATTCGATTTGGTTCAGCCTGTTTTTGGTAATAAGCGGTGCTGTTATTTTTCAATTTGTGTTATCCTTAACCTTAAGCCTGGGTATTGATGCAACCTTATTGAAATTAGTTACAGCCTTGTTTGTGTTGTTGATAGTTAGCCTTCCACGTTTGTCATTAAAGAGAGTATGATTGAAATTTCCGGCTTATGTAAAACATTTAATGAGGGCAGGGTTAATGAGGTGAAAAGCCTTCAGGATGTAAATATCAGGATAAGCGAAGGTGAATTTGTAATCGTAATTGGTGCAAATGGTTCTGGTAAATCAACCTTATTAAATACCATTGCTGGCAGCGTAATTCCCACCGCCGGAAGCATAAACATTGACGGCCTGAACCTGACCCGGCTTCCAGATTATAAACGTAGTAAATGGGTTGCCAGGGTGTTTCAGAATCCGCTTAGTGGTACCGCGCCAGGCCTCAGTATATTGGAGAACTTCAGAATGGCTGCCTTACGAACATCTCGTAAAAATCTGAAGATTGGGATAAACGATACATTTAAGAGTTTAGTAAAAGAAAGAGTTGCCATACTTGGAATGGGGCTCGAAAAAAAACTGAACCATCCCATGGGTAGCTTATCCAGCGGGCAACGCCAGGCATTAACGCTCTTGATGAGTGTGATGGACGATTTAAAAATCTTGTTGCTCGATGAGCCCACTGCTGCCCTCGACCCCCGATCGGCAGAGCTGGTAATGAAGTCTGCCAATCAACTGATTAAGGAGTATAACTTAACAGCCCTAATGGTTACTCACAATTTGAAAGATGCTTATCAGTATGGGAGCCGCCTAGTCCAGATGGAAGAAGGGCGAATTCTGCGTGACATTAACAGGGGCGAGAAAAGGGACTTAAAGCCTACCGATTTATACGAGTGGTTTATGTAGCCTTAAGTTTTCGTTCTTGAAACCTGAGATTAGTTGTTAGTAGTCAATCCAAAAGGGAAGAGGCTAAGCAGAGGAGAAGAAGTGACATTCTGCATAAAGCGGCACTGCTATGGAATAAGATCTTGAGCTGATATTTTAATTTTCCTGCAAACACTTCTTTACTTTCAATTCTTTACTTTTAGCTACTAAAAACAATTAAAATGGATTTTGGCAAGTTACCAGATGAGCAGTTATCCCAAGTGAATTTTACTTTGCCGCCTGATTCTGAGCTAACAAACTCTGTGTTAAATGCTGTTGGAAAAAACGGAATACCAGATGTATACATAGGCTGCGCTAAATGGGGAAGAAAAGAATGGGTGAATATGATATATCCTCCAAAAACTAAAGAATCGATGTTTCTGGATGAGTATGTTAAACACTTTAACTCCATTGAGCTGAATGCGGTATTTTACAATATGCCCAAGAAGGAACAGATTAAAATCTGGAAAGAGAAGGCGGCAGCCGTCCGTAGCGACTTCAAGTTTTGTCCTAAATTTACCAGGAATATCAGCCATATCCGCCGCTTAAAAAATGCCGATGAAGATACTAGTAGATACCTTGAAAGTGTCTATGAATTTGGTGAGTTTCTTGGGCCTTCATTCTTGCAGCTTGGTGATAACTTTGGGCCTAATAACTTTGAGGTGCTTAAGGCATATCTGCAGAAACTTCCACAAGATTTGGAAGTATTCGTCGAGGTAAGGCATTCTGATTGGTTTAGCGATACCGCTGCCAGAAAAGATCTTTTCTCCATGTTAAATGAACTCAAAAAAGGAGCAATAATTACCGACGCCAGTGGGCGGAGAGACTGTGTTCACATGGAGCTTCCTACCCCCTCATCCTTTGTAAGGTTTGTTGGAAATGGTTTACACCCAACGGATTACACGCGTATAGATGAATGGGTAAGCCGGATCAAAACCTGGGCCAGCAAAGGAATCCAAAGCGTCTATTTCTTTCTGCATCAACACGACGAAAAGGACACACCAATTCTGGGAGATTATACAGTTAGAAAAGCAAATGATGCTTTAGGGACCTCCATCGCCCCGCCAACTTTTATCTCAAATCAAACTCAGCTTTTTACATAAATTTTATAAATAGATTGCTTGTTTACTAATAAATCCTATTAACTTAGTAGAGTTAAATAAATTTCAAAACTTTTAAAATATTTATACTATGAGCTTACGACTAGGTGATACTGCCCCCAATTTTAAAGCCCAAACTTCCCTTGGAGAGATAGATTTCTATGAATATCTGGGTGATAGCTGGGCTGTTTTGTTTTCCCATCCCGCTGATTATACTCCTGTTTGTACAACGGAGTTGGGCAAAACAGCTTCATTAAACAAAGAATTTGAAAAGAGAAACGTTAAAGTAATAGCTTTGAGCGTGGACCCCTTAGATAAGCACAAAGGTTGGATTGAAGATATTAACGAAACCCAAAATGTTGAAGTAAATTTCCCGATAATAGCCGATGAAAACCGCGAGGTTGCCGAGGCTTACGGAATGATTCACCCGAATGCATCAGAAACATTTACTGTCCGTTCTTTATTTGTTATTGGCCCTGATAAAAAGGTAAAGTTAACCATCTCTTATCCGGCGTCTACAGGCCGCAACTTTCAGGAAGTTTTACGGGTTATAGATTCTTTACAATTAACTGCTAATTACAGTGTGGCTACTCCGGCGGACTGGAGAGAAGGAGAGGATGTTATTGTTACTACAGCGATTAAGACAGAAGATATCCCAGGCAAGTTTCCGAAAGGGCACCGCATTGTTAAACCATATTTACGTTATACCCCGCAACCGAACAAATAAGTCCACAGATAGCCCACACTAATTTTTAGTGCGGGTATTTGATTTATAAAAAAAATATTTAAGTTTGATATAAATCTCCTGTTCTTAATCTTATCTGAATTGTAAATAAACTCTTTTTCAGTTTTGCTTTTTAACAGTGATTTACTACTAATCTATTATTATTTAATTGTATGAAAACTGGAAAAGTTAAATGGTTTAATGCCGAAAAAGGCTATGGTTTTATTGTTCAGGAAGATGGTAAAGAAATTTTCGTGCATTTTAAAGACATCCTTGGAGGAGTGAATGCTTTGCGTGACAACGACAATGTTCTTTTTGAAGTTGCTGAAGGCCGTAAGGGCTTACAAGCTGTAAACGTGAAAAAAAACTAATTAATCCATTTTAAGGTATAAAGCCTTGCTGAGTAAGCAAGGCTTTTTGTTTTTGAACGATACGCAGCTACAGGCTTAAAATAGAAATACTTATATTTGCAGTCTGATTCCTAAAAAATAAAAATGAGCGAATGGTGGATAGGAAGAAATTTAACTGCGCACGCTCGAAATAAACTTAAAAACATATAATTTGTCATTTCAAAAATTGAATCTTATTGAGCCATTATTAAATGCTCTTAAGAGTGAAGGATATGAAAATCCTACCCCAATTCAACAACAATCCATACCTTTAATATTAGAAAGAAAAGACCTTCTTGGCTGTGCCCAAACTGGTACAGGTAAAACGGCTGCTTTTGCCCTTCCTATTCTCCAACTCTTATTTGAGGAGGCTCGTGCTATCAAAGAACGTTCTATCGGGGCACTAATTCTAAGCCCTACAAGGGAATTAGCGATACAGATCGGTGAAAGTTTCGCTGCATATGGAAAGAATACCGACCTCCGCTACCAGGTAATTTTTGGTGGAGTATCGCCTGTTACGCAAATAAATGCTTTGAGGAAGGGTACAGATGTACTAATTGCCACCCCTGGCCGCTTGCTCGATTTATTAAATCAGAAAGTTATAAACCTTCACAGAATAAAAGTTTTTGTTCTTGATGAGGCAGACCGGATGCTTGATATGGGATTTATTAACGATGTTAAAAAGATCATTACCAAAATTCCTGTAAAGAGGCAGACTCTGTTTTTTTCGGCTACCATGCCAACTGATATTGCGAATTTGGCAAATAGTATTTTAACCAATCCTGTAAAGGTTGAAGTTACACCAATTTCGTCAACTGCTGAGAAGATCACCCAAGCGGTTTATTCGGTAGAGAAAAAGGATAAGCCCGCCTTGTTAATTCACCTTTTGAAAGATCAAAGCATCGATACTGTCTTGGTGTTTACAAGGACGAAACATGGAGCTGACCGTTTGGTTAAATCACTGCACAAAGCAAATATTTCAGCAGATGCCATACATGGTAATAAGTCTCAAAATGCCAGGCAGAAGGCATTAACAGGATTTAAAGCTGGTAAGTTACGGGTTTTGGTGGCTACAGACATTGCAGCCCGAGGAATTGATGTAGACGAGCTAAAGTATGTGATAAATTTTGAATTGCCGAATCTGCCCGAAACTTATGTACATCGTATTGGCCGTACGGGTAGGGCAGGAGCCAGCGGTACTGCCTGGTCTTTCTGTGATTGGGAAGAAAAGCCTTATCTGCAGGATATTAATAAACTTACAGGGCAATCAATTCCAGTCATCGATGAACATCCTTATCCCCTACCACTGCGTTTCACACCGAAACCTGTTGACAGTAAGTCCTCACCAAAATTGAATGGTAAATCAGGTAGGCCAAAAGGGCCGGAAAGAAGTAACGGAGCTCGTAAAAAGAGAGAGAATGGTTCTCGCTGGCCTGCAAAAACAAAAAAAGCTTAATTCGGGTATATGGTTATATAGAATATTATAACTTATTTATATGACTAAAGCGAAGAAAGAAGAAGGCAGTGGGATAACTGCATATTCTGTGAAGACAAAGACGAAAAATGTGCCGATGATTGACCCTGTCATCAATGTGAAGTCGGGAAGGTATATTGCCATTGGCAAAGACAGTGAAGGAAATAAAATGTCGGCTATTTTAGGAAAGGATAAAGCCGAAGAGCACATTAAAGCTGGACATGCCAAAAAAGGCGAGGGTTGGTAAAAGAACCTTGAATACAAATGAAATAAAAGAGGCGTTATCTATTGATAAATGCCTCTTTTATTTTTTAGCTATTTCTGTTCTGGTATTTTGAAGCGGCACAGCCTCGTGAAAGGATGATTTCTCCTGACAATTAGTACGATGCCCAGGGTTGTTATTAACAATGGGAATAACAGCTCATGTATTTGATGCCCAGGAACTAATTTATCTGTTAGGAAGACTGTTCCCACTAATATAGCAATATAAGCGCCCGGCCTTTGGAAACGATGAATTATCCCACTTACTATTCCTGCTCCGATTAGGGCGGTTGGCCACGTAGTTAGCCAGGAAGGAAGGTTCAAGCCCTGTTGCTTTAATAATAGCAGTGAGCCTATGATAAGTAAAAAGCTACCGATTGCAACTTTACCTCTTGTGAATTTTCTACTATGTGTATTATTTCCCATTTCTCTTAATTTCTATTAAAACTAAGTTACCACTTAATGGTATGGATTGAAATGGCTTATAGGTGAGGAAATGAAAAGAGTCGGTAAGTGACAGTATTTGTCAGGCGAATGGAGATACGTTAAAAAGCAAAAAAAGAGGGCTTAGCCCTCTTTTTTATTTGTTGCTTAAACTCTTCTGTACAAGCTCTTTGAGTTCATCAATTTGCTTCTGTTGAGCATCAAGCTTGCTTTGTTGTTCTTTTATGGCATTGATTAGAACTGGAACTAAGCCCACATAGTTAACACTTAGCTTGCCTTTTTCCTCGTCGCCATTTACAAGCTCAGGGATAATAGGTTTGAGATCTTGCGCAATCAGTCCTATTTGGGTTTTATCGGTTTGTTTTGGATCTATCCAGTTATAGGTGACAGGCTGCAGAGAAACTAGATCTTTAAGGCCGTAGTTAAGATTCTGAATATTCTTTTTTAGGCGGCGGTCGGAGTTGTTAAAGAAATCATAGCAGGTTATTCCACCATTTACCGTCAATAAAGAGCCGTCTTCAGGAGTATCAGTACCAATTGTTACATCTCCAGAACTGGTAATGCGCATCCTTTCAATGTCGTTTGTGATAATAGGTAGAGCATGATTTGTTATTGTTCCAAAATTTTGCTCTGAGGAGATATTGTTTCCCCCTGTAAACCAACCAAGGTTCGTCTTTTTTACAATTCCACCAGAAATTGTTAAGCTTGCTTCCGGGCTGCTATCTGTCTGAACTCCGCTTAAGTACAAAGGATTGGAATCTGACACAATATGTAATTTATAGCTAGGATTTGTTGTTCCAATACCTACATTGCCACTGCCGGAAATGCGCATCCGCTCGTTAGTAGTTTCGTCGCCTCCACCTGTTAAGAATTGAATACTTTTATTAGACGAAGCTGTGCCAATGAGTAAATCCTGTCCTCTATTATAAAGATAGGCATCATTTGCTCCACCAAAAAAAGACCCACTATTGCTACCACTATTAATACCCATGTCAATAAAGTTGTTAGTTTCACTGCCATTATTGGCCGTGGCAACGATATCTGTACTAGCTCCGGTGCCGTTGTATCTATTTTGTACATTAATTTGTAGGTAAGATGAATTGTAACCCTTAACAACAAATCCATTATAAGAAGATACTGGTGAGGCCTGAGATCCACCTACATCTACCAAAAGCTTTTCCTTTGCAGTGGCATTGAACACCGGCGCGGAGCCAATACCAACGTTTCCAAGGCTATCAATGAGCATTGCCTGGGTATTATTAGCCTTGAAATTTATATTTTCTTTGTTAGTCGTTCCAATAAAATTAGAACTGCTAGCCGTATTTCCATTTAATCCCCAAGAAGTGGTTAACAATCCATTTTGTGGCAACTTCTTAACAAGTCCATTAGTTATAGTTAAAACACTATCAGAAGTACTTCCATTCTCAACGCCGCCTAAAAATAGCGGGTTTGAAGTTCCATCAACGTGCAACTTGTACGTTGGGTTGGAAACACCGATACCAACATTTCCGCCGGTATAGTATACATTGGAACCATTAGTTGTCCATTGGCTGCTGGTTGTATTGGTTGACAGTCGCAGCCAGGTTGAGCCATTAAAATAGTAATAACCGGGAGTAACGTCATTAGGTGCAGTGCCGGCAATGGCTGTATTATACACCAGAAGTGAGGTTGCGGGGGATGCTATTGTTGTCACATCCGTTGTTGATGTTAGCGCGATTCTGGGGATAAGCAAGCCCTTATCTGAAAAGCTTACATCAAGGCCTGCAGATGCATCGGGGGCAGACCCACTGGAATTAACACCGACATTTTGTGAGAACGCAAATGGTGAACTTAATAGTAAAACCAGGTAAAGAAAACTCTTTAACAAAGTAAAATACTTCATCATACTTGTATTAATTGTGAGGTGGTTGGCGCTTAAGCTGTACTCATCATATGCTTAAACAGCATAAAGATATATTATTGCAATTATATTTTACTATAACACAATAAAAAAGGGCTGAACTTCGTTCAACCCCACATCTATCTATGAAAACATCCTTTTCTCAAAGGATAGTCTCTTTTACTTAAAAATTGGAATGAGGGTTACAAGAAAGCTTATTACAATAAAGCATAAAAAAGGGTTGAACTTTGTTCAACCCTACATCTACCTATGAAAAACATATCCTTTTTGGAAAGGATATGCCATTTTATACTATTTAAATAGGTTAAAGGTTACAGTAAAAGTTCCTAAAAGATCCTGTTTTCTGTAATTGTTTGATTATTAGATTGTTTTTTGTTGGTTTGTTAGTTTCTCCCTATGGGAAAAAAACAATCTTGAGATTGGGATTATCATAAAGGCTACACATATAAAAGCAATAAAGGCTCTTCTTAACCCGAAGCCGTGTGCCAGATAACCAATCATGGGGGGGCCTAATAACATTCCAGCTATCACATATGTTGTTACGATTGAGATAGCCATTCCGGATGAATACTTCGGAGACATTCCAGCGAGGGTAAAGGTTATTGGTATAATCGATGCGGCGCCGAACCCCACGAGGGAAAAGCCCACTAATGATGTCCAGAAAAAGGGGAAAGTAATCGCCAGTAAAATACCAAGCATAATTGCAGTTGCACTTAATATGTAAGTTTTTGCCATCCCAATTTGCTCTACAATTTTGTCGGATACGAACCTGGACATTGCCATAAATGCCATAAATGTTAAATATCCGGTCGTGAAGATACTTTCATGCACAATTTCTTTAAAATAAATCCCGCTCCAATCGAACATGCCTCCTTCACAGATTGCAGCAAAGAACACAATCACCCCTAAATAGAAAATATAAGGATCGGGTTTGCCGACAATGATTTTGTTGCCAGAAGTCGATTTGTCGTTCTTTAAAAGATAGGGAGAAGCCGTTACTGTTATTATAAATATTAGGGATGATATGATGATGAAATGAATGGTAATAGAGACTTTCAAGGCGAGCATTAGCGTTGTTATGCCTACGCCCACAATTCCACCGGTGCTCCACAACCCATGAAATGTGCCATTGATTTTCCGTCCGATTCTTTTTTGCAATGTAAGTGCCTGGGTGTTCACAGAAATATTCAATATCCTCATACTAAATGCAAACAGGCAAATGGCGGCAACCAAGGTATAAGTGTTATTTGCAAAGCTAATGCAGGTTAAAGCGATAGCATGGACTAAAAAGCTAATGGTGAGCGGCACTCTTGTATCAAACTTTGAAACTAAAATTCCTGAAATGGGCAAGCCTATTAAAGAAGCAATTGGCATAGCAAATAGAAGGGTGCCCAGCTCAGCTTCATTAAAGCCAAACGCCGCCTTAATGGTTGGAATACGAGAAGCCCAGGTAGAAAATGAAACTCCCGCGAGGAAAAAAAATATGCTTAAAAAAGTTCTGTGTTTACTATTAGAATCCATGTATTAATTGCGTGTGCCCGAAACTGTAGCAGGGGTATTGCTTCACCAGAGGCTGCAAAAATACGCTATTTTATGCTTTTTACAATGTTTAGTGTGGATTACACCCAGCCGGCCTCAGCTTTAAAGCCGCTCTTCTTAAAGATATCGAACGCTAGTTTACTTCTCCTTCCGCTTTGGCAATAAAATATTATTTTTTTATCCAGGGGAAAATGTGGTATTTCATCGACAATTTCGGACAGAGGAATGTTTATTCCCCCTAGATTTTCAGCCTCAAACTCGTTGGGTTCTCTAACATCAACCAGATAGATAGAACTTGGGTTGCTTTCTAGTAAGCCTTCAAGGGTATTTAGAGAAATCTGATTCGTTTTTTCAGAAGCGGACGTTATAATCGGAGTAGGTATAATCGCTTCAGGATGGGCGACTCTGGAAACTCTGAATAAATTAAAAGAATTGTCTAGTACATTGGTTACCAGTAGCCTTCCTGAAAGAGGTGTTCCTATTTTTAAGATCAATTTTAGGGCCTCGTTAGCCATATAACTGCCAATAATTCCTGGTAAAACTCCCAGCACGCCATTAATTTCGCAGTTCGGGGCATCTCCAGGCTCGGGAAAAACGCAACGGTATGTTGGGCCGCCCTGGTAATTAAAAACAGAAACCTGCCCTTCAAAGCCAAAAATGGAGCCGAACACAAAGGGCTTACCAAGCTTTACACATACGTCATTTACAAGATATCGGGTTTCGAAATTGTCAGAGCCATCAACAATTAAATCGAATTGGCTAAAAAGCTCATCGGCATTTTCAGCAGTTAGCCTTACCGGAAATGCAAATAGATTTACATATGGATTTAAATCCTCAAGCTTTTTTACAGCAACTTCAGCTTTAAGCAAACCTTTATCGGCCATGGTGTAAAGAATTTGCCGATGCAGATTAGTTTCGTCTACCACATCATTATCAACTATCCCAATTGAGCCAACTCCTGCGGCAACCAGGTACTGTAGTACTGGGCATCCTAGTCCGCCAGCCCCTATAATGAGGACTTTAGCTGATTTTAATTTTTCTTGTCCTTTCAAGCCTATTTCTGAAAGGATAATTTGCCTGTTATATCTTTTTAATTCTTCTTTTTGCATCGCTTTGCCTCCAGAGCTTGAAGCCTGAGGACTGAATTATGTAATAGGTAGAGTCCTCAGTTTTAATAAAGAACTCTATCCCAATCCTTCCAAACGGGCTCGTAACCTTGTTTTCTGATCACATCAGCAATAATTTCAGGGCTGCGCTCGTCCGAAATCTCAAATTGTTCAAGTGATTCTGGCTCTACAACATAGCCGCCCGGGTTAGTTTTCGAACCTGCACTTATTGATGTGATGCCCAATTTAATAACATTATTCCTGAATTGTTCAGATTCTCGGGTGGAAAGCGAAATTTCTACCTCCTCATTAAAAATCCTGTAAGCACAAATCAATTGTACCAATTCCCTGTCGTTCATTTCTACTTTTGGTTCAAGCCCACCAGAAAATGGCCGTAACCTTGGAAATGATAAACTGTATTTCGTTTTCCAGTACTTGCGCTCTAAATAGTTCAGGTGCATAGCTGTGAAAAATGAGTCGGTTCGCCAATCTTCCAACCCAATCAGCACACCAAGCCCCATTTTATGAATGCCTGCGCGGCCGAGCCTGTCTGGTGCTTCTAACCTGTAATTGAAATTAGATTTTTTTCCCTTTGGGTGATGTTTTTTATAATCTTCCTTGTGATAGGTTTCCTGGTAAATCAGCACTGTGTTTAAACCATCTGGAATTAACTCTGCATAGTCTTCTTCCTCCAGCGGCTGAACTTCCATCGAAATATGGGAGAAATGCGGCCTTAGTAACTCTAATGCCTTTTTAAAGTAGTCAACATGTACAGTTTGGTTCGCCTCGCCGGTAACAAGCAGCACATGGTCGTATCCCATATCTTTAATTGCAGCGGCTTCCTGCATAATTTCTATAGGGCTTAAAGTACGCCGCTTCACTTTATTATCAAGGCTGAACCCGCAATACGTACAAATGTTATTGCATTCGTTAGAGAGGTAAAGTGGGATGTACATCTGGATAACCTTACCAAAACGTTTTTGGGTAAGCTGCTGGCTTAACCGGGCCATCTGCTCGAGGTAGGGTGCTGCTGCGGGCGAAACCAATGCCATGAAATCATCCAGGTTGCGCTTATTTGAAGCAAGGGCACGCTCAACATCCTGACTGGTTTTACTGTAAATGCTATCTTTTACAGTATCCCAGTTATACTGTTCGAAAATTTCAACAAAGCTATTCATCTAAAAAGGCTGTTAGTGGGCTACTGGCAATTGCATGCGAAACGGGTTTGGCAAGCCTGGCCTCGTAAGCCATTCGGCCGGCGGTGCAGGCTAATTTAAATGCTTCGGCCATTTTAACCGGATTATCGGAAACAGCGATTGCTGTATTAACCAGAACTGCATCTGCTCCAAGCTCAAAAGCTTTTGTTGCGTCCGAGGGAGAACCAATTCCAGCGTCTACCACTACTGGAACTCTGCTTTGCTCAATTATTATCTCAAGGAAGTCGAGCGTTTTTAAGCCTTTGTTACTTCCAATCGGAGAGCCAAGAGGCATTACCGCAGATGCGCCGACGTCTTCCAGTCGTTTGCATAATACCGGATCGGCATGGATATATGGTAAAACAATAAAACCCAATTTTACCAGCTCCTCAGTTGCCTGTAAAGTTTCAATCGGGTCTGGCATCAGGTATTTTGGGTCTGGATGGATTTCCAGTTTTAGCCAGTTTGTCTCCAGGGCTTCCCTCGCTAACTGGGCTGCAAACACTGCTTCTTTTGCTGTGCGTACTCCGGAGGTATTAGGCAGCAAGTTTATGTGCGGGTGTTTCAAATGAAGCAAAATATCATCCTTGGTATTATGCATATCCACACGTTTTAATGCTACAGTTACCAACTCACTTCCTGAAGCTAGTAAGGCTTCTTCCATCCGCTCAGATGAACTAAATTTCCCTGTCCCGGTAAATAACCTTGACGAGAAAGTTTTATCTGCTATTTTTAACATTGCTCTAATTTTTTGTTAGTTATTATTGCTTCTTTAAACTACTTCAATTTGATTGAGAAGTGCATAAAGCTCGTTAACAATCGCCGGTTTGTTTTCTGCTTTTGCGATAGTTCCTGATACAGCTATGCCGTGAACACCTGCTTCAATTAGGCCGGAAATATCATTCGTTTCGATGCCTCCAATCGCTATTATTGGTATATTAACTCCCGCTTGTTTCAAGTTCTTTAGAATCGATTGATAACCTTCCAATCCTAAAACCGGGCTTAGGTTTTCCTTAGTTGTGGTAAATCGGAAAGGGCCTAATCCTACATAATCTGCGCCGGATTTTACCCTCAATAGTATATTTTCAAAGGTATTTGCTGTACCTCCGATTATTAGCTTATCGCCAACGATTTTTCTGGCATCTGACACTGGCATATCCAATAAACCAAGATGCACTCCATAAGCATCTACATCTTTAGCTACTTGCGGAAAATCATTGATAATTAGTTTTGCCTGGTAACTATCACAAAGTTTTTTTGCCTCCAAAGCGTACTGTTTTACTGTTTCTTCTGATTGGTTTTTAACCCTCAGTTGTATCCATCTGCAGCCAGCTTCAAGAGCTTGTTTGATGGAGTCGATATGACTTGTTGTTTCAGATTCCTGCGATATGAAATGTAGTTTATCTATCATAATTATGGTACCCTAAAGGGGTAGTATTACTGTTTAAAAATTGCTCAATATATTCTTTGGCGAGTACGCAAGACTGGGGTAGGGAATGCCCTAGGGCCAGGTTAGAAGTAATTGCTGATGACAGCACACATCCTGAGCCATGTTTTGCAGTTATATCCTCGACTTTTGGCGGAATTTCTATAACTTTTCCTTCAAAAAACAGAATGTCTGTACCCTCTTGTTCTGGATTATGTCCGCCTTTAAGCAATACATTTGTATAGGCTTTAAGGGGGGCACTTTTTAGCATATTTTCGAGAGAAAGCATTTCGTTGTAATTGGGAGTAACCAATGTGACTTGCTTAAGCACCTTGATGATTTCATTTACATTTAGATCTCCATGAAAGTCAAAGCCTGCACTCGCTTTCAGCACGGGGTCAAGCACAATTTTGATACCTTGATGGAAATTTTCTATGTAATCTATTACTTCAATTAGTGTTTGTAAGTTTTTGATTATCCCGACTTTTACAGCTGATATTGCGAATTTCGTAATAATCGGCTCTAACTGCCGTATGATCTCTTTTACATCAAGCCATTCAATACCCAAAAAGCTCGCGTCATTTTGGAAGGTTATTGCTGAACAAACTCCCATTCCATAAACCTTATGAGCTTCAAATGTCTTAATATCGGCCAAGACGCCAGCGCCTCCGCTTGGGTCAAATCCTGCAATACTTACAACATAGGGGCGGCTCATTGGCAATAAGTTTGAAGTTTTCTAAATTCGCTTAAAGCATTTTCAGGCTTTTGCCATAGGCAACCTAAAACAGCAGCACCATCAAAGTTTTGTTTTTTAATCAAGCTGATATTTAGTGCGTTGATTCCTCCGAGAGCAATTATTTGTGTAGATAAGTCACCTTTGATTAATTTGAAATCTTCGGTTAAAACACCTTTGTAACCGTCTTTCGAAATGCTATTAAACACGGGGCTAAAAAATGTATAGTCGAAAAAAACACTTAAACCGGCTAAATGCTGCAGATTATGAATGGAAGTACTTAGTGTACTTCCATTTTTCTTTAAGTCACTCCAACGAGAAGCGGTCGAATTTTGCCGACTTTGTTCTGAAAAGTGTAGCCGGTTAATGCCATACTCATGGGCTATCTCATGTCCCTGGTGTAAGCTGATCAAAGGATGAAATCTTTCATTAATTTCATCCAATAGTTTTGCAATTTCCGAGCACGATGCATTTGGTTTTCGTAAGTGAAAGCAGCCTAATCCCTGCTCAAAAAGTTGGTTTACCAGCTTCGCTTCTGCGGGAAAAAACGTTTCGTTACTTATTACAAACAGATGCATCTTAGAAATATATTTCGCTTCCTTTTTGAGTGAATTCTTTTGATTTTTCCTCCATGCCTTTTTTTAATGCATCTTGTTCATCGGCTCCAATTTCGTCAGCGTATTTTCTTACGTCCTGAGTGATTTTCATTGAACAGAAGTTAGGCCCGCACATAGAGCAAAAGTGCGCTATTTTAGCTCCCTCGGCTGGTAGAGTTTCGTCATGGAATTCGCGGGCGGTATCTGGATCAAGCGCAAGATTAAATTGGTCTTCCCACCTGAATTCAAAGCGGGCTTTACTTAAGGCATTATCTCTGTATTGCGCACCCGGATGCCCCTTTGCAAGGTCGGCTGCATGGGCTGCAATTTTATAGGTAATTACCCCATCTTTAACGTCTTTTTTATTTGGTAAGCCAAGGTGTTCTTTTGGCGTAACATAGCAAAGCATTGATGTGCCAAACCAGCCAATCATAGCAGCGCCAATTGCTGAAGTGATGTGGTCATAACCTGGGGCAATATCCGTAGTAAGCGGACCCAAGGTATAGAATGGCGCTTCGTGGCAATGCTTTAATTGCTTATCCATATTCTCCTTAATCATGTGCATTGGCACGTGTCCAGGACCTTCGATGATAGTTTGCACATCATGCTTCCACGCAATTTTTGTTAGCTCGCCTAGAGTTTCAAGCTCTGAGAATTGTGCTTCGTCATTTGCATCTGCAAGACATCCCGGACGTAAGCCATCTCCTAAAGAAAATGCTACGTCATATGCTTTCATTATCTCACAGATTTCTTCGAAATGAGTGTACAAGAAGTTCTCTTTATGGTGAGCCAGGCACCATTTAGCCATGATAGAACCACCGCGAGAAACAATACCGGTAAGGCGTTTAGCGGTCATCGGAACATATCGTAATAATACGCCTGCGTGGATAGTAAAATAGTCTACACCTTGTTCGGCTTGTTCAATCAGGGTATCGCGGAAAAGCTCCCAGGTGAGGTCCTCGGCTTTACCATTAACTTTTTCTAAAGCCTGATAAATTGGAACGGTTCCAATTGGCACCGGAGTATTGCGAACAATCCATTCGCGAGTTTCGTGAATGTTCTTTCCTGTTGAAAGATCCATGATAGTATCAGCACCCCAACGGCAGGCCCAAACGGCTTTTTCAACTTCTTCTTCAATTGTTGACGTAACCGCAGAGTTACCAATGTTGGCATTGATTTTTACGAGAAAGTTTCGGCCAATAATCATTGGCTCTAACTCAGGGTGGTTAATGTTCGATGGGATTACCGCACGGCCAGCGGCAACTTCCTGCCTTACAAACTCTGGAGTGATGTAATTTTTAGGAGTATTCGCACCGAAGCTGTGTCCCTGGTGTTGTTTTGAAAGCGTTTCATATTGTCCGTTTAATTGCTCTTTTAACAGATCGATTCTCTGGTTTTCGCGGATAGCGATGTACTCCATTTCGGGAGTGATTATACCTTTTTTAGCATAATGTAATTGAGATACATTTTGTCCCGCTTTAGCACGTAGAGGCCTGCTGATATGTTCAAAACGTAAGGAGTCAAGGCTGCTGTCTTCCAGGCGCTGCTTTCCATAAGATGAAGATATTTCTGAAAGCTCTTCAACATCACCGCGATCTAAGATCCATTGCTGGCGCAGGCGGGGCAAGCCGCTTTTTACATCGATGTTAACAGCAGGGTCAGTATAAGGGCCACTAGTATCGTAAACTGTTACAGGTGCATTTTTTTCTACTTCACCTTGTTTACCATGAAGTTTAGTGTCTGTTAAAGTGATTTCACGCATGGCTACAGAAATATCGTGTAGCTGGCCTTTCACATATATTTTACGCGAAGCCGGAAATGGGGCGCGAGTGATGGTTTGTTGATCTGGAGTTTTTTCTATTTTCATGATTTTTTATATATACTTAATTGATGGGGATTAGCTGATGCTGTGAGGTATGAGCTGTCAGCTGATTGCTCAAAGCTGATAGCTCGCCGCTCACCGCTAAAAATCTATCCCCCTTGCGTTGCCCTTATCAGCATAATATTATCGTCTGGTTGGATTTTATGGCTTGGCCAAATGGATTTTGGGATGATTTGTTGGTTGATGGCAACGGCAATGCCTTTTTCAGTTCCTGGCATTAGAAATGACAAAAGCTGCCCAACCGAATAATCATCTGGAATAATTTGTTTTTGCTGATTGACTGTAATTTCCATTCCTGTGTTATTGGGTACTTCAGGAATGCCTTATAGAAAAGGACATACGAACGACATATGAAATGCCTTTCACTTTTCCCTTCGGCAGTACTAGCTGCATCAGGTTCAAAGGGTATTATCTCAGTCCGTGTCGGACACCCCTAAAGTGCTGCAAACATAACTAAATTATTTTTTGAAAAACAAACTGATTTGAAAGTTTGATTTCGAGGCAATTAGTATTCTCTGCCGTTACGGGATTTATGTTGAGAAAGCGTCCTGCTTGATAAGTGATTTTGTTTCGGAGGCACCCCCCAGTTGTTGATAAAAAAGAAATTGTGGAAAAAATGAAAGCAGATGGGTTACTTATGCTACTAAATCGTATTAATAATAGGTTTATAATTGGTTAGTTTGAACATCTCCATTCTCCCCGTTTGGAGATGTTCTCTTTTTTAAGGCTTTGCTAATGCTAAATCTTCGTTAAAAGTTTATCTAATTCTTGCTGCAGTTTTGGATTTGACGGCCTTGTCGCATTCGCAGAAACTATTTTTCCTTCAGGGTCTATAAGAATAAATCGAGGGATTGAATTGATGTTTAGTGCTTTAACGAAATCAGATTTCCAATCTTTATCGGCAATTAATTGAATACCAGGCAAGTGGTTTATTTCAATGAATTCTTTCCATATGCTCTTGTTCTCCAATTTGTCGATCGAGATGCCTACGAATTTGATGTTTTGTTCAGCATATTTTTCTCCAATTTTCATTAGATGTGGGATTTCCTGTTTGCAGGGCCCACACCAGGTTGCCCATACGTCGATATAGACATAACTTCCCTTAAGGCTGCTTAAGCTAATTTTTTTATTATCGGTGTTTTTGTATTCGAATTCCGGAGCTGGCCTGCCTTCGCCAATTAGCTGGAAGCTGTCATATTTGGTTTTAATTTCCGCCAGGTAATATGGGTCTTTTGCCAAGGTAATATAATCCTTATATGCTTTTTCGTCGGTGCTTTTCCCACGTATCATTGCCAAGGTGTATTGAAACAAAAGGTGCTCCCGAATAATTGGATTAGTAATTTCACGGGCGGTAATATCCCTTTTGGTTTCAGCAGTATTCAGGGGAGAAATTTGTGGCGATTTAGCCATCTCTGCGCGGTGCAAATTAGCCATCCTTTTGTCAACTAAATCCTTATAGAAAGAAGAGAAGTTATAGAGTGCCCCGTTATTTATATCGAAGTTTTCCCAAACCTGTGCATTTAGCTTAGTCCTGTTTTCAATATTCAGCCGCTTGGTGAACATTTCCCGGTAGGTTTGCGCCATTTGCTGGGCATCCAGGTTTCCTGGCTTTGTTTGTTTTAAAGCATCACGATAAGCCTTCTCTTTTTCAGGGTCTATGCCATAACGGGTAATGTAATTTTGAATAAAGTATCTGGCAGTGTAATCAACATTATCTTTTTGGGTTTGGATGAAAGCCTTATTCAGTGCCTTGTTTTCCAGTGTTTGTAGAGCCTCTGCTTTAAAATCAGCCACCTGCTTTAGAAAGTCCTCTGGCTCCATTGAGCTGAATGATGAAACCAGGTTTTTATCTTGTGTAGGAAAATAATGGCTAACAAGCTTGGAAAATTGAGATAAGGCATTAGTTTCTGCACTTCCAGCTCCATTGGCCGTTATCTCTTTATCTAATGTTTCGATGGATAGATTCATGCCGGGGCCCAAAAACAAAATGTGCTGGCCGATAGAATAAAATCCACTATCAGACTTTAAAGTAAATTTAAAGCCACCATATGCGTCAACATTCACCTCTTTTTTTAGATGGTTGGGCCCCTGAACGGTAAATGATTTGCCCGCGTAGCTGGCGTCGGTGCCTTTAATCTTTATTTCGGCCTGGTTTTGGGCATAAACACTGAATGGCAGCAGCAGTGCCAAAAGGAAAGTTTTATTCATTGATTTAGGGTTAATTGCTACTAAGGTAAAATTATTTCCTAGCACTACAATTTAAAATCTTTGTTCGCGTATTTGCATCTTTTGCATTTCATTTTAGAAGCAAAATATTCATTCATCTTTAATCATATCTTTGCCGGTAAATGGATTTGTTCAGTCAGGTAAAGTTTTTGGTTAGAAAAGAGATTGTATTAGAATGGCGGTCTAAATATGCCTTTAATGGAATTTTGCTTTATGTGGTTTCAACAATTTTTGTGTGCTATTTATCCTTTAAAAAAGTAGATCCAATAACCTGGAATGCTTTATTCTGGATTATCATGTTGTTTGCCTCTGTCAATGCCATTGCCAAGAGTTTTCTTCAGGAAAATAAAGGAAGGCAGTTGTATTATTATAGCATTACCAGTGCAAAAGCGGTTATTATCTCCAAAATTATTTACAACGTTTTGTTGATGCTGTTGCTGTCGGCTATTGCCATCTTATTTTATACCCTGGTTTTTAAAAATCAGGTAGGCGATATTCCTTTTTACCTGCTGGCAGTATTAATAGGGAGCGTAAGTTTTGCCTGTGTTTTTACAATGATTTCGGGTATCGTATCCAAGGCAAGTAACAGCGGCGCATTAATGGCGATATTAAGCTTTCCCGTTATTATTCCATTACTAATGGTGCTGATAAAGTTTTCAAAAAATGCAATGGATGGCTTAGACCGTACGGTAAGTTATAATGAAATAGGAGTTCTTGCTGCAATTAATATAGTGGTAATTACAGTTTCTTTATTATTATTTCCATATCTGTGGCGCGATTAAGCAGAGTAATAGAAGGAATATAAAATTAATAAAGCCAGCCCAACAAGCCCCAAAACAAATAATGAATCTCTAATGCCTCTTAAAAAGTAATTGGGTGCAGCTGCATGTTTGTGTTTCATAGGGATAACAGGCGCAAATTCTTAGTGCGCATCCAATATCGTAACCCCTGGACAGCGCCAATTGTTTTGCAAAACTCTCACCATAAAAGCTGTGCCTTTTACTGTACGAAGATGTGGCTAAATTGCACTTTGTAGGGCAAAAATGCCCAAAAATGAGATATAAAACCTCTTGGTTTACTTTTTGTATCTATTACTGTACACTTAGATAAATCAAGCTTTTATGAATGTTAACTATAGATTACTTAATTCGTATTCGTTTTTTCTTCTAGTCTTCTCACCGCTACTTTTTTTTAGCTGTAGCAAAGTGGAATTGGGCGCCCAGCCTGTACTAGACAGCGTATATATTACCAACTATATGAATTCAGAGCCTGCTTTTAAAAAGCAACTAGATTGGGCTAAAAAGTTCTATAGAGAAAGGTCTTTTCAATTGGGCTGGTTTAAAAACCATGAAATAGTTCCTCAGGCCGGAAAATTGCTTGAAGTGATAAATAGAGCCGATGAAGAGGGATTAAATCCTAAAGATTATCAGATTGTAAATTTTGAGGAAAAGTTTAATCAGTTAAAAGAGACAAAAAAGAGCGACACAGCTACAATAAAGGCTTTGGAGAGGGAAATTGATGTAGCTCTTTCTGCAACGTATTTCAACTGGGCATCTGATTATTATCGGGGCCTGGTTGTTCCCCGAGAGAATAAATCGGTAGAATGGGATGTAAAGCGCAATAAAATTAAACTTCATAAAGCTTTAATGACTGTTCTACATGAAAGGGAAAGCAAGTATCCTTACGCCGAATTTCAGCCACTTCACCCTCAATATTCTAATCTAAAAAAGGCTCTCGCTTACTACCGAAAAGTTGAGGCGGAGGGGGGATGGCCGCAAATTCCTGCTGGCATAAAGGTGAAAAAGGGGCAGAGCTCGCCGGTTGTGCCCTTACTACGCAAGCGCCTTAGGGAGTATCTTAGTGAGGATACCACAACAAGCAACGTTTTCGACGAGCGCCTTCGAAGTGCTTTAATGGCTTTTCAGGAATCTAATGGATTGAAGGCGGACGGTGGTATCGGCCCCGCTACAATTCAAAAACTCAATATGCCAGTAGGCCAGCAGATCCAGAAAATCATAATAAATATGGAACGCTGGCGCTGGATACCTAAAAGTTTTGAGCCAGATTATCTGCTGGTAAATATTCCCGAGTTTAGGCTTCATGTTTTTGAAAAATCTAAAGAGGTTATGAACATGAAGGTTATTGTAGGGAAGGAGATGAATTCAACACCTATATTCAGCGATAAAATGGAATACGTGGTTCTATCACCTTATTGGAATGTGCCGCCTAATATTTTAAGAGAAGAGATTGCTCCACAAGTAATGGCTAATCCAGCTTATCTTGATGCTCTTGATATGGAAGTGATTACTCAAAAGGGCGATCCGGTAGACCCTTCAGCAGTCGATTGGCTTGCGGCAGGCCAAGATGGTTTTCCCTATATTGTAAGGCGTAGGCCTGGCCCTAAAAACGATTTAGGTGATGTTAAGTTTATCTTTCCAAATACATCTAATATTTATTTGCATGATACTCCTAACGACGAATTATTTAACCAGGTAAAGCGCGGATTTAGTCACGGCTGTGTGCGTATTGAGAGGCCCATTGATTTAGCTGAATATCTCTTAAGAAATACAAGTTGGACAAGAGGTAAAATAGAAAACCAGATAAGTACCCGCAAGGAAAAGTTTGTGCCGCTGAAACAAAAACTCCCTGTTTATCTGGTGTATTTTACGGCAACAGCAGATAGTAACGGGCGGGTGAGTTTCTACGAAGACATCTATGGGCACGACAGGCAGCTGGCGTCCATGTATTTCAATAAGGTAAGGCAATAGCCAAAACAAAACAGAACAGCGTATGAGAGTACTTATTCAGAAAATATATCGAAGAATTGCAGCAGGTATCATGTTATTCACGGTGGAAGCCATTCTGGCAATTTTACTGTTTATCGGTGCGCTAATGGCCTTTTTGACTATTGCTAAATATGTGTTTTTAGATAACAAGCACGAGTTTGATAAGGCTGCTTTTGATTTTATTGCGCAGTATACCGATGATGCAACTACTAAGGTAATGCTCTTCTTCACCACATTCGGCAATTATCAAGCGCTTGTTGCCGCAAATATCTTATTAACATGCTATTTTCTGTTTATCCGCTGGCATAAATGGTATTCCATCAAAATTCCATCCGTTGCATTAAGCAGTGTAATAGTTATGTCTATTTTAAAAACGCTTTTTAACCGGTCAAGGCCACTAATGCCGCTATTAGAACCGGCACGAGGCTTAAGTTTCCCAAGTGGACATGCTATGAGCAGTGTAACCTTTTTTGGGCTTTTAATTTATTATGTATATCGAAAGCAGAAAAATCCAACATTAAAAGTGTTGTATATATCGCTTTTAACCTCATTGATCTTAGTGATCGGTATAAGCAGGGTCTATTTGCGGGTACACTATGCAAGCGATGTTTTAGCGGGTTTCTGTGCAGGAATTATCTGGTTAACTATTGCCTTGTGGCTACTTCGAAAACTGGAATTTTACAGTAAGCGTAACCTCGACAATATCGTAGAAGAGATTCCTAAAACGTCCTAGGGCCTGGATAAAACAAAATTAGATTGCCGTTGTAAATTAATCAAAGGCCAAACAATATGACTGATCAAAATACCCCCAATCCTGAGGAAAATGCCAAAGGAGAGGACAAGTCTTCCAATGATGTTAATGTGGAGATAGAAACTATTATTCCAGAAACAGAGAAGCCCGGTTCCGAGCCGGCAGAAAGAGATAATATCGATTCTTAGAATTGCTTGGAAGCATTTGAGTAATAAATGTGGATAAGCTTTTTTTGCTTTTTTCGATGGATAGCGGCAAATTCGCAATCCTTTAGAAACAGAAGGGCTGATTATGATCTCACATTTTAAAAAGATTGCTGACGAGTTTTCCATTAGCGAAAAACAAGTAAGCACAACTATAGAACTATTAGACGAAGGGGCAACAGTGCCTTTCATTTCCAGATACCGTAAGGAATTAACTGGTAGCTTAGACGAGGTGCAGGTTGCCGGCATCCGGGATAGGATTGAGCAGCTTCGTGACTTAGATAAGAGGAGGGAAGCTGTATTAAAGTCGCTTACAGAGCTGGGCAAACTTACACCAGAATTAGAGAAGCAGGTAAGAGAGGCAGAAACGATGGCTATTCTGGAAGATATTTACCTTCCGTATAGGCCTAAACGTAAAACCAGGGCAACAGCCGCCAGAGAAAAAGGGCTCCAACCACTCGCAGATTTGATACTTGAGCAAAACAAAGTTGATCTACAAGAGGAAGCTGCAAAATATATCGACGAAGAAAAGGGCGTCAAGTCTGAAGAAGAGGCACTATCTGGGGCAAGGGATATTATTGCCGAGTTTATTAATGAAAACGCTGAATGCAGAGGCGCCATCCGGGAGTTGTTCCTGGAGAAAGGCACTTTTCAATCCAGCGTTATTGCAGGTAAAGAGGAAGAAGGCCACAAGTATAAGGACTACTTCGAATGGAACGAGCCGGTAAAAACAGCTCCTTCGCACCGTATCTTAGCTATGCGCCGCGGAGAAAAGGAATTAATCTTATCTCTGGACGTTTGTCCGCCCGAAGAAGATTCAATGGCGATTCTCGAGCGCTTGTTTGTTAAAAGCAATAATAACTCGTCAGACCAGGTGCGCCTGGCCATTAGCGATTGTTATAAACGATTATTAAAGCCCTCGATAGAAACTGAAGTAAGGCTCTTAACCAAAAGGAAGGCCGACGAAGAAGCGATTAAAGTATTCGCCGAAAATGCAAGGCAGCTTTTACTTGCGGCTCCACTTGGCCAAAAAAGGGTTTTAGCGATCGACCCAGGCTTCCGAACAGGTTGCAAAGTGGTGTATCTGGATGAACAGGGACAGTTACTGGAAAATACTAATATTTACCCGCACACAGGAGCCGGGGCAACCGCCGAAGCCGAAAAGACTGTCAGATATCTGGTTGATAAATACAAAGTGGAAGCCATAGCCATTGGTAATGGTACAGCCGGAAGGGAAACTGAAGCCTTTGTACGAAAACTTAATTTGCCTGGTGTTACAATAGTTATGGTTAATGAGAGCGGAGCTTCTATTTACTCTGCATCAGAGGCTGCAAGAGATGAGTTCCCTGATAAAGATTTAACCGTTAGAGGAGCTGTTTCGATAGGCCGCCGGTTAATGGACCCATTGGCTGAATTAGTAAAGATTGATCCTAAATCGATAGGGGTTGGACAGTACCAACATGACGTTGACCAGAATAAATTGCAAACTTCACTTGATGATACGGTTATTAGCTGCGTAAACGCGGTAGGCGTGGAGTTGAATACTGCATCGAAACAAATTCTAGCTTATATCTCAGGACTTGGCCCTCAACTGGCTCAAAATATTGTAGAATACCGCAATAAAAACGGTGCGTTCAGGCGCCGCGAAGAACTTAAAAAGGTGGCAAGGCTTGGCGATAAAGCGTTTGAACAAGCAGCAGGCTTTTTAAGAATCAGAAATGCGGAACATCCTTTAGATGCCAGTGCAGTACACCCCGAGCGGTATGCCTTAGTTGAACAAATGGCCAAAGACCTGAACAGCAAAGTTGAAGACCTGATAAAAAATGAGAGCCTTCGCAAGAAAATTCAGCTCCAAAAATATGTGAGCGATTCTGTGGGCTTACCTACACTTAATGACATAGTGCAAGAGCTGGCTAAACCGGGCCGTGACCCACGTGAACAATTTGAAACATTTAGTTTTACCGATGGGGTTAACAGTATAACCGACCTAAAAGTAGGAATGAAATTGCCCGGCATAGTTACAAACATCACGGCATTTGGCGCCTTTGTTGATATTGGCGTACATCAGGATGGATTAGTCCACCTTAGCCAAATGTCAAACCGATTTATTAAAGATCCTAATGAAGTGGTTAAAGTGCATCAAAAAGTTGATGTGGTGGTAACTGAGGTTGACATTAACCGCAATCGAATTGCGCTTTCTATGAAGAAGGAAGATGAGGGCCCAACGCCACGGCCAAAGCAAAAACAATTTGATAAAAAGCCTAAAATTGATCGCGAAACAGACATGGCATCAAAGCTGGCAGCATTGAAAAATAAATTTTCCTAACATTCAAAATGTTAAATTATTGTTATCTTTTGCCCAAGTTTGTACCAAACAAAAATACCGCTAAAAGAGTTCTTTATATATGTTTAACCAATCATCAGATAACAAACAAGGAAACAGTACTTTTAATATTTACATTGATTTATTTGATAAAGGTGAGTTCAATGAAATGTGTGTAACTCGGCAATCAAATGAATACCATGTAGATTTCGGTGACACTTATTGGGGCACTCTATCCCAAAAAAGTGACAATAGCTGGGTTTTAGTAAAGGGAGCTATTCCATCATTTATTATCCCGGATATAGTCCGAAACATATCAAAAAAGAATTAAAGTACTGCTGTCAGAAAAGAGCTTTCTAAATTAAATAGAGAGCTCTTTTTATTTAGAAAGCTTAGTGTTAAAATTACACGGCACTGTTATTTGCCTTTCAGTTATACCGTATTTTTGCGCCTTGCGAATAATCGCCAGGCTAAAAGCAAAAACCGTATGAAACGCAAAGACAGTTCTATCCTGATTCTCATTCTGGGCACTTTAACAGCGTTAGGCCCTTTTTCAATCGATATGTACCTGCCAGGCTTTCCGGCTATTGCCAATGACCTGCACACTACTGTAGCTGAAGTATCCTTATCTCTCTCTAGTTTCTTCATCGGAATTTCGGCAGGCCAATTGCTTTATGGCCCCCTGTTGGATAGATATGGGCGTAAGAATCCTCTATACTTCGGATTGATCTTATATGTTTTGACATCTGTGGCCTGTGTATTTACAAACTCAATAGAAGCATTAATTGTACTGCGATTTATTCAGGCGATAGGTAGCTGTGCTGCGGGAGTTGCTTCAGTTGCAATGGTTCGCGACTTGTTCCCGGTAGAAGATAATGCAAAGGTTTTTTCTCTTTTGATGTTAGTAGTCGGGGTGTCTCCAATGGTAGCACCAACCGCCGGAGGTTATTTAACTGCTGCTTTAGGATGGCATTCGGTGTTTATCGCTTTAGCCCTACTGGCTTCTTTAATCTTGGCTGCGGTGTATTTTAGGTTGCCGGAAAGCAGTGCTCCAAACCCTAATTACTCATTAAAGCCTAAACCAATTATAGCGAGTTTTATTGGCGTGCTCAAAGAACCCTTGTTTGTTACCTATTCTATAACTGGAGCCCTTGCTTTCGCAGGATTATTTGCCTATGTATCTGGATCTCCACTGGTTTTTATGGAAATATTTCATGTAAGCGAGAAGACATACGGCTGGATTTTCGCCTTGCTTTCTGTCGGCTTTATTGGAGCTAGCCAGGTAAACAGTGTATTGTTAAAATGGTACAAAAGCCAGCAAATAATTTTTACAGCTCTAATTAGTCAAACCATTATTGGCTGTATTTTTTTATCAGGGACCTTAAGTGGTGCATTTGGCTTGTATGCTACTATCGGAATGTTGTTTTTATTTCTATGCTGCCTGGGCTTGGCCTTCCCCAATGCATCGGCTCTTTCTCTAACGCCGTTTTCGAAAAATGCAGGCACTGCATCCGCATTAATGGGAGCCTTGCAAATGGCAATTGGAGCCCTGTCATCCATTGCGGTAAGTACATTGAATGACAATACAGCCGGCCCTATGGTGTTGGTGATTGCAGGCTCCACGGTAGCAGCTCTATTTGTGCTATTAGTGGGCAGAAATAAAATTAAGCAGCAACAGCTTACTTCCCTTGTTCCTGAAATAGGCTAGTTTTCTGATTTTAGGGCTTTTTTAATAATGCCTTCCTTTTCTTTAGTATTTAACTGATACTTATATTGGTATAAAGCCGCTTCCCAATCACCATATATTGCATTGGGAAGTACGATGTATCTACTTCCAAAGTTTGAAGATGATTGCGCGGTGATAGTAGTCCTGTTCTCATCAGTTTGCTTATCAAATGCGTGGCTGAAATCGCTCAGATTATCTCCTATCAATAAAATGACTTCATAGTTCTGAGTTACATTTAGGCGCCGGGATTCTTTTTCTGAGCCAGATTGCTTTAATAACACATGGTCTTTATCAGCATTTGGCAAGCCAAATCTTTGCAGGTTAGTTAGGGTACCTTCTAATTCTTTGCTTTCCCTATTACTGATATAAAAGATGGAAATGCTTTTGGATGCGGCATATTTTAAAAATGATGCAGCACCCGGAATTGTATCACATTGAGCTTTGCTTGTCCAGTTGTTCCAGGATTCGGGTTCGTAGTCTTTTCCTGCCATTACCTGTTTTACCGTATTAGGAGTATTGTCTAGCACTGTTTCATCAATGTCGGTTATTATGGCAACAGGTTTAAGATAATTTTTTTGCATTGCTATATTGAGCCGATATTGTGCTGTATTATAGGCCTGGTAGCAAAGCGCTCTGTATTCTGCAGCCCGCTGATGCCATAAAGCTGCCCATGCTTTTCCACTAAGTATTAAATTGTTTGAATTGGGAGGGACCACGCGTTTAGCTGAACACGAGCAAAACAAAGCAAGAGTTAAGATTGATAGGGTTTTTAACGGTTTCATTCCTGTTTTTTATACTGAACAATAAATGTGTTTTTTTGATTGTTTAATTCTTCCAGCTGTTTTTTCTCAATTGAATAAGGTGGAAAATATCGAAGGTTTGGTTTTGATTGGGAAATAAAATTCCTATATTTGCACCTCATTAAAAAATACATAACAATGTACGCAATAGTAAATATAGCAGGGCAACAATTTAAAGTTGCAAAAGACCAGCAGATCTTTGTACACAGATTACAAGGTGAAGAGGGCGCTAGTATTGAATTTGACAACGTATTGTTAGCTGCAAACGGAAGTGATATCAAAGTTGGTGCTCCAGCTGTTCAAGGTGCTAAAGTTTCTGCTAAAATCGTGTCTCATTTAA
>Ga0307408_100000632_pt1 | contig 29758 bp, 19 predicted proteins | sample 322Cmetagenome_FD_202116 | JGI IMG/M metagenome (GOLD analysis project Ga0307408, IMG submission 202116) | Maize rhizosphere microbial communities from greenhouse at UC Davis, California, United States - 322HYB-C-3 | ecosystem: Host-associated > Plants > Roots > Rhizosphere > Soil | place...
GTCGCCCCTGATCAAGCCTGTCGTCATCGCATTGAGCATCGTCCCGCTCCTCGTCCTGTTCGATCTGAGCACCAGGCGTCTTACGGCGTTCGAGCTGCTCCTGACAGGGCCGGTGTGGCTCGCCATGGTGCCAGTGACCAGCATGGCGGTCGCCCTTCTCGTTATGCGGCTGATCGGCCGCAGCAAGCGTCGCGAGTGCGATCTGTGGAGCCCGGGATACTTCCGCTGGCTCTTCGCCCATCAACTGCTTCGCTCGCTGGAGGGACCGCTCGGCGTGTTGCGGGGGACGGCCATCCTGAATGCCTTTTACCGGCTCGGTGGGGCGAAGATCGGCAGGGGCGTTCAGCTCGATACGGTCACCCTGCGTGACCTGGAGTCCATCCGCATCGGGGACCACACGATCGTCGGGCGCGACGTGAACCTTCTGCCCGCGCAGATCGAGGCGGGCCGGGTCGTTAGGCATGCGATCCATGTCGGCCGTGGCTGTTTCATTGGCCCGAACAGCTCCCTCCTGGGGGGCGCCTACGTCCCCGACGGCGCCACCATCCGGCCGCTCTCCGCGCTCGGCTCGTCCGTCCCTGCGCACGCCATCGCCCCGTCAGGACCGAACCGCATGCCGTCGGAGCGTCCGACGTGGCTCTCGCGAGTTGCCGGGTACCTGGTGGTGGGATACGCCACCGCTTTGGCCGTCGCCGCCGGCATGCTCTTCGTCCGCTACACGCTCGACGGGTTCGGGACGCCGGTTCCGTCGATCGCGGGCGTGTTGCTCGGCCAGATCGCTGGGCCGGTTCCGTTGCTGTTCTTCGCGACAGCGGCGCTGGCGATCTACTTCGTCATGCCCGTGGCCTACTTTGCCCTGGTGGTGCTGATCAAGCGACTCCTGCTGAGCGGGGTCGTGCCAGGCGAGACAACCGGTGGGCTGGGGAGTCATCCCACCTGGTCGCACTGGGTCTACGCCAGGCTCGGTGACGTGCCCTTCTTCACGATGTTCCTGCGCATGAACGTCATGTCGCACATGACGAAGTGGAGCTACCAATTGCTCGGATCCCGCATCGGTGCTCGGCCGTTCCTCGCCGCGCCGTACACCGCCGAGCCCGAGTTGCTCGACGTCGAGGACCGAGGCATGGTGGCGGGGAATGTCTCGCTCTATGGCGTCGATGTTCCCGGTCAGCGCATCGGTCGCATCCGCGTGGAGGAGTCGGCGGTCGCCACCAACTCCTGTGTGCTCATGGCCGGCGCGAAGCTCTCGCCGGCCTCGCTCCTCGGGAATCTCAGCGTCGCCGCTCACGGCGACCTGATCCCGCCGAATGCGGTGGCCGTGGGCTCGCCACCGAAGGTGGTTGGACGGACGACGTTTCGCCCCGATGCGCTGTCCACGGGGCACTATGTGCTCAACCAGGCCGCGCTCGTGGTGCTCCAGTGGGTATGTCTGGGTGTCGGCAACGTCACCGGCTTTCTGCTGATGGGCTCGGCGTTAGGCGCTCTCGCCGCGCGGGTGCCCATGTGGGCCCTCTGGTCCGCACTGCCGGTGCTCCTGCTCGTTCCCCGGCTGGTCAAGGTCGCCGTCCTACCGCTGGCCAAGTGGATTGCGTTAGGCAAGGTCGCTCCGGGCGAGCATCCCGCGTATGGCTGGTACTACACGCGCTGGCTCCTCCTGGAAACGCTGATCATGGACGCCGAGGCGGGGTTCCTGACGCAGATGCAGGGCACGCAGCTCCTCAACCTCCTCTGGCGTGCGTTAGGCGCGCGCGTGGGCTCGAACACGTGCATCTTTGCCTCGTCGCTCGGATGCGAGTTCGATCTCAAGACCATTGGGAGCGACGCGGTGCTGCAGTACCAGTCGCTGGTGTTCGGCCACTCGATCGAGCATCACAGCCTGCTGCTCTCGGCCACCACGATCGAGGACGGCGCGGAAGTCGGCCCATTCGCGATCGTCGAGACCGGGGCGGTGCTGGCCAGCGGCGAAGTGGTTGCCGCTCACATGGCGCTGCACGCTCAGCGCGCCCGCACCGAGCCGGCGGACGCGCCGAGCCGGCTCAACGTGCACGATTTCGAAGTCGAGGCGAAGGCAACGCTCGCGAAACCTATCTTCGATTACTATGCGGGTGCCGCGGACGACGGCCGGGCGCTCGAGCGGAACCGGCAGGCGTTCGGTTGGGTCCATGTGTGTCCCCGCGTGCTCGTCGACGTGTCGTCGATTTCCACGAGGTGCTCTCTCCTTGGCCGCTCGCTCGCGTCGCCGATCCTGATCGCCCCAACCGCCATGCACAAGCTCGCCCATCCGGACGGCGAGTCCGCGGTGGCGACGGCAGCCGCTCGGCTCAACATGGGAATGGCCGTGTCGATGTTGTCGACGACCGCCCTGGAGCCGCTGGGCGACCTCCTGCGTGGGTCCTCCGGCCTGCCGCTCTTTCAGCTGTACCTGCTCAAAGACCGGAGCCTAACGGGAGAGCTGATCCAGCGGGCCGAGGCGAGCGGTTATCAAGGCTTGATCATCACGGTCGATGCTCCGGTCTCGGGCCGACGCGAGGCCGACATTCGGAATCGGTTCGCGCTCGCGAGCCGGATGGAGCTGCCGCACCTCGCCGGTCGCGGCCCGACAACGCGCTCGCCGTTGATCCAGTTCGAGACCATGAAGGATCCGCAGGTCACGTGGGAGCACCTGGCTTGGCTGCGTGAGCGGACGACGTTGCCGATCTGGCTGAAAGGGATTCTGCGGGACGAGGATGTCCTGCGCGCCTGTGAGCAGCGGTTCGATGGGGTCGTGCTGTCCAATCACGGGGGACGACAGCTCGACATCGCTCTCTCCCCCCTCGAGGTCCTGCCGTCCATACGACAGGCTCTGGAGCGAGCCGGCCACAGGGTCTCGCTTCTTATGGATGGGGGAATTCGGCGGGGGTCGGACGTGTTCACGGCGCTCGGGCTGGGAGCCGATGCCGTGCTCGTCGGGCGACCGGTGTTGTGGGGACTGGCCGTGAACGGGGAGGCGGGGGTGACCCAGGTGCTGAACCTCCTGAACCAGGAGCTCGCGCTGACGATGACGCTCGCCGGGTGTGCGCGACTGCAAGACATCACACTCGATCTGCTGTACGCCGATCCGATGTTTCGCGCGACGCGGGTCGACGGGGAGCGGCCTGCGGACCGGGCGCTTCGCTTTCCCGAAGCAACGGCTCGCACGTGAGCCAGAAGCAGGCCGATTGTCGATTACAAGGCAGGGGCCACAACCCCTGGTGCAACGCATCATCCTGATCGCATATCGTGGACGACCATTGCTGACGCCTGGGGGCCAACCATGAGTCATCTCACCTCTGCCTGGACGACGGAAGGCACCGAAGCCTTCGCCGTCCCGAATCCCTACGACATCGGGCTCGGCAAGAATCCCGCGAACTACGCGGCGTTGACGCCGCTCGGTTTCATTGCCTGGAGCGCCCGCGTGTGTCCGAATCGCGTCGCGGTGATTCACGGCGAACGGCGCTTCACGTGGGCCGAGACCTATGCACGAGCTCGACGTCTCGCCTCCGCGCTCGCCAACCGGGACATTGGTGTCGGCGATACCGTGGCTACGCTGCTCGCCAACACGCCGGAGATGTACGAGGCCCACTTCGGCGTGCCCATGACCGGCGCGGTCCTGAACACGATCAACACGCGACTCGACGCGTCGGCCATCGCGTTCATGCTCCAGCATGCGGACGCGAAGGTACTCATCGTCGACCGCGAGTTTTCCGCGGTCGCGAGCGCGGCGTTAGGCACCATTGAGCGGCAGCCGCTCGTGATCGGCGTCGATGATTCCGTCTACAACGGCGACGGCGAGCTGTTGGGCGTGGAGTACGAAGCGTTTCTGACCGACGGGGACCCCGACTACGAGTGGCAACCGCCGTCCGACGAGTGGAACGCCATCTCGCTCAACTACACGTCGGGAACGACCGGTAACCCGAAGGGCGTCGTCTACCATCATCGCGGCGCGTATCTCAACGCGATCGCGAACATCCTCGCGTGGAGCATGCCGCGCTATCCGGTCTATCTCTGGACGCTGCCGATGTTCCACTGCAACGGGTGGTGCTTCCCGTGGACGATCGCCGCGCAGAGTGGCACGAATGTCTGTCTACGAAAGGTCGATGCGGCGAAGATCTTCGATCTGATGCGAGAGCATCGGGTCACGCACTACTGTGGGGCGCCGATCGTCCACAACACCCTGCTCGCCGCGCCGCCGGAGCTGCGGGAGGGCCTCACGCATCTCGTGCACGCGATGGCTGCCGGGGCGTCGCCGCCGGCATCGACGATCGAGGCGCTGGAGCGCATCAACATCGAGCTCACCCACACCTACGGCCTCACCGAGGTATACGGTCCGGCGACGGTATGCCAGAAGCAGGAGGAGTGGGCGGCGCTCGGGCCTAACGAACGGGCGGTGCTGAACGGGCGGCAAGGGGTGCCGTATGTGCTCGAAAGCGACGCCGCGGTGCTCGACCCGGAGCGGATGGCGCCGGTGCCCGCCGATGGCGAAACCATGGGCGAGATCATGTTCCGCGGGAACATCGTGATGAAGGGCTACCTGAAGAATCCGACCGCGACCGCCCAGGCGTTCGCGGGAGGCTGGTTCCATTCGGGCGACCTCGCCGTCACGCACCCGGACGGCTACATGAAGATCAAGGATCGCTCGAAGGACGTCATCATCTCGGGCGGGGAGAACATCTCCTCGCTCGAGGTGGAGGATGCCCTGCATCGTCACCCTGCCGTGTTCGCCGCCGCCGTGATCGCGATGCCGGACGAGAAGTGGGGTGAGGTGCCGTGCGCATTCATCGAGCTCAAGCCTAACGCAAGCGCCACCGAGCCCGAGCTCATCGAGCACTGCCGCCGATTGCTCGCGCACTTCAAGACACCGAGGCAGGTGGTCTTCGGCCCGCTGCCGAAAACGTCGACGGGAAAGATTCAGAAGTTCGTCCTTCGCGAGCGGGTGAAGTCGGCGTCAGCGATCGCCTGACGAGCGGGCTCGCAATTTGCTTCGACCAAGCGATTGCTCGACGCCTCGGAGGTGACTGGTCATGCTGTGGCCCGGCGGGCTTCTGCTCTCGGCGAGCGTCTCGCTCGCGCTGGCGTGCAGCGACGACCGTCCGCCAACCGATCAGTCACAGCCGGGCGTCGGCGTGTGGGAGTCCAAAGCGCCACTCCTGACTGCCCGACAGGAGATGCCGTCCGCGCTCGTCAATGGCCGGATTTACACTCCCGGCGGCTTCGATGCCCAGGGCGCAACGGTCGCGACGCTCGAGATCTACGACGTCGCGGCGGACCGCTGGACGACGGGCACCTCGATGCCGGAGGGGCGGAATCACCCCGGTGTCGTCGCGGCCGGCGGGCTGGTATTCGTCACGGGCGGGTATACGAGCGCGGGCCCGCCCTCCGCCAGCGTATTCGCCTTCAACCCGCAACTCGAGACGTGGACGCCGCGCCGCGCCATGGTGGCGCCGCGCGCGGCGCACGTCACCGTGGAACATGGCGGCAAGATCTACGCGATTGGCGGAGTGAGCACGGGTGGCGTGGTCGGGACGAACGAGGTCTACGACCCGGCGACCGACTCGTGGTCGACACTCGCACCAATGCCGACGCCGCGCGAGCATCTTGCAGCCGCGGTCGTCGGCGATCGAATCTACGTCGTTGGCGGGCGTGCGCCGGGCAACTTCGCGACGCTCGAGGCCTACAGCCCGGCGACCAACACGTGGCAGAAGCTCGCCGACATGCCGACCGCGCGGGGCGGGCTGGCCGCGGCCGCGTCAGGCGGGAAGCTCTACGCGTTCGGCGGCGAGGCGCCGGGCGTCTTCCCGCATAACGAGGAGTACGATCCCTCACGCAATACGTGGCGTCGGGTTGCCGACATGCCGACCCCGAGGCACGGCATGGGCGCGGTCGCCGTGGGCAACGCCATCTACGTGATCGGCGGGGGGACGCAGGCCGGGTTCGGTGCGAGTGCGGTCAACGAGCGCTACACGCCGCCACAATAACCGGAGTCGCCGGACGGCCGGCTAAGGCGCCGTCACCGTGACGGTGAGGTAAGCCTCGACGTCCGACTCCCCGCCCGCGGTCACGCGAACCGTGAGGACGTACTGGCTCGGGACGGCGGCCGTGTTGGCAAACACGATGTACTTCTTCGTCACCACGCTGTCCGTCGTCGCGACCGAGGTGACCCTGACGCTCACATCGTTAGGTACACCAATGACGGCCGAGAGCACACTCCCCGTCGCGCCACGAATCGTCCCGATCGACAGCGTCGTGCCTCCCGGGGCCACGCTGACCGAGCTGGGGTCGAGCGCGACCGACAGGCGGGAGATGGCAGACGCGGGAGGGCCGGCCTCGCCGACATCGGTCGGGGAGCCGCAGCTCATCGTGGTTGCGAAGCACACGATTGCCGCGCTCGTGAGTGTCGTCGCGCGGATAGCTCGGGTCCGTCTGTAAGCGGTAGGTGCCGCCACGTGTCCGACCTCCCGTCCCGATCCACGCTACGACGGCGGTGAGCCGCCGTCAACGACCGGCCTTGCTAGTTCCGAAGCGTCGTCAACGCCTGGTACACGAGCGTCGGGAACTTCGCGCCGACGTCGGACCGATCCGGCATCTGATTCAGCATGAAGACGAGCACGATCCCCTGCTTCGGATCGACCATGTACTGACTGCCATACGCGCCGCCCCATCCGAACGAGCCCACCGAGTAGAGGCTGTTGTCCGCGCCGAGCCGCTCCAGAACGGAGAAGCCCAGCCCGAAGCCCTCACCGTTTAGGGGAAACAGCGTGCCGGTCTGGTTCGTGGTCATCAGCGCGACGGTTCGCGGCGAGAGAATCCTTACTCCGTCGAGCTCACCGCCATTGAGCAGCATCTGGAGGAGGCGCGCGTAGTCCCGCGCGGTCGACACCAACCCCGCACCTCCCGAAAAACTGCGCCGCGGACCTTCGACGTAGTGGCCTTGCCCGTTGGCACCACCGGGTGCGCGAGCGATGCGATTCGCCGTGTCACTCGCGTACACGGTGACGAGGCGGTCGCGCTGTGCAGGTGGGACGAAGAAGTACGTGCCGTTCATTCGCAGCGGTCCGGTAATCCGCGTGCGAATGAATTGCTCGAGCGAAAGACCCGACGCTTTCTCGACGACGCAGCCAAGAATATCCGTGTTGTATCCGTAGACCCAGGCCTCGCCGGGTTGGCGCAGGAAGGGAAGCGACGCGAGACGCTCCATCGTGGAGCACACGGGTTCATCCTTGTCGGCCGTGTACCATCCCATGCCCGCCGCCGGACCGAGCCCCTTCTCCCGGTAGAGCGTCGCGAGCGCGGAGTCGGTTCCATACGAGATCCCCGCCGTGTGCGTGAGCAGGTCGCGGATCGTGATCTGTCGCTTCGCCGGCACGACCTCGCCGTTTGCCATCACCGTGGTCCGAGCGTACGCCGGAATGAACCGGCTCACCGGATTGCCCAGCGCGACCTTGCCCTCCTCGAGCAGCATCATGATCGCGATGCTCGTCAGCGCCTTGGTCTGCGACGCGATCCGGAACATCGCGTCGGTCGACATGCGTCGCCCGCTCTCCTTGTCGGCCCATCCGACGGCGCGCTCGTAAACGATCTTCCCGTCGCGCAGCACGAGCCCGACTGCGCCTGCGATCCTGCTGCTATCGACCTGCTGTTGCAGATACACGTCGACGCGTCGGAGTCGTTCGGCGGAAAAGGGACTGGCTCCAGGCGCCGCGGGTCGGCTCGCCGACTGGCCGGCGAGCAGTGCTGGGAAGGCTGCGAGGAAGAAGAGGAGGCGTCGCATGTCCGGCCTCGGGTTAGAAGACCACAGCCGGCAGCGTTACATCAATGGTTTTGAGCCCGCGGGATCGCAGCAGCGCGTTGAACGCGGCGAGATCCTTGTTCATCAGCTGCTCGAGTGCAGCACGAGTCGCCCGCATCTGCTTCACCAGCACGTCGTTCACGGCGCGCTGCTGCGTCGTCGGCGCGAAGTCCGAGCTGGCGATTCCGCCTGCCAGATAGCTCAACTGCCCGCCGAGCTGCACCGGCCAGCGCACCTCGTCCTGCCCGCGGCCCGTTAGGCGCAGGTCCACGATCGTCTGCTCGACGTCGATGAACTTGCGATCCAGCGAGTCGCCGGCCGATTTGACGTCGGCCGGTGTGCTGCTCACGGCATTCATGGTCGCGACCTGCGACCGGATGGCTTCGATGGAGCCCAGCATGTCCGCCGTCGCGTTCGCCGTGGCCTGCATCGCGAACAGCAGATCGGCCGATGCCTTGATGGCGGCCAGCGTCGCCGCCGAGTTGGGATCCCGCCGGACCTCGAGTGGCTGCGTGAACGACTTGCCGTCCACCGTGAGTTTCACGGTATAACGGCCCGGCGGCACTTGGACCGAGAACGTGCCGAAGCCCGGTGCCGGCCGCGTCCCATTTGCATCCATGGTGAACTCCGCGTTGTACATCGGCTTCGTGCGGAGCTTGGGCGTCTTCGTCGGCTCGTTGTTGAGATTCCACCAGACGCGATTGAGCCCGGCCTTTCGCGTCCCGGTCAGCGTTCGCACGGTTTTGCCCGCCGCGTCGAGGATGGCGATCGACGGCGCCGACTGCGGCACGGCCTTGAGCCAGTAGTTGAAGACCGCATCGCCCGGTGGGTTGTTGCCCACCGTTGGATCATCGTTGCTAAAGTAGTTGCCGGGAACATTGATGAATCGGTACGCCGGTCGAGGCGCGAATAAATGGGCGCCGGAACCGATAACGTCCGGCGTGAGCTTCTGCAGCGGGGACAGGTCGTCGAGGATGTAGAATCCGCGTCCGTAGGTGCCGATCACGAGGTCGTTGAAGTGTTCCTGAATCACGAGACCATAGAACGGCGCTGGCGGGAGGCCACTCATGAGCGGTGCCCAGCTCGCGCCGTCGTCGAACGAGACGTACAGCGCGTTCTCCGTGCCGAGGTAGAGCAGGCCGCGCCTCACGGGATCCTCGCGGACGATGTGGGCGTAGCTCAGCATGCTCTTGGGGATCCCGTTCACGATGAGCGTCCACGACTTGCCGAAATCCGAGGTCTTGTAGACCCATGGATCGCGATTGTTCTCCTGGTGGCCGTCGACGACGATGTAGGCCGAGCCCGCCGCATAACGCGATGGCTCGATGTGACGCACCGAGCCGTATTTCGGGATGCCGGGGACGTTCGCGGTGACGTTCGTCCAGCTCTTGCCACCGTCCCGCGTCACCTGCACGAGGCCATCGTTCGTCCCCGCCCAGATCACGCCCGCCTGCGCGCGCGACTCGGCGATCGCGTAGACAACGTTGCCGTATTCGACGCCAATGTTATCCGGCGTGAGGCCACCGGAGATCTGCTGCATCGCGCGGTCATTGCGCGTGAGGTCGGGGCTGATCTCCTTCCATGTCCGGCCGCCGTCCGTCGTCATGTGAACGTACTGGCTGCCGGTATAGATGCGATTGTGGTCATGCGGCGAGATCGTGAACGGCGCGTCCCACACGAACCGATACTTCACCTCGGCCGCCGAATGCCCGCCCGTACTGAGCGGCCAGACTTCGACGTTCTGGCCTTCGCGGCGTCGCAGGTCCATGCGCGTGACGATGCCACCGCGCGCGCCGCTGCCGGACGCGGTGGACCAGACGATGTTCGTGTCCACCGGATCGGGAGTCGCCCAGCCACTCTCGCCGCCTAACACACCGTGCCACTCGCTGCGGGAGATCGTGTTGCCGCTCCGGCTATTGCTAGGCCCGCGGTACGAGGGGCCGTCCTGCTTGTTGCCGTAGACGTAGTACGGGATGCGCGTGTCGACCGTGACGTGGTACATCTGGGCGATCGGAAGCTGCACGCGGAGCCACGTGCGGCCGCGGGTCGTCGAGATCGAAACGCCGGCGTCGTTCGCGACTGCCATGCGCTCGGCGTTGGTGGGGTCGATCCACATGTCGTGGTTGTCGCCGCCTGGACTGTTGCTGCCGCCACCGGCCTGGGCCGGTTGGACTGCGGCGCTATCCGCTGGCGGCTGGCCGGGCGTGCGACGACGGCCGCCTAACGTCGCACCACCGTCGAACGAGCGGCTGAACGTCGCGCAGAGGAAGTACGTCTCGTCGGGATCGTCCGGCGCGACGGCCATGCGCGTGTAATAGGGTTGGCGGCATGCGAGGTTGCGGTCGTAGCTCGCGACTTTCCACGTGGCGCCCCCGTCGTCCGACCGCCACAGCTCACCGTTGTCGGTCGGCTGGCCGTGGATCGGAACGCCGTCGCCGGTCTCGATGAGCGCATACACGCGGTTGGGGTTCGAGCGGGCGATCGCGAGGCCGATCTTGCCGACCGAATGCGTGGGCAGGCCGTTGCCTTGAAGGCGGGTCCACTGGGCGCCGCCGTCGCGAGAGACGTAGATGCCGCTGCCTGGACCGCCGCTCTCGCGTCCCCACGTCTTCATCTCGAGCTGCCACGTGGCGGCGAACAGCGTGCGCGGGTCGCTCGGGTGCATGACGACGTCGATGCCGCCCGTGTTCTCGTCCACGAACAGCACGCGCTGCCAGGTCTTGCCGCCGTCGGTCGTGCGGAAGATCCCACGCTCCGGCTGCGGTCCGTAGCTGTGTCCCTGCGCCGCGACGAACACGATGTCCGGATTCGTCGGGTCGATCGCGATGCGTCCGATCCGACCGGTTGCCTCGAGTCCCATGCGCGACCAGGTGCGTCCCGCATCGGTGGACTTGTACACGCCGTTGCCGACCGAGATGTGGCTTCGAATGAACGGCTCACCGGTGCCGGCCCAGACGATGCTTGCGTTGGACGGCGCTACGGCAAGCGCGCCGATGGACGACACGTCCTGACTGTCGAAGATGGGTGCCCAGTGGATACCGGCGTCGGTTGTTTTCCAGATGCCGCCCGACGCCGCGCCGACGTAGTAGACGTTAGGGTCGCCGGGGATTCCCGCCACCGCGACAGTCCGGTTGCCGACGGGCCCGATGTACCGCGGCTTGAGTTCGGCGGCCGTCGCCGGGTCGAAGGCAATGGGCTGGACGCGGCTGAACGTTGTCTGCGCGCCTAACGACGCGACGCCTACGGTGAGCGAGACGACCGCGATCCCCGTGCCGAGTGACCCTGGCGACATGTCAGCCTCCCTAGCCGATGGCGGTGGCGACTATCATCCGCCGCGCGGCGGGCGACTGCAAGTGCGTCAATTCGCTCCGTTGGGGGTCAGACTCCTTGTTCATCGTTCTGTCGCATCCCGGTGACTCCGCGACGCGCCGTCAGCCAAACACTCGCGGCAAGCACGGCCGCGAGCGGCAGGAGCACGAGCACGCCGAACGCGAGTAGCGCCAGCGCAAGCCACCCGATCAGCACTGGCAGCGTGTGCATGTTCACCGAGATATTGATCGGCGCGAGCCAGACCACCAGCCAGGGTATCGCGGCGATCACCACAAGCGCCGCGATCCGCGCGATCGACCATTGCGCGATCAGGGCTCGAGTTCTGGCGCGGAGTACGGCGTAGCCCGTCGCAACACAGAGGCTCGCGAGAAAGAGTCCGGCCACCGCACCAAGGCCCCAAACGATCGGCGGCACTCGGGGTCAGCCTCCTTGCTCGGCGCTTCCGCGCGACTGCCACACCCGCAAGGCTTCCGTGCGGCGCCCTACGAGCGCCGCGATCTCCTGGCGGAATTTCTTGCGGCCGAGCGTCCAGCCCTTGTGTGTTGCGTTGCGGATCGTCGTGACGGTGGTTTCGTCGAGTGGGACATCGAAAAACCCGCGATAAACGGCGCGTCGCGCGGCATCGTGCCCCCCGAGCTGACTGTAGACCTCATGGGGCGAAACGAGGGCGTCGCGTTCGCCGAACGCGTTTGCTCCATGGCTCGACCACCGGTAGGCCCGCGGATCCTCCACCAGACCAGCGCGCACCGGATTGAGCTCGATGTACCGGTAGCACGCGAGGAGATACGACTCGGTCTCGACCACCGTGGCCTTGTAGCGGCCCTCCCAGAGCGTTCCGGTGCGTCGGTAGGTGGAGTTGAAGTGGCCGACGTATCGTCGACCCACGGATTGCATGACCTGACCGATTGCCGTCTCGGTCGACGGCGTCATGAGCAGGTGCACATGATTCGTCATGAACGCGTACGCGTGAATCCGACAGCCGTGATTCTCGCACGCGGACGATAGGCACTCGCGAAAGAACAGATAGTCCGGATCGGCAGCGAAGCACGCGCAACGATTGTTCCCGCGCTGAATGACGTGCTGCGGGAATCCAGGCGCGGCGTAGCGGGGCAGGCGGGGCATGACGCGCTCCTTGGGCAGGCGGAGCGAAGACGATACCCCCGACGTCGCGCACACATGGTACGCTTTCATCGCGTCCCGTGTCGATTGATGGCGTTGGTTCGATGCGTTAGGAGTCTGACCCCCTACGAATCAAAAGGTTGCCTCCACGTACAGGTGCATGCGCCACACGGTGCGTGGGTCCAGGCCTCGCGCGAGATCGATGCGCGCGAGGCCGTCGAGGAACGAGACGCCAACCCCGGCGCCCCGAACGTTCCCCCGCGATTTGCTCCACTCGTCGCGCGGCCCCGCCCATCCGGCATCGTAGAACACCACGGGGCGCAACATCGGGCCGCCCATGAGCGCGAGCTCCGCGCGGGCAAGCCAGTAGGCATCTCCCATGAGCGCGTCTGGCGGGAAGCCGCGGACCGTGCTTGTCCCGCCGATATGCCACGCCCGCTGGGGAGGCAACGTGCCGCCGCTCGTGCCGGCGCCGCCGGTGATCGATAGTCCAACGTCCCGGAAGACATACCGCGACGCGTTCACGTCGATCGCGCCTCGCGTGTAGTCGAACGTCCCCGCGGCTCCTTCAACGCGAATGTCCGTCGACAGCCGGAAGCCACGCGGATCCAGCCCGTACGCCGATCGAATCCGGGCCGACGCGCCGCCCTCGGTCGCCGGAATGGTCTTCACGTTAGGCTCGAACTCGGCCCCGCGAAACGCGTTCGGCAGCGACACCTGGGTCTCGACCGGGGCGTCGTCCTGGCGCTCGGCGAAGAGGCGCCACGTGACCCCCGTCGCGGCGCTCGGCACGCGTGTGCCCGTGAGCTCGGCCCCCGAGCTCCGGAAATAGAAGCCCTCATCACGGCCGAACACGAGCGCCGACAGCGACCCGCCGATCCCGAACGCGTCGCCCCAGTCGTTCGCGCTGTTCAGCCGGTGGTAGCCGGTGAGTGCCGTCGAGCGCTCCTCGGTCCCGCGGGCAATGCGGAGCTCGACGTTAGGCTCGAGGTCGGCGCTGCCGAGGCGCAGCAGCGCGCTCCCGTCGTACTTCTGCTTCAGCTGGCGCTCAGCGAGCACGCCTAACGACACGCCCTCCACGCGGTTGTAGCGCATGAGGCCACGACGCCAGCCGTAGGACAGCACCGTAGACTTCGTCGCGGACGATGACGAGCCCGACACGGCTGCGAGCTCCTTGTCGATTCCGAGGTCCTTCGCGAGTGCGCGAGCATCGGCGATGCCAAACGCCTCCTCCCCCTTGTCGAAGATGGATGGCGGAAGCTCCGGGGAGTGCGCCAGCGCGGCCGTATCGCACGGCATCGCGAGCGTCATGCGAATGTCACCGCGCCGTTCACGATGGTAGGCCGTATCGCCCTTCGCGCAATCGAGCGCTCGCCGCTGACGCTTGAACTGACGCCCCGGTACCACACCGTCGACGACCCCCTCGACCACCGATCCGATGTCATCGCCAATGTCCGCGGAGAACCGGCGCATCCCACCGGTCAGGGTCGGAAGCGTGTCCGTCCCGTTCACCGATGCGTAGCGGAAGCTCTGATCGAGCGTGGCCGTCGACCGCACGAATCCCATCTGCAGCTCGCCACGCGCCGTCTGGGATCGGGGCAGCCACCACCGCTCACCATAGAGGCCGTAGTCGATCGTGAACGCCTGGACGTCGAACGAGAACGGCGTGAGGAGCGTCGCACGGATCGGCGCGGGAACATCCTCGAACGAATCGTCGTCGACGATCTTCTTCAGGTCCATCGGGGCGGCGGGGCGAAACGCGGCGCGAACGAGCTGGCCGCTCGACTCGAACCAGAGCGAGCCCACGATGAGATCCGCGCTCGCTTCGCGCGCACGAACGATGACTTCGTGCAACACGATCTCCTTGCCGGCCGGCAGGCGAATCGTCGCCGAGTCGCCCGATCGATACTCGTAGACCGCCTCAGCGCCGCGCTCGAGCGGATGGACGTATGAGAAGGCGTCTTCGTCGTTGTCGCCTTCGCCGCCGTCGAAGTTGAACCACCACATGAGCCGCTCGCTTCCCGAGAAGTAGGGAATCGGCACCATCTCCGCCATTCCGGTGAGCACGCGCGCGCCGGGAAACGAGAGGGGGACGGCGGAGCGCGTGCCGAGCAGGTCGACCCACACCCGGTTGGACTGGTTCCATCGGACCCGTGCGGCGAGCTCCATGCGGAACAGCAGCCGATCGCGACCGATCGCCTTGACGTTCAGGCCGACCGAGAGCCGCTGCTTCACCGTGGCGTCGTAGCTCGTTAGGGTCGAATCCTGAAGAAAGCGAGCATGGCGAGCGCGCTCGATCGTCGCGCGCGCTCGGGCGTCGCGGTAGGCGCTGGCGGCGACGGCCGGCGAGACATCGGGCAGCGCACCTCGCCGCGAGTAGCGCCGCTCGTCGCCATGTCGCGAGCGCGTTGGCTCCGAGCGGATGATGACGCGGTCGCGACTGGTATCGGGGCGGGCCGAGCGATCGGACTGGGCTGCCTGGGCGCCAGCCGTAGGAGCGGCTCCAATGGCGGCGGCAGCCAGCGCTCCAAGGACGGACCTGACACGAGCCGATGGCACGTCAGCGACCTCACTGCAGGTGAGAGCTATCCCTACGGCGGGGGGATGCCGCCCGGTTTCTGATGGTTTGCCGGTTCGTCCCGGCCGAGCGTGTCTACGTTAGGCGCGGGGACACGGGGAACCAGAGACGGGAACGGTTAGTCTCACCTAACAAATTCGTGTGCGCTGCTGTGACCGCCGTCACTCCGAATGAATGCGCGATGGCGACACATTTGGTATCACAATCCATGCTTCGATCGTCACACTACGACCCGGCGCGCAACGGAAGCCGCGTCGCAGAGATCGATCTTATACGACAGGCCCCAGTCCAGCACCACGTGGAGACTCGAATGAACCGACGCATCATCGCTCTCGCTCTCGCCGCGACGGCGGTCGCGTGCAAGGAGCAGCCCCGTCGCAACGCCGACGGAAGCCCCGGCTTGACCTATGCGGCGCAGGACTCGCTGCTCAAGGTCAAGGACAGCGTCATTGCCGACAAGACGCGCCAGCTCAGCGAGCAGAGCTCGATCATCGGCGACGCCGCGACCAGCGCGCGCCTCATCAACGACATCGACAAGGATCTCGCGAACGTTCGGCTCAAGACCAGCAAGAAGGCGACGGCCAGCAACGCTGCCGAGACCGAGGCGAATGCGTCGAGCAAGCTCGAGACGATCCAGGCGAAGGTCGGCGTGCTGATCGCTCGGCTCAACGCGAGCGAAGCGCGTGTCCGGAAGCTGCGGAACGACCAGCTCGCGCACTCGAAAGTCGACTCGCAGCAGGTTGCCCAGCTCGCCGAGTACGAGCGGTCGATTCAGGATATGAAGGCGACGGTGGAGCGTCAGCAGGCCGAGATCGTTTCGCTCACGCAGCGCGTCGACAGCCTGACGAGCGCGAACACGGTCCTCATTGCCCGCACAACCGAGATGTCTGCCCGTGAAGACTCGGTATTCGTCGCGGTCGGCTCCGAGAAGGAGCTCATCAACCGCGGGCTCATCAAGAAGGAAGGCGGCACCAAGCTGATGTTCGGTCGCGGCAAGACGATCGTCGCCGCTCGACATCTCGAGCCGACGCAGTTCCAGACGATCTCGAAGCTCAAGGACCTCACGATCAGCCTGCCGGATCCGAGCAAGACGTACCGCGTCGTCACGCGACAGGACATGCACTTCGCCGAGCCGCAGGATCCGAAGAAGGGCATGGTGAAGGGCGCGTTGAAGATCTCCGATCCGAATGCCTTCTGGGGCGGGTCGAAGTATCTGATTCTCGTCGAGCAGTAAGAGCCGGGAAGCGGGAGACGGGAGACGTAGAACCCTCGGGAGGCCTCTCTTCTCTACACGAGATGAGCTTCCCGAGGGTTTTCGCATCCTACCCGTCTCCCGTCTCCCATCTTCCGGCTTTCTACTCCTTCATCCTCTCATACGCCGCTCGCGCCGCCTTGGCCGTGAGGCCCAATTGCGCACACGCGGCGGCGAGCGCGAGGGGCAGAGCGTCGAGCACCGCCAGCAGAATGTGCTGCGTTCCCGCGCGGCGATGACCATCCTTGCTCGCCTCGAGCAGTGCATTGTCGAGAGCGTGTTGAGTGTCGGGCGACAGCTGGAGTGCTTTCCGTTCGGAACGTTCCTCCTTGTCGGGCAGTCGCTCCACCAGCGCCTCGACGACGCGCTTGCGTGAGCCGATGACCTGATCGAGCACGACGACGGCCATCCCGTCCTCACGGGACGCGAGAGCAAGCAAGACGTGCGACAGCTCGACCGTGGCGTGATCACGCGCGTCCGCCTCCGTGTATGCAACGCGCAACGTGTCGCGGCCCCTGCCGGTGAAGTCATCCACCAGCGCCACGCCGTACGGGCTGCGTGAGCGCGCATATCCGGGAGCTGCAGCGTGTGCCGCGAGTGGATCGGCGGATGCAACAGGACCGGCAGGCGATCCGACGAGGGTCCGCGTCTCGCCTCGAGCGCGTTCGAGTGTAATGCCCATCGAGGTCAACACCTGCGCGCCGATGCCCCTCTCCTCCGACAGGATGCCAAGCAGCAGATGCTCCGTGCCGACGTAGTCGTGACGGAGGAGACGTGCCTCGGCCATCGTGAGCTCGAGCACCTTCTTCGCGCGTGACGTGTACGGGAGGTCCGGCCCGATGCGCCGGTCAGGGTTCCCCGGCATGACGGCACCACGGACGCGGGCGACGATGTCATCACGCCGAGCGCCTAACGCCTCGAGCACGGCGGTGGCCGGCCCATCGGGCTCCAGCGCGACCGCGATCGCCAGGTGCTCGGTCCCGACGTACTCGTGCTGCATCTCGAGCGCGACCTCACGCGCCCGTCGCAGAACCTGGCGGACGCGATCCGTGAAGTTGTACGTCTGGTGTGCCATGGCGCGGTCGGGCGCTCAGTGGTCGTTGCGGTACACGCGGCCGTTCTTCATCACGAACACGACGCGCCGCAGCGCTTCGATGTCCCGCGACGGGTCTCCCTGGACAGCGATCAGGTCCGCGAGCTTTCCCGGTGCCACGACACCTAACGAATCGGCCATCCCGAGCGCCTGCGCGTTGAGCGATGTCGCGGAGATGATCGCGTCCATGGGCTTCTGGCCACCGTCGCGGACACGGCAGACGAGCTCCTCGACGTTACGCCCGTGCGCCCCGGCCACAGCGTCGGTGCCGTACACCACGTTGAGGCCCGGCGTGGCGATCGCCTGGCGGAACATCTTGGCGGCGAGTGGCAGCGCCCGTTCCATGGATGCGAAGCCCAAGTCGTTGTAGTTGCCGATCCCCTGGTATTTCGCGCGATTGTCGAGATAGTTGCGAAAGACGAGGCATACCTGGGGGTCAAAGTACACTCTCCGCTCGGCGAGCAGCTTGAGCACCTCGGGCGTCGCGAACACTCCGTGTTCGATCTGCGAGCATCCGGCCATGGCGGCGGCGCGCATGCTTTCCGCGCTGTGCGCGTGGACGACCGATCGGAGCCCCACCGCCTTCGCCTCGCCACACGCGGCGATGAGCTGCTCATCGGTCATGGTTTGCGCGCCACCCTCCCGAATGCTCTTGGACGCGAACAGCTTGATCACGTCGGCGCCCTGTTCCTTCCGCTGGCGCACGAGCTGACGGAGCGTGTCGGGTCCGCCGCTGCGCTCGGTCAGCGGGTTGAGCGATGTCAGGAGTCGAGGTCCGGGGATCTTGTCGGCCGCGATCGCGGCGCGCAGCGGCTTGTCCTCTGGTGAGCCAAGACTCTGTGAGGTGGTGATTCCGCCGCGCAGCGTCGCGTCGGCGTTTCCGGCGATGGCGAGCGCACCTTCGAACTCCGTCTCGCCGTCGTCGCTGCCGCCATGATAACGGCCTTGCGGGTTGAAGTGCCATGCAAGGTGATCGTGCGCATCGATCAAGCCGGGGAGCAGCGTAAGCGCCGACAGGTCGTATACTCGCGCGCCCGGCGGAACGGTCGCGTTAGGTCCGACCGAGACGATCCGCGTGCCTCGCAGGACGACGGTCGCCTTGGGAATCGTGCGGCCTGTGCCATCGAGCACTCGCGCGACGCGAATGACGGTCACGCTTTCCTGAGCGCCGCCTTTGGCGCCGATGCCGAGGCTCAGCCACGCGAGGGCGAGAAAGCGACGGAAGACCATGAGCGGCGGAGGGTTGGAGTCGCCCATAATCTCTCGTTGCGCACCGAAACTACAAGCTGTGCTCGACCGGGATTCCAGGAGTCGGTGTGTTAGGCGGAAGGTCGATGATCCTGACGGGCGGGTCGCCGCGATACGGGACTGGGTCGGGCCGCGGATCTGGAGCCGGTTCGGGATGTGGGTCCGGCTCAGGCCACGGATGGGGATCCGGCGAATGTGCACGCATGGTTGGGCCTCGAAACAGTTCGGGTTCACGCTCGAAGAGAGCACGTTCCTTGACCCTCGCAAACATCGGGCGCGACCGCGTGGCCGGACCTCCGGGTTAGTCAGCGGTTAGCTACTCGGACTCATCGCCTATCCGATTGTTACAGAGCAGCTTGCGACGTGTGTCACAGAGTAGGCGTGGCCGGGCGGGGATCTCGGAAAGTGACGAATGCCGCGCCTCGCAAGTCGCATGGTTATAGCAGGTAATTCGCTGGCTGACCGGGTGATCCATAACCTCGCTCGGAGGGGGTGGAGGGTTGCGAACTCTCGCGGTCAAGGCAATACCTATAGGCGTGGGGGATTTGATGCGTCTGCCGGTGGTCCGCAGGTCACCGACGGCGATTGCGGCTAGCGGTTCACTCTTCGCCTCGCTTGTCGCAGCCACCTTTTGTTGTCTAGAGCCGGCTGGGTGATGTGACGCTCACACTCTACGAGAAGGTCAGCCTCAATTTCGGCTCAGGCGTCGTCGCGGTCGCCTTGATCGGGACACTCTCGTACGTGAGTCTCGGGAAGCTCGCCATCGTGACGCGAAGCGCGGGTGATACGGAGGCCGTGCTCGAACAGGTCGAGTCACTTCGCGCGAGCATCGACGCCGCCGCTACGGCTCAGCGCGATTACCTGCTTGGTGGCCGGTCCAACGACCTCGAACGATTCGAGAACGCGCGCACGACCGCGCAGCGGAGTCTCACCCGTCTCGCGGCCATCGCCGGCGGCGAGCTCGACTCGAGAGGCCGCGTCGATTCACTGGCGCCGGCGCTGGGCGCGCACCTCGGGGAGCTCGAGCGCATCGCGATGCTGAGGCAAGAGCGCGGGCTCGAAGCCGCGGCGGTCGCAATGCAGGATGACGACATCACGCGCACACACGACCGCCTCGACGCGCTGCTCGGCGAGTTCCGCGACGATCAGCGACTCGTGTACGCATCGCAATGGCGCGAGCAGGCCGCGCGGGCGGGGGATGCGGGGATCGTGCTGGCGGTCGGGTTGTTGGTCTCCTTCATCGCGGCGGCGCTCGCGCTCGCGAACATTCGACGCTATCTCGCGGATCGGCGGAAGCTGGAGCTGCAGCGAGCCGCCGTGCTCGAGCAGGAGCAGGCAGCGCGCACGGCCGCCGAGGAAGCGAACCGCGCGAAGACGGACTTCCTCCGGATGATCAGCCACGAGCTGCGTACGCCGCTCACGGCGATTCAGGGCTACCTCGAGCTGCTGGAGATGGGCATCTACGGCGGCATGAGCCATGAGCAGGTCACCATTCTCCGCCGCATCGAATCGAACGAAAGGCACCTGCTCGCGATCATCAATGATCTGCTCGACTTCGCGCGTGTGGACGCGAAGCGGGTAGAGCTCCGCATCGGGCCGCTCCCGATACGGGACGTCCGGCTGGCGATCGATCCGGTCTGCCGGCCGCTGATCGACTCGAAGCTACTGAACTACGCGTGGCACACACCGGGCGATCAGATCATCGTCCGAGCCGATCGGGAGAAGGTGCGGCAGATCGTCGTCAATCTCGTGTCGAACGCGTGCAAGTTCACACCCCGCGGCGGCTCGATCGACGTCGAATGCGTGTGCGTCGACCGGTTCGTGGAATTGCGCGTGACCGACACGGGACCAGGCATTCCCACCCAAAAGCTCGATGCGATCTTCGAGCCGTTCGTGCAGCTCGACAACGGCCTAACGCGGGCAACCGCCGGGACGGGCCTCGGACTCGCGATCAGCCGCGAGCTTGCGCGCGCAATGGGCGGCGACCTGGCCGCGACGAGCACGTTCGGCTGCGGCTCGACGTTCACGCTGACGCTCCCGCGTGGCGACGTCGACGCCGATCTGCTCCCCGAGCCCGCGACGAAGACGTCGCCATCGCTGTGGGAGGCGGGGTCACACTAGCCGCGCGCGCCGCGAAGCCCACGTCGTCAGCCCGCTAGTCACCCAACGCCAGGCAGCCCTGTTATAGTTGTTGGCCACAGGGCGTCCTGGTTGGGGGGATACGAGGGGATGGACTCGGCACTGACAGTGGGTGACATCGCGGCGACTACCGCCGCGGCGCGAACGTCTACGCGTTCCGTCGCGGATCGTGTCACGCTCGGCGTGCTGACCGTCGGCGCACTGGCCGTCGTGCTGCTTTCAGTGCCCTACAAGTCGTTCGATCTCGATCGCTTCTTTATCCCCAAGGAGACGGCGCTGCACGCGACGGCAGCCATCTCGGGACTGATCGTCCTCGCACGACGCCGGACTCCGGCACTCTCGCGGATCGATACACTCCTCGTTGCGTTCCTCGCCCTCAGCGCACTCTCGGCGCTGTTCGCCGAGAACTGGTGGCTGGCCACGCGCGCGCTCGCGATCACTGCGAGCGGCCTCACCGTGTTCTGGGTTGCTCGTACACTCTCGGCATCCGGATATGAGCGAGCGCTGCTTCCCGGACTCGCCGCCGCGATCGTGATCGGCGCGATGACCGCCCTCCTGCAGGCATATGGCATCGAGCCCGAGTACATGAGTCTCAGCCGCGCGCCAGGTGGCACGTTCGGCAACCGGAACTTCATGGCGCACCTGTCGGCCATCGGCACGCCGATCATCCTCCTCTGCACCCTCGAGGCCCGGCGCGCGTGGGGGGCGACACTCGGAACGCTGGGCATGGCGTTCGTCGCGGCGGCGCTCGTGCTGTCGCGTTCGCGTGCGGCGTGGCTCGCCCTCATGCTGGGCGGCGTGCTCATGGTACTGCTCTGCTGGCGAATGGGAGACGTGTGGACCGACGCCACGCGGAGACGCCGGCTTCTCGTGTTAGGCGGTGCGTCGATGGTCGCGGTGCTCGGAGCGCTCACGCTCCCGAACGCGCTCGAGTGGAAGAGCGATTCGCCATATCTCGACTCCGTCCGCGGTGTCGTCAACTATCGGGAAGGGAGCGGGGCGGGGCGCCTCGTGCAGTACCGCAACTCCCTTCGGATGGCGGCGGCGCACCCGCTGCTGGGTGTCGGCCCGGGAAACTGGGCGGTGGAGTACCCGAAATTCGCGTCGCGCAACGACCCGTCGCTCAACGACGAGGGCATGACCTCCAACCCGTGGCCAAGCAGTGACTGGGTGGCGTTCGTCGCCGAGCGCGGCGTCGCGGCGGTTGTGATCTACGCGTTAGGCCTGTTCTCCCTGCTCGTCGGCGCGTGGATTCGTGCGCGGGCGGCGACGTCGGCGCACGATCGGCTGGGTGCCGTTGCGCTCGCGGCGACGGTCGTGATCGTGGCGATCGTTGGCGCGTTCGACGCGGTGCTCATGATAGCGATCCCGAGTCTCTTCCTCTGGTCGATCGTCGGGGCGTTGTCACCAGCGGGGAAGACGCGCGCCACGCTTCCGGCGACCGTTCGCGGCCCGGTGTTAGGCGCCGCCGCCGTCGTCGCCGTGCTCGTGGTGCTGCGTTCCAGCGGGCAGATCGCGGCGATGGCGGTGTACACATCGGCCACGACGACCGGCCAGGCGGCGCGGGCGGCGCTGCTCGATCCGGGCAGCTTCCGCATCCACATGCGGCTCGCCGACTCCTATGCGGCGCGAGGCGACTGCAAGCACGTGCGTCAGTACGCCGGCGCGGCGCGGGAGCTGTACCCGAACGCGGCCGGGCCGAAGCGGCTGCTGCGGCGCTGCGGAGTCGGGAATCGGGAATAGGGAATCGGGAATCGGCGGCGGGCTTCGCGCGCGCGCGGGAACTGGGAACCGGGAACCGAGGCTCCGCGGGCCTTCTGTTCCCGGTTCCCGTTCCTACACTTGTGTCGCCAGTCGCCAGTCGCCAGTCGCCAGTCCCCTCACTTCCCGGCACTCGACTTCTCGAGCTGACGGAGCTCCCGCCGAACCGCGTCCACCTGTGTTCTGAGTGCAGGATCGACGTCCGTGCGGAACGCGAGGTAGTGTCGATACGCTCTGATTGCCTCCTCGCGCTCGCCGACGAGCGCGGCGAGCCGACCCTGCTCACGCAGCTGCGTCGCGAGATAGGGGTTGTTCTGTGTCCACGCGTCGGTGCGGCGGCGCGCGGCGGCGAGCGCTCCGCGGGTATCGCCTACCTTCTCGAGCAATCGCGCCGCAATGAGATTCTCGAACGACGTGCGGCCTGCGGTCGCTGTCGCGTAGTCGAGCACGCGGAGAAGCGAGTCCAGACGCAATGTGATGGCGCGGAGGTCCGGGCTGCGCGCGACATCCGCGTGCATCGCCTCGATCGCCGCGATCTCGACCTCGGCCTCGGTCTTTCGCGCGCCGGTGAGCGGACGCGCGATCGCGCGAAGGCGATCGACACTGCGGCGCGTCTGCGACGTATCACCATGCGCGAGACGCCACGGCTCGAGCACCCGCGTGGCGGCGCGCTGGTTGGCGCGCCGCGCCGAGTCGCTCGCGATCGGACCGACCTCCCACCGCGCGAGCGCGCGAACGCCCTCCAGCGCCGCCGCCGTGTCCCCGTCGGCGATGAGCGCGTCCCGGACCTCGAGGATCGGGATGTTCGTGTCGTTCGAGCTGTCCCCCGACGCCAAAAGGTGAGCCAGGGCCGACGATGGGCGGCCCGAGACGAGCTCGAAATCGTGCGCGAGCCGCTCGATCCTGCGGCGCGCCGGGTCACCAGTCTCCTTCTTCAGCGCGGTATCGATCCCGCGCCTCACGTCGGAGGTGCCTGTGCCGTCGTAGAACGCGACCTGATCCATCCCATAGACGTACTGCGACAGGTCGATCGAGTCGGCGATCGCACGGCCGCGCGCGGAATCGCCGAGCGTGTACGCCTTCTGCCATCGGTGCAGCACGTACCAGAAGCGCGAGGTGTCCGCCGCGAGTCGCAGTCGCTCGAAGCGACGGGCGTCGGCCGTGTCGCCGAGCGAGAGCGAGAGCGGCAGTGCATGGACGTAGCCCACGACGTAGGTCGAGTCGATCTCGGATGCCCGCTTGAAGGACTCGAGCGCACGCTCCTCCGGGTTGGGTACGTTGAGTACCCAGCCGTAGTGGAAGACGTGGTCGCCTAACAAGTACCAGGCGTCGGCCCGGTCCGGCGCCATGGCGAGATACCGCTCGCGCGCCTGGAGAAGCTCCTGCGCCGTTGGCGCTTCCGGATAGCGAGGGCCGGCCACCGCGAGCAGCAGCGTCTGATCGCGCTGACCGAGCCGTGCCCGTTCGCGCCAGGCGATGTCGAGCCCGCGCTGTTGCAGCGTCGCATCGCCGTACCAGGACGACGCCATGCGCAGCCCGAGCGCGGCGAGCGCGAACGTCGAGTCGGCGTCAAGCGCACGCTCGAAGTCCTTGGCCGCACCCACCACATCCACCCGGCGCATCTTGGCCTGGCCATCCAGGTAGGCACGCAGGGCGGGGAGCGACGTACTCGTTAGGCTGGCCCGTGCGGCAGCCCCCTCCGCGGACGTTTCGGCGAGGAGTCGGGCGGCGAGTCGATCCACGAGCCACGCCAGGCTGTCCGGCGGCCCCTCGACGCTCAGCTTCGCGATCGAATCCCCACGAGCCGAGCCGAGCAGCGACGCGGTGAGCACGATCCGGTTCGGCGTCCCCACGACGTCGCCGAGCAGCAGACGTCCCGCACCGAGGCGACGGGCGAGGGCCAGGTCATCATCACGAGTGAGCTCCGCCGATTCCGACCCGCCCGCCTTTCGCCAGGCGTCGAGCAATTGCCGCGGGTCCGTCGCGCGAAGCCCGCCTTCCCCGGTCAGCTTCGCCGCGAGCAGGTCGAGCATGCCCTCGCGCAAGTAATAGAGCGCGGGATCGGCAGACGCGACGCGGAACGGGACGACCGCGACCATCGCGGGATCGGGTGCGGGACCCCGATTTCGAAACTGCTCCCAGATCGCCCATCCCCCAGCGGCCACCGCAATGACAACCGCGGCGACGATGGCGATAGTGCGCCCGCGGACACTGGCCTTCGCGACGGACGGCGGCGCGGTCCAATCATTCGAGAAATCGAGCCGGTCGAGCGCGCGTACGATCTCGTCCGCGGTCTGCGGACGATCGGCGGGGTTCTTCGCCAGACACTTCATCACGAGCGCCGCGAGCGCCGGCGGTACGTCCGGCGCTCGCGTCTGGAGTGGGGCAGGCTGTTCGGTCAGGTGCGCCGAAAGAATCTCGTGGGGCGGTCTTCCACCGAAGGGCGGACTGCCGGTGAGGAGCTCGTACGCCATCGCGCCGAACGAATAGATGTCGATGCGATGGTCGGCGTTGGGATCGGCGGCCACCTGCTCGGGCGCCATGTAGGCCGGCGTGCCGAGCGAGTTACCAATGCGCGTCAGGCTCTCGCCGCCGCCGAACGTCCGTGACGACGATAGCGCTTTCGCGATGCCGAAGTCCGTGACCGCCGCGGACCCGCCGGAGACAAGGACATTGTCGGGTTTGATGTCACGATGCACGACACCGTGCTCGTGCGCGTACGCAAGCGCGCGGGCGACGTCACGCAGCACGGCGACCGCGTCGACCAGGGGAAGCGGCTTGCCGCCGTCGAGTCGGCGGCGAAGGGACTCGCCGGCGACGTATGGCATCGTGAAATACGGCAGCCCGTGGGTCTCACCGGCAGCGAGGACGGGAACGATCTGCGGGTGCTGCAGCTGTGCCGCGACGAGGATCTCGCGGTGGAACCGGTCGCTGTTGACTCCTGCGGCAAGGTCAGGCGACAGGACCTTCACGACGACCTCGCGACCGAGGCGCGTGTCCTGCGCGACGAACACGCGCGACATGCCGCCGCCGCCAAGCTCACGCTCGAGCCGGTAGCTCTCGCCGAGACTGGCCTGAAGGCGGTCCCGCAGATCGGTCATTGACGTCGATGTCGCATTGGCCGATCGGAATGTAGGGGAGTCGACGGCTTGTCGGGAATCAGAATAGCGGGAACCGGGAACAGGAACCGGGAACAGTGACTCCGCATGGAGCCTCGGTTCCCCGTTCCCCGTTCCCGCTATTCGCGCTTCCTACGGTCTCCGACGCTCGTCGTCGATCATGGCCCGCGTTCGCGCATCGAGTGCGGATGCCGGAGAGCGGCCCCCCACGAGATCGCGCTCCACGTTCTGACGGAACGAAAGCAGCGACCCGTCCGAGACGTTTCGCGCGACGAGCTCGTTCACCGAGGCAGCGGCCATGGCCGGCGGGACGCCGCGCGTCGCCAGGTCCGCGAGCACGACGAGCGCGACCGTCAGGGGATGGTCGGCACGGCGGCCGCGCGACTCCCGGAGACGCGAGAGGTCCGCGGAATGCAGACCCGCGCGCAGCGCATTCGCGCCCGCCGCGATCTCCTCGGCGCCAGCGCTGTCGCCTAACGCTGCCCGGGCATCGCCGAGATCCCGAGTGAGCCGCTGCACGGCCGCGATGAGACGGGGCTCCTCCGCAGAACGAAAAACCCCCTCGCGCACCTTCGAGTACAGCGGATCCACCGGCAAGCCGGCGACGCGTGCGGAATCGATCAGCCGCTCGAGCGTCGCACGAGTCGGTGCCGAGAGCTGCGACGGTAGCGTCCGGTCGACGTCCTGCGCGCCCGCCGCGCCAGCCGACGCCGCGAACGCCACGGCCAGAGCGAGAAGCCTAACGCTCATACCCGCGGCGACGAGACGAACACGACGGAGTTCGGTGATCCGAAGTCGTTGTCCGCAGCCCGCGGCGCCGACGGGTCGGTCTTCACGTCGCCGTCCACCACGAAGGCGTACACGTGGCGGCCCGGCGGGAGAAGAAGCGATACCACCCACTTCCCACTCGCGGGATCTCGCGAGAGCGGCGTTGCGACCGGGTTCCATTCGTTGAAGCTGCCGACGAGCGCGACGTGCGACGCGCGCGGGGCGGAGAGCTCGAACCGCACGACCTCTCGTTCGGCTGACGGCGGCGCGTCGGACACGAGCTGCGGGGATCCTTCCCTCGCGGCGGTGGTCTGCGCGGAACGCTGGCTCGCATTGGCTCCGGCGCGCGACATCGCCAGGTACGTCGCGCCGGCACCGAGCGCCACGAGCAGCGTCGCGGCTGCGAGACTCCCGAGTGGGCCGAACGTGACGGACCAGCGCGGCCGATCTGCGTAGCGAGCACGCTCGTCGAGGCGGTGGTCGACGTCGTCTCGCATGGATGGCTTGGGGGCGCGTGCGACCTCGTCGAGCAGTCGTGCCCGCCACGCTGGTCGCACTGGCACCTCACGACGCAGCTCGCCCGCAATCTCGTCCAGCCAGCGTGGGCTGTCAGGTTCCGACATCGCTTGCCTCCCGCAGCATCCACTGCATTCGATCGCACGCGCGCTTGACCCGCATCTTGAGGGCCGACACGCCGACCCCGGTGGCTGCCGCGATCTCATCGTAGCTGAGCTGCTCCACGTGCTTCAAGAGAAACGCCTCGCGCTGGTCCGGGTCGAGCGCGTCGATGGCCCGCTGCAGCTCCGCGCGAAGGTCACCGGCGTCGGACGCCGGTCGGACACTCGCCGCCGCGATCGCGTTGTCATCTACGAGGAACATACGGTGCCGCCGCTGGCGCCGGACGCTGGCGGTACGGCATCGGTTGATAAGAATCTGGAACAGCCATGTTCGAAACGCCTGGCGTTCCTCGTACCGTGCGAGCGACCGGTAGGCGCGGAGGAAGGTCTCCTGCGTCGCGTCTTCGGCGTCTTCCCGGTTGCCGAGCATCCGCGTCGCAAACCGCGTGCATGCCGCGGCGTGCCGGTCCACGAGCGTCGTGAACGCGGCCGTGTCGCCATCGAGCACCCGGCGCACGAGCATGGCATCCGTCATCGTCGCCAGATTGAACCCCGGCACGTCCGAATGCGTCACGGCCATCTACCGAACGACGAAGACTCCGACGGTTCCCTGGAACTCGTCCGCCACGGCGGCCACGCCAGGAGGCGTCGTCCAGCTGTCGCCATCGATACGAAGGGCTACGCGGTGCACTCCCGGAGCGATGGCGAGCGTCACCTCCCACTCGTCAGTGTCGCCCTGCCGGAGCGCGATCGGCCGCCAGTTCGTGAAATCACCGGCCAGCTCGACCGAGCGCGCGTTGGGGACGCGGACGCGCAGCCGGCGAGCGCCGCGGTCCTCTTCGACCTGAAACGCCGCGGCGGTCGGCCGGACTCCGCGCGGCAATCGTGGCCGCCTGAGCGCGCCTGGCGAGACGCGCGCGCCGAGCTCCATGAAACGAGAGCGGGCGATCCCGTACGTGGCGCTCGACGGACGCACGCCGGCCGATGCAATGAGTGCGATGTTCGGTGCCAGTGAGACCGCGCTCTGGATCCGGGCCCACGTCTCGTTAGGCTGGTTCGTCGCCGCGTAGCGCGTCCCGAACACCCCGTCGAGGGCGAGACGGCCGGCGCTCCAGTGCAGCCCCAGCTCCGCATCGCGCCAGTCGTGCTGCCGCCCGGCGCCGCCGCTGTCGACGACCGTGATGGTGTCGAGCGACTGGAAGTTGCGCCCACTGTCGACGGGAGCAAGCGGGCCGTTCGATGTCGGTCGCACTATTTGACGTCTCGTTGCCGCTCGAGCGCCCTCCCGAGAGCCGAACGAGGAGAGGGACACCGTGACAATCACGCTCCGCCACTGCCGCCACCCACCGACCGAGTAATGCGGCACCGGCGATCCCGGCGTCGACTTGTTGTCGCGCGCCACCTCTCGGCCAAGCCATGCACCGGAGCTTCCCAACCGATACGAGAGGCGCGCGTCGGCACCGATTCGCGACACCGCGAACGACTCGTCCAGGTATGCGCGGTCACCGAATCCCGACACGGAGAGCTGCAGGCCCGCACGGGTGGGTGAGAAGTACGTCGCCGCCAGCTCGCCGAATCCATCGAGTCGCTGGCCGTCGCCGCCCAGCGCAGTCCAGCGTCCGTCGACGGCGAGTTTCGGGTGGTCGAACCGCATGAACGGAGAGACCGCGAGCTGACTGCGCCACTCGCGCGCCGTGGGCTGGGTGCTGAACGACGAGAGGTCGATCGCCGACGCGAATTGAGCCGATGCGGGTCGGCCAATCAACGCCGCGCCGGCGATGCCGACAACGACTCTCAGGACCCGGGGCGACACGATCGAGTGCGTTTCGTCTGACATCGCGATCTCCGACGATGCGGCGTGCAACGACCGAAGCGGTGCCCCCACCCGAGAGCGCCGTGCCTCACGTTCATTGCCGAACCCTTGCGATGCAATGCCCCGTCACTCGATACCGGTCTGGTTGGGACGAACCGAACGCGCCATGGCGTGCGGACCACTTCGCGAGCCGCGGGTGGCCTGGCGCGGCGCCGCCTAACGATGATCGAACGGGACGTTGTCTGGGACTCCAAACGCGAGTGCGCGGCGCCTCCCCCGTCGCGCCACTATTCTAGAACGCCGGCGGCCTGCTACACCGGCCACGTGATGTGCGTCACAACCGCTCTCGGCCTACGCGCGTCAACGAACGAACTCGGCGCTGTGGGGTCCTGATGGTGTGGTTGGTGCAATTACGAACCTTCCCAAGACTGGAGAACCGGTTGCGATGAGAGCGGGCACACGTATTTCGGGAGCGACGCTGGGCGTCGCATTGGCGGGTTTCGCGGCGACCGCATCGCCGCTCGCCGCGCAGAAGGCTGGGCTCGGATTCGGGGCGTCGATCGGCGCGAACGTACCTAACGGCAAGTTCGCCGACGGAGCGCAGACCGGCCTCGTGGTCAACGGCTTCGCCGGATTTGGTACAGGCAAATTTGGCGTGCGGGGCGAACTCTTCTGGAGCCGCAGCGATCTTGACAACGCATTCATCCGGAAAGTGGGTAACTCGGTCCTGCCATCGGATGTGCCCGGGGACGTAACCGGAAACGTGAACCTCGTGGGCGCGACGGCGAATCTGGTTCTGCCGTTGTCGCAATCGGTCGTCAAGCCGTACTTGATCGGCGGCCTGGGCGTCTATCGTCGCCGCGTTGCGCAGGACATCAGCGGGACGGTCGACGAGTTCCGGAGTCTCGAGGACACACAGACGGACCTCGGCTACAACGGCGGCGTGGGTCTCTCGATCGGCGGCCTGGGCCCGTCGCTGTTCATCGAAGCGCGCTATGTGTCGGTCGCGACGTCACCTGATCGGACGAAGTTCGTGCCGGTGGTAATAGGATTCACGTTTTAAGGCGGGGGAGCGGGAACGGCTGGGAAGCGGGAGACGGGAAGCGGGGAAAAAGCG
>Ga0307408_100000633_pt1 | contig 29684 bp, 21 predicted proteins | sample 322Cmetagenome_FD_202116 | JGI IMG/M metagenome (GOLD analysis project Ga0307408, IMG submission 202116) | Maize rhizosphere microbial communities from greenhouse at UC Davis, California, United States - 322HYB-C-3 | ecosystem: Host-associated > Plants > Roots > Rhizosphere > Soil | place...
TGACATGATCGGCTACGGCCGCACTCCGCCCCACCCGCAATGGCCGAACGGCGCCCGGGTGGCGTTGCAATTCGTGCTGAATTACGAGGAAGGCGCGGAAAACAACGTGCTGCATGGCGACCCGGCTTCGGAAACCTTTCTGTCGGAAATTATCGGCGCCCAGGCATTCCCCACCCGCCACCTGTCGATGGAAACCATTTATGAATATGGTTCCCGTGCCGGCCTGTGGCGCTTGATCCGCATGTTTGAAGACCGCAAGCTGCCGCTGACCATCTTTGGCGTCTCGATGGCGCTCAAGCGCAACCCGGAAGCGGTGGCGGCCTTCATGGAACTGGGCCACGAAATCGCCTGCCACGGCTTGCGCTGGATTTCGTACCAGAACGCCGACGAAGCCACCGAACGCGCCCACATGAAGGAAGCGGTGGAGATCATCAGGGAATTGACCGGTTGCGCGCCGCAGGGCTGGTATACCGGCCGCGATTCCCCCAATACCCACCGCCTGGTGATGGAACACGGCGGCTTCCGCTATGACGCCGACCACTATGGCGATGACTTGCCCTTCTGGATGCAGATTGAGCACAAGGATCCGGACAGCGGCCTGACCGTGGTAAAGCCGCAACTGATCGTGCCGTACACGCTGGACACCAACGACATGCGCTTTGCCGCCATGCAAGGTTTCAATTCCGGCACGCAATTCTTTGACTACCTGAAGGATGCGTTCGACACGCTGTACGCGGAAGGCGATCCGGAAGGGTTAAATGCGCCGAAGATGCTGTCGATCGGCCTGCATTGCCGCCTGGTCGGCCGTCCGGCCCGTGCCGCCGCGCTGGCGCGCTTCCTCGATTACGTGCAGAGCCATGACAAGGTCTGGATCACGCGCCGCATCGATATCGCGGAGCACTGGCATAAATACCATCCGTTTGTAGAATGAAGTAAAACGCGGCGGCGCACCGCGCCGCTTGCGGCGAACAATCCGTCCTGCCGTATTGATCATGGCTGATGTGTGACATCAGCCATTTCATATATGGCCCGTGATGGGGAACTGATAGTCTTGTATGTACTCAGGGGGGCGAGGCTACAATGTCAGAACCGATTCGTTTTTACTATCGCGGCGCCGTGCACACCGTGGACGGCGTCTCCCCGACGCAAACGGTGTTGCAACATTTGCGGGAAGACTTGCATTGCACCGGCACCAAGGAAGGCTGCGCCGAAGGCGACTGCGGCGCTTGCACGGTGGTGCTGGGCGCGCTGGTGGACGGCAAGTTGGAACTCAACACCGTCAATTCCTGCATTCAATTCACCCCCACCCTCGATGGCAAGGCCCTGTTCACGGTCGAAGACGTGCAACTGGCCGACGGCAGCCTGCACCCGGTCCAGCAGGCGCTGGTGGAATGCCATGGTTCCCAGTGCGGCTTTTGCACGCCGGGCTTTGTCATGTCGCTGTGGGGCTTGTACCTGAACCACGGCGCGCAGCCTTGTTCCAGGAAGCAAATCGACGATGCGCTGTCCGGCAACCTGTGCCGCTGCACCGGCTACCGCCCGATTATCGACGCCGCGCAGCGCATGACGCAGTTGCCGAAAGCCGCCTTCGACCGCGCCGCCATGGCCAGCGCGCTGCAAGGCTTGCAGCGCGGGCAGGGCGCCACCTACAGCCATGCCGGCCGCCATTTCCACGCGCCCCGCACGCTGGCCGAACTGGTCGAATTGCGTACCAGCCGTCCGCAGGCGCTGATGCTGGCCGGGTCCACCGACGTCGGCCTGTGGGTGACGAAACACTTGCGCGAGCCTGACGACATCATTTACCTCGGCAACGTGGCGGAACTGCAAACCATCACGGCCGACGGCGCCATGCTGGAAATGGGCGCCGGCGTCACCTTGAACGATGCCTATGGTGAAATTTGCCGGCACTATCCGCAACTGGGTGAGATGTGGCAGCGCTTTGCCTCGCTGCCGATCCGCAATGCGGGTACCCTGGGCGGCAATGTCGCCAACGGTTCGCCGATCGGCGACTCGATGCCGTGGCTGATCGCGCTCGGCAGCGAAGTGGTGCTGCGTTCGCAGGCCGGGCGCCGGGTGCTGGCGCTGGACGCGTTCTACCTCGACTACATGAAAAAGGACCTGCGGCCCGGCGAATTCGTCGAAGCCGTGCGCATTCCGCTGCCGCAAACTGGCGTGCAGTTCCGTACCTATAAACTGGCCAAGCGCTTCGACCAGGATATTTCCGCCGTGTGCGCGGCGTTTGCGTTCGAACTCGATGGCGGCTTGGTAAAACAGGCGCGCATTGCCTTTGGCGGCATGGCGGCCACCGCCCGGCGCGCGCCGCAGGCCGAAGCCGCGCTCCATGGGCAGCCGTGGGACGAAGCGCATTTGCTGAACGCGATGGCGGCGCTGGCGCGCGATTACGCGCCGCTGTCCGACATGCGCGCTTCCAGCGGCTACCGCATGACGGCGGCGCAAAACCTGTTGCGCCGCTTTTGGCTGGAAACACGGGCGAGCGCGCCGCTGGCCGCCAGCGACCTCAATGTGTGGGAGGCGGTATGAACCATCCCGCGGCATCCGAATTGCAGTCCCTGGCGTGGACCGGCGTCGGCCTGGGCAAACCGCACGAATCGGCCGAGCTGCACGTGCTGGGCCAGGCCACCTACACCGACGACATCCCGGAAGTGCAGGGCACCCTGCACGCGGCGCTGGGGTTATCAGTCAAGCCGCACGCGAAGCTGTCCGCCATCGACCTCGATCCGGTGCGCGCCTCGCCCGGCGTGGTGGCCGTGTACCTGGCGGCGGACATCCCCGGCGTCAACGATTGCGGTCCCATCATCCACGACGATCCGATCCTGGCCGATGGCAAGGTCGAATATGTGGGCCAGCCGATTTTCGTCGTGGTGGCCGAGTCCCACGACCAGGCGCGCCGCGCCGCAAAACTGGCCGTGGTCACGTACGACGAATTGCCCGAGATCCTGACGCCGCAGGCGGCGAAAGCCGCCGAATCGTATGTGCTGCCGCCGATGCATTTGAAGCGGGGCGATTTCCAGGCCGCGTTCGACAGCGCGCCGCGCAAGCTGAAAAGCACGCTGTATGTGGGTGGCCAGGAACAGTTTTACCTGGAAGGGCAGATTGCCTACGCGATCCCGAAGGAAGCCGGCGGCATGCACGTGTATTGCTCGACCCAGCACCCGAGTGAAATGCAGCACGTGATCGCCCACGCGCTGCATGTCCGTTCGCACCATGTGCTGGTCGAATGCCGCCGCATGGGTGGTGGTTTCGGCGGCAAGGAATCGCAGTCGGCGCTGTGGGCGTCGTGCGTCGCCATCGCGGCAAAAAAACTCAACCGTCCCGTCAAGCTGCGCGCCGACCGCGACGACGACATGCTGGTCACGGGCAAGCGCCACTGCTTTTACTACGAATACGAAGTCGGTTATGACGATGACGGCCGCATCCTCGGCGCCAAGGTCGACATGGTGTCGCGCGCGGGCTTTTCCGCCGATTTGTCGGGACCGGTCGCCACGCGCGCCGTGTGCCACTTCGATAACGCTTATTACCTGTCCGACGCCGATATCCGTGCCTGCTGCGGCAAGACCAACACGCAATCGAATACCGCCTTCCGCGGCTTCGGCGGCCCGCAGGGCGCGATCGCGATAGAAAACATCATCGATGAAATCGCCCGCGACCTGGGCAAGGATGCGCTCGACGTGCGCAAGCTCAATTTCTACGGCAAGCATGAGCGCAACGTCACACCCTATGGCCAGGTGGTGGAAGACAACGTGATCCACGAACTGGCGGCGCAGCTGGAAGCGTCGAGCGACTACCGCGCACGGCGCGCCGCCGTCAGCGCGTACAACGCGTCGAGCAGCGTGCTGAAAAAAGGGCTGGCCTTCACGCCGGTGAAATTCGGCATCGCCTTCAATGTCACGCACTTGAACCAGGCCGGCGCCCTGGTGCACGTGTACGTCGATGGCTCCATCCTCGTCAACCACGGCGGCACGGAAATGGGGCAGGGCATCAACACCAAGGTGGCGCAGGTGGTGGCGCATGAACTGGGCCGCGACTTGTCGTTTGTGCGCGTGACCGCCACCGATACCAGCAAGGTCTCGAACACGTCCGCCACGGCCGCCTCGACCGGCGCCGACCTGAATGGCAAGGCGGCGCAGCATGCGGCGGGCCAGATCCGCGAGCGCCTCGCGCAATTTGCCGCCAGCCTGCGCGGCGGCAGCGCTGAACTCGTGCAGTTCCATGGCGACAAGGTGCATGTCAACGGCCATGCGATCCCGTTCGAAGAACTGGTGCGGCAGGCCTACCTGGCCCGTGTGCAATTGTGGTCGGATGGTTTTTATTCGACGCCGGGCTTGTCGTGGGACCCGAAAACCATGACCGGCCATCCGTTCTTTTATTTCGCCTATGGCGCCGCGGTGGCCGAAGTCGCGGTCGATACCCTGACCGGCGAGTGGAAACTGTTGCGCGCCGATATGCTGTATGACGCCGGCAATTCCTTGAATCCCGCCATCGATATCGGCCAGGTGGAAGGCGCGTTTATCCAGGGCATGGGCTGGCTGACCACGGAGGAATTGTGGTGGAACGCGGGCGGCAAATTGATGACGCACGCGCCATCGACTTACAAGATCCCGGCCGTGTCGGACTGCCCGCGGGACTTCCGTTGTGAACTGTTCGACAACCGCAACGTGGCCGACAGCATCCACCGCTCGAAAGCCGTGGGCGAACCGCCGCTGCTGCTGCCGTTCTCCGTTTTCTTTGCCATCCGCGACGCCGTGTCCGCGGCGGGCGACCATCAAACCAATCCGCCGCTCAATGCGCCGGCGACTTCCGAATCCATTTTGAAGGCCATTGCCGCTGTCACAAGCGCAGTGAAATAACATGACTGACTGGCTCACTGACCCTGCGGCGCCCGCCGTGCTGATCACCGTTGCGAAAGTGGAGGGCTCCGGCCCGCGCGAAACCGGTGCGAAGATGCTTATTACCGCCAACGCCGAATTCGACACCATCGGCGGCGGCCACCTGGAAATGCGCGCCATCGATATCGCGCGCGACATGGTGAAACAGCACAGCGGACCGGCCGTGCGCTATGAGCGCTTCGCGCTGGGCCCCAGCCTGGGGCAGTGCTGCGGCGGCGTGGTGTACCTGCTGTTCGAGAAAATCGACGCGCGCCTGGCGCCCGTGATGGACCAGTTGCGCAAGCGCTTGCGCGACGACAGCTGGCGCCTGACGGCGCTCGACGGCCCGGCCGCTTCGGCGCTGTTCGATGCGCAGGGCCTGCCGTTGACCGTGTCCGAGTTCGGCGCGCCGAAATTCGACCGCAAGCAGTCCGCCCACCTGATGACCGATGACGCGGGCCGCCGCTGGCTGGTCGATCCGGTGCTGGCGCCGCGCGCGCACCTGACCCTGTTTGGCGCGGGCCATGTCGGCGCCGCCATTGTGCGCGCGCTGGCGAATTTGCCCTGCACCGTCACCTGGGTCGACGAGCGTGAAGACATGTTCCCGGAAGATATCCCCGCCAACGTCGTGGTGGAAGCGTCCGACGTGCCGGAAATGTGCGTGGCCGATGCGCCGGCCAATGCCAGCTACCTCGTGATGACCCACAACCACGCGCTGGACCAGCGCCTGACGGAAACCATCATGCGCCGCGACGATGTGTACTGGTTCGGCCTGATCGGCTCGAAAACCAAGCGCATGCAGTTTGAACATCGCCTGCAAGCGAAGGGCTTTGAGCAGGGCCGGATCGATGCCATGGTGTGCCCGATCGGCATTGCCGGCATCACGAACAAGGCGCCGGCCGTGATCGCCGCCTCGGTCGTGGCGCAATTGCTGGGCGTGTGGGAACAGCAGGAATTGGAGCGCATGCCGCGCAAGCTGTCGCAAACCATGACGATGTTGCGGGCCGCCGGCAGTTCGCGTTGACCGTGGTGTGCATGCCTCACCGCAGCACCAGCAAAGAGGAACCGCCGTATGCCCGCCATTACCCAAGCCTTCCGCGCCAGCCTGCTGCACTTCAGCGCCGACCCGGCCTTCGCACAGGATGCCCACCACTGGCACGAAGACGGCCTGCTGGTCATCGACAACGGCAAAGTGACAGCCGCCGGCGACTACGCGGCATTGCACCCAACCCTGCCGCCGGATACCCCCATCACCGATTACCGCGGCAAGTTGATCACCCCCGGCTTCATCGACACCCACATCCACTACCCGCAAACCGACATGATCGCCTCGCCCGCCCCGGGCTTGCTGCCATGGCTGGACAATTTCACGTTCCCCACCGAGCGCCGCTTCGAGGATCCGGCCATTGCCGCGGCCACGGCGGAGTTCTTCCTCGATGAATTGCTGCGCAACGGCACCACCACGGCGCTGGTGTATTGCACCGTGCACCCGCAATCGGTCGATGCGTTCTTTGAGGCCAGCAGCCGTCGCGGCTTGCGCATGGCGGCTGGCAAGGTCTTGATGGACCGCCATTGCCCGGATTTCCTGCGGGATTGCGCGGAATCGGGCGGGCGTGACAGTGAAGACCTGATCCGCCGCTGGCACGGCAAGGCGCGCCAGTCATACGCACTGACTCCGCGCTTTGCGCCGACCTCCACCGACGCCCAGTTGCAGGTGGCGGGCGAGCTGGCGCGCGCCTGGCCGGACGTGTATATCCAGACCCACGTGTCGGAAAACCAGGACGAGTGCCGCTGGGCGATGGACCTGTTTCCCGGCGCGCGCAGCTACCTCGACGTGTATGACCGCCATGGCTTGCTGCGTCCGCGCGCCGTGTATGGCCACTGCATCTGGCTCGATGAACATGACCGGGCGCGCATGGCGGCCAGCGGCGCGGCCGCCGCCGTGTGCCCGACCTCGAACCTGTTCCTCGGCAGCGGCCTGTTTGATTTCGCCGCCGCCGATAGCGCCGGCATGCTGCTGTCGCTGGCAACCGACGTCGGCGCGGGCACCTCGTTCTCGTTGTTGCAAACGATGAATGAAGCCTATAAAGTAGCGCGCTTACAGGGCAGCTACCTGCCGGCCCTGCGCATGTTTTACCTCGCCACCCTGGGGGCGGCCCGCAGCCTGCAACTGCAAGGCACGATCGGCCATTTCGCCGCCGGCGTGGAAGCGGACTTTATCGTGCTCGACCCCAAGGCGACGCCGTTGCTGGCGCGCCGCACCAGCCACTGCAACAGCCTGGAAGAGTTGTTGTTCGCGCTGGCGCTGCTGGGCGACGACCGGGCCGTGGCCGCGAGTTATGCGCAGGGGCGACTGGTGCATGAACGCGTGACGGAGGCTGCCCCTGAACCATAACCAGACAGGGCACTCCATGCACAAGACTTTCCCGAAACTGTTGATCGCGGCCGCCGTCGCTTCCACTTTCGCTTCCGCCTTCGCCATGCCCGCGCACGCGGCCGGCAATGAAACCATCGTCAAACGCCACTTCGCCTCGCTGGTGGCGGGCGGCCAGCCGAAACTGGCGGAACTGACGATGTTCTTCACGATGATGCCGAAAGGCGGCGACTTGCACCACCACTATTCGGGCGCGATCTATGCGGAACAGTTCCTGGACTGGGTCGACCGCGAAAAATACTGCGTCAACAAGGCCACCTACCGCATTGAGACCGACCCGGCGCTCAACGCGGCGCAGCGCGGCCTGGCGGCCAAGGACCGCGGCTGCCTGACCGGCGCCGATGTCCTGCTGGACAATACGGTGCTGGCGGAAGTGCTGCAGCGCTGGGCCACCAAGGATTTCTATAACCACAGCGGCCAGCAAAACCCGCCCGACCGCACTTTCTTCGACACCTTCCCGTATTTCGGCCCGGTGTCGTCCACCAACACCGCCGATGGCTTGCGCACGCTGAAGCAGCGCGCCATCAATGAAAACGTCGCCTACATTGAAACCGTGTTCGAGATTGCGCCGCTGGCGCAGTACGCCGACTTCGACAGGGCGGTGCTGGCGCCGGGCGCCGACTTGCATGCGCATTTCGAGTCGCTGATGGCCTCGCTCGACAAGGACGCCGGCTGGAATGGCTGGCTCGCCGCCTACGACGCCAACGTCAACACGTCCAGTGCCGGCATCGACGATGCGCGGTTCACCATGCGCTACCAGCCCTTCGTGCTGCGCTTCCTGTCGCCGTCGCAGGTGTTTTCCGGCATGGTGTCGGGCTTCAAGCTGGCGCGCCAGAACCCGAAGATCGTGGGCGTCAATATCGTCGGCCAGGAAAGCACCCATGTCTCGATGCGCGACTACACGCTGCACATGCGGATGTTCGCCTTCCTGAAAAAGAAATTCCCGGAGGTGAACCTGTCGCTGCACGCGGGCGAGCTGGCGCTGGGCATGGTGCCGCCGGAAGGCTTGCAGTCGCACATCGCGGAAGCGGTGCATACGGCGGGCGCGGCGCGCATCGGCCACGGCATGGATATCGCCCATGAACGCAATGCGCCGGGCTTGCTGAAAGCCATGCGCGACAAGAACATCCCGGTCGAAGTCAACCTGACCAGCAATGAATTCATCCTCGGCATCAAGGGCGAGCAGCACCCCGTCACCGTGTACCGCAAATACGGCGTGCCATTTATATTGGCCACCGATGACGCGGGCGTGTCGCGCAATAACTTGTCGAATGAATACGTGCTGTTCGCCAGCCGCTACAAGACCGATTACGCCGAAGTGAAGAAACTGTCGTACGACAGCATCCGCTATGCGTTCCTGCCCAACGGCGACAAGCAGCGCCTGCTGAAATCGCTGGACGCGCGCTTCGCGCAATTCGAAGCCGATGTTGCTGCGGCGCTGCATTCCGCAAAAAAATAAGCGTTCATCCATGCGCCGGCGGCATGGCCGCTGGCATGATGTAATTCGTGTAATTATGTGGCTGGCATACTACAAGAGCAAAACTTTTGTACGATTAGTATGCATTTTCCACATGAATCCTATTCAAGTCCTCATATAATCCCGCCTTAATCCCTCATTCCGGTCACACCCGACCGACTAAAACCAGCGGATTTATACATTTAGCGTCTCAATTCGAGAAGAAAATCGAATTTGTCATGCATTTTTGCTTCGTGCATAGTGGCTTTCGATGCCGCAAAAATGCGAGTTTTGCAATAGGGATTCAAACGGCATTCAGAATTTTCTTGTGTGTCACGGTATTGAAACATTGCAAAGTTAGACTGATTCGTAGCTCAGCAGAATAAAGTACGGCGCCACGTTCGCCGCACACCAAGTTTGCAGCAAAAGTAAAAGAGGAAGTACGGATGGCCGGCCACTTGGACGGCTACCAGTGCTTTCATGAATATTTGTCTTTTTTGGGGTTATACAATGATGAATCATCCACGGCTCCGGTTGACGCAAATTGCGCTCAGCCTGTCCATCGCGCTTGCGGCGGCACCGTCGTTCGCACAGAACACCACTTCGGCCATCGGTGGCCGCATCTCCGGCGCGGATGGCAAGCCGTCGAGCGGCGCCGCCGTGACGATCGTGCATACGGAATCCGGTTCGGTCAACAATGTGGTGACGGACGCGGAAGGCCGCTATGTGGCGCGTGGTTTGCGGGCAGGCGGTCCGTACACCATCACCATCACCAAGAACGGTGTGACTGAAAAGCGCGAGGGTGTATTCGTCGAAGTGGCCGCGGTTGCCAACGTGGATGCCACGCTGGGCGCGCCCGCGGTGCAGACCGTGACGATCGCCGGCGTGGCCGGTGGCCGTTCGGAAAAATTCTCCAAGACCACCATGGGTTCGGGCACCAGCATCAGCTCTTCCGAGCTGGCGATCCAGGGCTCGATCAGCCGCAGCCTGCAAGACTACGCCCGTACCGACCCGCGCGTATCGCAGACCGACAAGGACCGCGGCGAAATGTCCGTGGCCGGCCAGAACTCGCGCTTCAACTCGATGACCATCGACGGCGTGGCGGTCAGCGACACGTTCGGCCTGGAAGCTTCCGGCTCCCCGACCGCGAAACAGCCGATCTCGATCGAAGCGATCCAGTCGGTCCAGGTCAACGTCGCCAACTACGACGTGACGCAAAAAGGTTACACCGGCGGCAATATCAATGCGGCGACCAAGTCCGGCACCAACAAGTTCAAGGGCAGCGTTTATTACGTGTTCCGTAACGACAGCATGGTCGGCGAGCGCTACAACGCTGGCAAGGACACGTATTTCGACCCGACCCCGTTCAAGGAAACCACCAAGGGCTTTACCCTGGGCGGCCCGATCATCCAGGACAAGCTGTTCTTCTTCGCGAACTACGAGAAACTGGAAAAGCCGCCGACCACCTTGCCGACCCATGGTCCGCTGGGCAGCGCGATGACCAACGTGGCGATCACGCCGGCGGCGATCTCGCAGGCGCAGTCGATCGCCCAGACCAAATACAACATGGACATCGGCACGTCCGAACTGCCGCAAGGCAGCATGCTGTCGGTGGAAGACCGCCTGCTGAAACTGGACTGGAACGTCAATGACGATCACCGCGTCATGGTGCGCTACTCGAAGACCGAGCAGGCCGAGCCATGGTTCAACCTGATCAACGCGAACAATCTGTCGCTGAGCTCGTGGTGGTACAGCCAGAAGAAAGTGATTGAAACCAAAGTCGCGCAATGGACCGGCGACTGGACCCCGTCGCTGTCGACCGAGCTGAAAATCTCGTCGCGCGACTATGACAGCGTGCCGGAAAACTTCTCGAAGCTGCCGGCGATTTCGCTGTCGTTCAACGGCGCGCTGCCGGCCGGCGCATCGACGTTGCCCAATTCCCGCAGCCTGAACTTTGGTACCGAAAACAGCCGCCAGTTCAACGCCCTGCGCACCAAGACGCTGGACACGTACTTCGGCGCGACCTGGACCCATAACGAACATGAAGTGAAGTTTGGCGCCGACTACGCGAAGAATGAAATCTTCAACGCGTTCCTGCAAAACGTTTATGGCAACTACTCGTTCGGCTGTATCTCCAGCCCGGCGATGACTTACACGTTTGGCAGTATCGATTGCGGCAAGGCCAATGCAGCCGATGTCGAACGCGCGGTATTGGAAAACTTCAGCCGCGGCCGTCCGACGTCCTACTCGCTGACCGTTGCGGCTCCGGGCGCGACGCTGGAAAAAGACGCCGCCGCCAACTTCACGATGAAAAACACCGGCCTGTTCATCCAGGACGTGTGGACCGTGAGCCCGGCGCTGACCCTGAGCTATGGCGTACGCCTGGATTCGCTCAGCATTCCTGAGCGTCCATTGCTGAACGCCGCCGTGGCAGCCCCTGTGATCGCGGCCACGGCCGCTTCCGGCGGCCGCCAGACCGGCGGTTTCGGCATCGATAACACGATCACGTTCGATGGCCAGAAACTGTGGCAGCCACGTGTCGGTTTCAACTACAAACTGCCGATGGAACGCCAGACCCAGCTGCGTGGTGGCGCCGGCCTGTTCCAGGGCGCAGCGGCCGCCGTGTGGCTGGCCAATCCGTTCCAGAACAATGGCGTGGCCACCCGCGTGATCGCCTGCAACAGCAGCCGCGCCTGCCCGACCCTGGACGGCACCTTCACGCCGGAAATCGGCAAGGCGCCGCCTAACCTGGCAACGACCACGCCGCAGGCGCTGGTGGATTCGCTGGCCCCTGGCCTGCGCCAGCCATCGGTATGGAAAGCCAACATTGCCTTTGACCATGAACTGCCATGGTATGGCATGGTGCTGGGCGCGGAACTGCTGAAGACCAAGGCCAAGGATGCGATCTACTACCGCAACCTGAACCTGGGCGCACCGACCCGCACCGGCGTTGACGGCCGCGAACTGTACTACTCGGAAAACGCATACAGCACCGCTTGCTGGGACGCCACCGGTACCATGCGTACTTCCGGCACCTTCAAGGATGCCGGCGGCAAGGACGTGAGCTGCGCGGGCAACCGCAACAAGTACGGCAGCAATTCGTCGTACGCCAACGTGCTGCAGGCAACCCGCAGCACGCAGGGCTACAGCAACCTGGGTACGCTGTCGCTGAGCCGTCCGCTGACCGGTGGCTTCGGCTGGAGCGTGTCGTACACCTACACCGATGCCAAGGAAGTGTCGCCGCTGACCTCGTCGACCTCGGGTTCGACCTTCAACGGCCGTTCGGTGCTCAATCCTAACGAAGACGTGGTGGCGAATTCGAGCTACCTGGTGAAAGACCGTATCAATGCGGTGTTCAACTTCCAGAAACGCTTCTTCGGCGCCTACAACACCCGCGTCGGCGTGTTCTATGAAGGCCGTGCCGGCAAGCCATTCAGCTGGACCGTCAACAATGACATGAACGGCGATTCCATCGGCGGCAACGACCTGATGTACGTCCCGTCGGCGCCAGGTTCGGGTGAAGTGGTGTTTGCCGGTGCCAACCCTGCCGAGCGCGCGGCTGCCGAAGCCAAGTTCTGGGACGTGGTCAACCACAATGGCGTGCTGAAGCGTCACGCGGGCAAAGTCGTCGGCCGCAATACCGACTTCTCCCCATGGAGCAACAGCGTCGACATGCGCATCAGCCAGGAAATCCCAAGCTTCATCAAGGGCCACAAGGCGTCGTTCACATTTGACATCTTCAACGTCGGCAACCTGATCAACAAGAAATGGGGCCGCATCAATGAAGTGGCCTTCCAGGGCGGCGGCGCACAGGCACGCAGCTTCGTTGACTTCGTTGGCATGGAAAACGGCAAATACGTGTACAAGGTCCGTGACAAGGTCGAAGACCTGGAAGTTCGCCAAGGTAAAGGCGAATCGCAATGGGCGATCCAGGCTACCGTGAAGTACGAGTTCTAAGCGCTCGTCCTTTGAGTTAGTCCGATCAGAACGGCCGGTGGCGACACCGGCCGTTTTTTTTAATCGCAGGCGCCGGGCCTTCGGGCCGGGCACTACAATAGCGGCACCTGTTCCCGATATCCTGCAATGAAGCCACAACCGATATTCCACGCCATCCTGCTGGCCGCCACGCTGGCCGGCTGCGCCCAGCACCAGCCGGTCGATCCCGCCATCGCCACCATCCAGCTGGCCACCCTCAACGACTTCCACGGCCATCTCGAGCCGAGCAAGGTGACCTATACCGATGCGGCCGGCAAGGAGCGCACCGTCACGGCCGGCGGCATCGCCACCATTGCCGGCGCGCTCAATACCTGGCGCCGCGAAGACCCGGAATTGCTGCTGGTGGCGGCCGGCGACCTGGTGGGCGCGAGCCCGGCGCTGTCGCTGATGTGGGCCGATGAACCGACGCTGGCGGCGATGGACCGGCTGGGCCTGCGCGCCAGTTCGGTCGGCAACCATGAATTCGACGCGGGCCGGGTGGAATTGCTGCGCCAGCAAAAGGGCGGCTGCGCCTCGCCCCGCCCGGACAAGGCGTGCCGCTTTGACGGCGCCTGGGCGGGCGCGAAATTCCAGTACCTGGCGGCCAATGTGTTCGACATGGTCACCAATAAACCGTTCCTGCCCGCGTACCGCATCGAACAGGTGCGCGGCGTGAAGGTCGCCTTCATCGGCGCCGTGTTGAAGAATGCGACCTCCACCGTGCTGGCGTCCGGCGTGGCGGGCCTGAACTTTGCCGATGAGGCGCAATCGATCAACCGCGTCTTGCCGGAGTTGCGCGCGCAAGGCGTGCATGCCTACGTGGTGCTGATCCATGAGGGCGGACGCACGCCATCGTCACCGCAACAGCCCGATTGCGCGGACTTGAAGGGGCCGATCGTCGAGGTGGTGAGAAAACTCGATCCCGCGATCCGGGTGATCGTCAGCGGCCATTCGCACAAGGGTTATCTGTGCCGGGTCGATGGCCGCCTCGTGACGCAGGCGGAAATGGGCGGCCACGTGATGTCGCGCATCGCCATCGATATCGACCGCGCCACCGGGAGGGTGGTGGGCGAGCGCGCCAGCAATGTGGTGCTGGAGCAGGGCGTGTTTCCGCCCGACGCCGCGATGGACAGCTTCCTGCAAACCGTGCGCACGCGCAGCGGCGAGGCGCTGGCGCGCCCGGTGGCGCGGCTGGCCGTAAGTACGCTGGAACGCTTGAATGATGACCATGTCGATGAATCCGCGCTGGGCGACCTGATTGCCGATTCGATGCTGCACGGCGCCCGTTCCTATGGCGCGCAAATCGCCTTCATGAACCGGGGCGGCATCCGCACCTCGCTGCGCACCGGCGCCGGCAACGTGGCGAACCTGGGCCATTTGCAGGCCGTGCTGCCGTTCGGGAACATGCTGGAAGTGGTGAACATGACGGGCGCGCAAATTTATGCCGTGCTGGAAGAACAGTTCATGGCCGGACGCAACGTCACGCGCGGCTTGCTGCAAGTCTCAAACGGCTTCAGCTACCAGTGGAACCCGGCGCGTCCGGAGGGCATGCGCATTGTCGACAAGAGCGTGCTGCTGCATGGCGTGCAGATCGACAAGGACAGCACCTACCGGGTCGCCATCAACCACTTCCTGGCCGAAGGTGGCGATTCGTTCCCGACGTTCAAGCGCGCCACCAACAGCGCGCCGACCAATATCCGCGACATCGACGCGCTGGCCGAGTACATCACCAGCCGCGACCGCGCCGGCAAGCCGGCGGGCGCCGCAACGGACGCGGGCCGGATTGCACGCGTTGGCCGCGGCAAATAACCTGGAGTATTACCTCATGCGCAAACTGTTACTTGTTTCCCTGCTCGCCGCATCGACCTGCGCGCGCGCCGATTTTTCCATTCCCGGCTATGAGCTGGTACTGACCCACCCGGTGGAAACCGCGCTGCCGAACCCGGATTTGCGCGACACCGCCACGGTCTGGAGCGAATTGTTCGACAACGCGAAAAAGGAAATCGTCATCGGCCAGTTCTACGCGGTGGTGAAACCCGGTTCGCCGTTCGAGCGCGTGTTTGAGCGGCTCGAAGCGGCAGGCAAGCGCGGCGTGAAAATCCGCTTCCTGCTCGACAAGAAGGGCATCAACCTGTCGGAAGCGCCGACCATCGAACGCTTAAAGGCTATCCCGAACCTGGAGTTGCGCATCCTCGATTTCAGCCAGTTGATGGGCAATGGCATCATCCACGCGAAATACCTGGCGGTGGACAAGCAAGTCGCCTTCCTGGGCAGCCAGAATTTCGATTGGCGCGCGTTTACGCACATCCATGAAACCGGCTTGCGCATCACGGACCCGAAAGTCGTGGCGCAGGTCCAGGCCATCTTCGAGCAGGACTGGCGCGCGCAGGCGCAACTGGCGCAAGGCAAATCGGTGGCGCCCGTCGCGCAAGCGGCCAGCAGCGCCAATTACGCGCCCGAGGCATTCCTGATGGCCAGCCCGTACCCGTACAATCCGCCCGGCGTGGCCGATTCCGAGCGCGGCTTGCCGGCCATGCTGGCCGAAGCGCAAAGCGAAGTGCGGGTGCAAGTGCTGGACTATGCGCCGCTGTCGTATGGCCCGAAAGGCACGCGGCCATACTATCCGGTGATCGACAACGCGGTGCGCGCGGCGGCGCAGCGCGGCGTGAAGATCAAGCTGATGGTGTCGAACTGGAATACCGAAAAACCCGCCATCGATTACCTGAAAAGCCTGGCCATGGTGCCGAACGTGGAAATCCGCGTGGTGACCCTGCCGCGGGCGTCGGACGGCTTCATTCCCTTTGCCCGCGTGATCCACAGCAAGACCATGAGCATCGATGGCAAGCTGGCCTGGGTCGGCACCAGCAACTGGGCCGGCGGCTATTTCGACATGTCGCGCAACCTGGAAATGGTGCTGCGCAATGCCGCCATGGCGCAGCGCGTGGCGGCATTGCATGAGCAGCTGTGGTCCTCGCCGTATGCGGCGCCGCTGGACGTCAATAAACAGTATCCGAAACCGGCCAAGGCGAAGGAGGAATGATGCGGGCGGCCATGGCCGTTGTGGCGGGCGCCGCCGCCCTGTGCATCACTTCGCCGGCGCTGGCGTGGGGCTATGACGGCCACCGCGCGGTGGGCGCGATGGCCGACCAGCTGATCCGGGGCAGCAATGCGGAAAAGCAGGTGAAGGCCTTGCTGTTGCCCGGTGAGAGCCTGGAAAAGATCGCGGTATGGATGGATTGCATAAAAGGTACAACCGCAGGCGACGCGTGCGGCCCGCAAACGCCGGAAATGCTGGCGTACGTGCAAGCCAATCCGCTGCACGCCGAGTATCACTATACGAATCTGCCGTTCCAGGCATTGGCGTATCAGCAGCGGGCAGTGGGCGCCAAAGGACACGATATCGTGCAATCGATGCGCCAGGCGGTGTGGGTGTTGCAGGGCAAGGATGGCGCGGCCGTCAATCCGCACAAGTTCACGAAACGCCAGGCCTTGCTGCTGCTGGCGCACCTGGCCGGCGACCTGCACCAACCGCTGCATGTGGGCAATGCCTACCTGGACAAGCAAGGCGCGTATGTGGCGCCGGTGAAGCCGGAGCAGGTCGATGACGTGGCCGTGTTCAGCACCGCGGGCGGTAATGCGCTGCTGCTGGAGGGCAGTCGCTCGCTGCACAATTACTGGGATTACCTGCTGGTCGAGTATGCGATGAAGCGGGGCGAGGCGCAGACGCCGGAACAGTATGCGCGCATGGCGCTGGCGGGCAAGCCGGTGGTGGCGGAATTTGACGGCGACCCGGCGGAATGGGCGCCACTGCTGGCGGCGGAAGCGCTGGCGGTCTCGAAACGCGCCCATGCGGGATTGAAGGTGGGGCCGATGCAGGCGGTGCCGACCAGGGAAACCAGGGTGTCGTGGCAGGTGACGGCGCCGGACGACTATGCGGTGACGTCGGCGGCGCTCGTGAAGGAACAGCTGGCCAAAGCCGGTATCCGCTTTGCCGCGATGCTGCAGGCGATCTGGCCCTGAACTCTGCGGGCCGCAGGCAGTACCGCCCTGCGCATTTGGCGTAACGTCACAGGGCCAGCATCATCGGGCTGTCCCGCCCGGCGAGTACCATAACTCCGGCCGCTGTTGCGGCGTGTCCGGCAAGCCGGGATTGGCCAGGGTCAGCAGGCGCCGCTGGTCCAGGTGCAGCGGCTCGATGACCGGTCCCTTATGCTGCCGGAACAGCGCACCGAGCGTGCCATCCCGCACCATGGTTTCCAGTCCCACGGTCAGGCGGCGCGCCAGCGCTTCGCCTTCCGCATCGCGCCGCAAGTACAGGTAGCGCGGCAGCGGATAGCGCAGCAGCAGGGTCGGCTCGATCGCCATGTGCGGAAAGCGCGCTCCAAATTCCTTGATTTCCCACTGCGCCTCATCGACACCCCGCGCAAAATAGTCGAAGCGCTTCGCCAGCAGCATCGCATACAGGTTTTCATGGGCCGACCCTTCCACCACGGGCAAGCCCGCATGGGCCAGCACCGCGACGTCGGCCCAGCCTTTGCCCATGCCGGCGCGCAGCTTGCGCAAATCCTGCACGCTGCGCACCTGGGCAAAGCGGGGTAAATCGTCTTTGCGCACCAGCAGCACGCGGTACCCCAGCAAGCCTTTATCGATCGGGATCCGGACCGTCAGGAAATCGCGGTCGAATTCCGGCGAGGCCGCGCGCGCCATCACGTTGATGCGGCCATGGGGCAGCGCCAGTTCCTGCGCCACCCGCTGCGGCGACATGGCTTCGGAAAACTGCTTCATGCTGAAAGGACCATGCGAAGCGGCGGTTTTTTCCAGCGCCGTGCGCAGCACCAGCCAATCGTAGTCGTAGCGGGCGTCATAGGCGCCCAGGTGCAATGGATAGGTGAGTCGGGCAGATGGCGCGGACGCGGGCGCGGCTTGCGCCACGCCACAGGCCGCCATCGACAGGGCGGTGGCGAGACAATCCCGGCGCGTGAATGAGCGTGGCGGGGATGCCGGAGGCAAGGATGTTGGCGGGGCTGGGGCCATGATGAAGCAGTGTGCCACCGGCACCCTGTTGCGGCAAGCCGGTGTTGTAGCCAGGCCATGCCGGGCTGGCGATGAGCCGTTTCAGTCGCCGCCGCCGCAGCCGCCGCCCCCGCAGCCGCTGCCGCCATCGGATCCGGCATCGCTGGAGGAACCGCCGCCGCAGCCGCTGCCGCCGCCGCAACTGGACAGGTCGGCGCCGCAATGCACGGTGCCATCCGTTTCGCGCAAGCCGGCGCAATCGAGCGCATAGATAAAGCCGCCGGCAATGCCCAGCTTGGTGTCCAGCGCGAACAGCAAGGGCAGGCGGGTCGGGGATTTGGGATTGATGTTTTCTTCCAGGCACGCATAGCGCCAGCAGCGGCGGATGCCGTCATTGTTGCGCTTGGCCTTGTCCAGCACTTCGGCCGGGGTGTGGTGCAGGAAGCGGCCGAAGGCCTGGTTGCAGAATTGTTCGTAATTCCTGGTGTACAGGATGAATTCATGCCACAGGTCGTCCGCCACCTGCGACGGCATCGACACGTACATGCGTCCCGACTTCAAGTGCGCCAGGAAAAACTGGCGCAAGCCGTGCGACACCAGCTGGCAATCGCGCACGCTCAGGTGCGGGTGGCGCTTGACGAGCTTGTCGAATAGGCCTTTCGGCAAGTCAAAGGTGCGGATAAAGCTTTCCCGCTTCAGCCGCACATTGCGGCGCCACAGGTGGACGCTGAAACCGGCGAACAGCAGGCAGGCGAGCAGGGCGGGAATAGCCATCAGGGCACCTCGGGTAAAGGCCAAGCCTCAAGGTTCAAGTCAGGGCTTAGGTTAGGGTTTCGCTGCTTCCATCACCGTCAGCTTACTGTCGGCCGCACCAGTGTAAACCACCACCAGCTTGACCGGTCCCTTGCCGACGTTGCGGCCGTTGTGCAAGGTGTTGACCACTTCGGCCAGCATGTCGCCCGCCTTCAACCGTTTGACGGAGCCATCCTTCAAGTGCACTTCCAAGTCGCCTTCGGTCACCATGGCAAACGACGGCACCGTGTGCAAATGCCAGCCGGTCTCGCTGCCGGGGGCGATTTCAATCAGCATGCCGGTCACTTGCGCCTGGCCCTGCGGGTACGCCAGCGGCTTGCCGTCCCAGCTGGTTTGCGTTTTCAGCACGGTAGTGGCTTTGACGGCGGCGGACTGGTCGAGCGCGTGCGCTTGCGGCAGCAGCAGGGTAGCTAATAGCGGCGCCAGCAGCGCGGCGGTGATTTTTTTCATTGTTATGTCTCCGTGGGTTCAATGCCGCAGGGCGCGGCGCGGAGACATTATGGGGGGAGGGGAATGGGGAAGGCAATGCCGCCTTCCCCATGGGGACTATCAACGGTCAGCGCGACTTCACGAACGGCACGCCGATGGCTTTCGGCGCCACCGACTTGGCCATCAGGCCGGCCAGCACCACCACGGTCACGACGTACGGCACCATCTGGATCAGCGCGCCAGGGATGCGGCCGATGACCGGCAAGTCCACGCCTTCGAGCTGGATCTGCACCGCGCCGAAGAAGCCGAACATCAGGCAGCCGAGGAAGGTGTACACCGGACGCCAGTTGCCGAACACCATGGCGGTCAGCGCCAGGTAGCCGGCGCCGGCCGACATGTCGCGCAGGAAGAAGCCGCTCTGCACGATGGCCAGATACGCGCCCGAGAACGAGCACAGCACGCCGGCAATGATCATGGCGCGGTAGCGGGTCCATTCCACCGACACGCCGGCCGCATCGGCCGCGTGCGGGTTTTCACCGCAGGCGCGCAGGCGCAGGCCGAAACTGGTGTGGTACAGCACCCAGTGCACCAGCGGCACCAGGGCGAACGCCAGATACACCAGCACCGAGTGGCCGCCGATCAATTTGGTATAGAACCAGCCGAGGAAGGGAATGTCCGCGACAAGCGAGCTGCCCGGCAGCACCACGTCAAACAAACGCGCCTCGCCCAGGTCCGGCGTGCGGCCGCCCTGCTGGAAGAAGAATTGCGCGACCACGAAGGTCAGGCCGCTCATCGCGATGTTGATCGCGATGCCGCCCACCAGCTGGTTGCCCTTTTGCGTGATGGCGACATAGCCTTGCAGCGTGGCCAGCACCACCGAGACGGCGACGCCCGCCGCCACGCCGTACCACGGGTTTTGCGTGGCGAAGGCCACGGCGGCCGAGACGAAGGCGGATGCCAGGATCTTGCCTTCCAGGCCGATGTCGATCACGCCGGAGCGTTCGGCGAACAGGCCGGCCATGGCGGCGAAAATCAGCACCGGCGCGTTGCGCACGGTGGAGACGATGATGGAGCCGAGGTGGAGGTCTTCGAAAGTCATGGCATTACCCCTTCTTGGCCAGTTTCACGATGACAGGCGCGTACAGGTTTTCCATGGCGCCGCAGAACAGGATGATCAAACCCTGGATGAAGATGAAGGTCTCGGTCGGGATATTCGGCTTTTCCAGCGACAGGTCGAAGCCGCCCTGGATCAGCGCGCCGAACAGGACCGAGGACAGCAAAATGCCGACCGGGTGCTGGCGTCCCATCAGGGCAATCGCGATGCCGATAAAGCCTGCGCCGCCGACAAAGTTCAGCGACAGGTAGTGCGTCGAGCCCATGATGGAATTGACCGCGCCCAGGCCCGCCAGCGCGCCGGAGAGCGCCATGACGATGATGATCATGGCGCTGATCTTGACGCCGGCGTAGTGCGCGGCATGCTGGTTCAAGCCCAGCGCGCGGACCTTGTAGCCCCAGGCGGAACGGGTCATCACGACGCCGTACACCACCAGCGCCAGGATGGCGAAGAAGAAGCCGATATTGAGCGGCGTTTCACCCAGCACCGGGAACCACGCGTTCAGGCGGGGCATTTCCGCCGCGGCGGAGAAGACGCGCGAGGCGGTGTTTTGCTCGCCTGGCGGGATCAGGTATTTGACGATGATGAAATTCATCAGCGAGGCCGCGATGAAGTTGAACATAATCGTCGTCACCACGATGTGGCTGCCCCGTTTCGCCTGCAAATAGCCCGGCAGGAACGCCCACAGCGCGCCAAACAGCGCGGCGCCCAGGATCCCGGCGGGGATCAGCAGCCACCATGGCAGCGAAGCGTCGAACGCCAGCATGGCCAGCGTCAGGCCCAGGCCACCGAAATACATCTGGCCTTCCGCGCCGATGTTGAACAGGCCGGCCTGCATCGCGAGCGACACCGCCAGGCCCGTGAACACGAACGTCGAGGCATAGAACAGCGTGTAGCTCAACCCTTCCGGATTGAGGATCGCGCTACCGACTAAAATGCGCAGCGAATCGACCGGGTCTTCGCCCAGCATGTGGATCACCAGCGCCGCCACCAGCAGCGCGGACAGCAGGTTCAGTACGGGCAGGACAAAGCCCGTGGCCCAGCGTGGCATATCGTTAGTCGTCATGATTTATGCATGCCTCCCATCAGCAGACCGATGCGAGTCGTGTCGAATTCGTCGATTTTCAGTTCACCCGTGATGCCGCCGCCGCACATCACGAGGATGCGGTCGGCCAGCGCGCGGACTTCTTCCAGTTCCACCGACACCAGCAGGATCGCCATGCCGGCGTCGCGCAGCGCCAGCAACTGGCGGTGGATCGCCTCGATGGTGCCGATGTCCACGCCACGGGTGGGCTGGCCCACCAGCATCAGCTTGGGATTGGCCAGCACTTCGCGCGCAATCACGACTTTTTGCTGGTTACCGCCGGACAGCAGGCCAATGCGCAAATCCGGATTGGCCGGGCGCACGTCGAAGGTTTGCAGCAAGCCGGCGCAGCGCTCGGCGATGCCCTTGAAGTCGATCAGGCCCCAGCGGTTCTTGAGCGCCTTGTCATCCTGGTGGCCAAAGAACGTGTTGTGCATCACCGAGAAGCCTTTGATCACGCCATCGCGCAGCCGGTCTTCCGGCACGTGGCCGATGCCCAGTTCGCGGAAGGTACGCGGCAGGCCATCGGCGTCGCCACGTCCGCGATCTGGATCTGACCCGGGCAATGGCTTGCCTTCGAACTTCAGGTCGCCCGAGGTCGGCAAACGCATGCCCGACAGGATTTCCATCAGTTCGCTCTGGCCATTGCCGGACACGCCGGCAATGGCGACGATCTCGCCCGCGCGCAAGGTGAAATTGAGCTTGTTCAGCAGGGTGACGCCGTTGTCGTCCCTGAGCTCCAGGTCGCGCACTTCCAGCACCGGCTGGCCCGGGTTATAGGCGGCGCGCGGCAGGTTGTTCTCGATCGGGCGGCCCACCATCATGTTGGCCAATTCTTCCTTCGAGGTTTGCGCGGTCTGCACCGCGCCCACCACTTTCCCGCCGCGCATCACGGTCACGGTATCCGTGATGTCCATGATTTCCTGCAGCTTGTGGGTGATCAGGATGATGGTTTTGCCCTGTTCCTTGAACAGGCGCAGGATTTCGAACAGCGAGGCGGTTTCCTGCGCCGTCAGCACGGCGGTCGGTTCATCGAGGATCAGGATGTTGGCGCTGCGGTAAATCTGCTTGAGGATTTCCACCCGCTGCTGCGCGCCCACCGACAAGTCGGCGATGGTGGCCAGCGGGTCGACGTCGAGCCGGTAGCGCGCGCAGATCTCGCGCAGCTTCGCCTCCACCCCGGCGCGCTGGCCGGCCAGCTTGAAGCCGCCTTCCGCGCCCAGCATCACGTTGTCGAGCACCGTCATGTTTTCCACCAGCATGAAGTGCTGGTGCACCATGCCGATGCCGAGCGCGATGGCCTGGTGGGAACTGTGGATGGACTGGACTTGACCGTCGAGCAGGATATCGCCGCTGTCGGCGCGGTAGTATCCATACAGGATGCTCATCAGGGTCGATTTGCCGGCGCCATTCTCGCCCACGAGACCGTGGATGGCCCCCTTGGCAATCGAAAAGCTGACGTCCGTGTTCGCTTTCACCGCCCCAAATTGCTTGGAGATGCCGCGAAATTCTACTGCTGGGTGCATAGGATCACTGGAATGGGTGAAAAGTTAGGGGATTAAAAAACGCGCCGAACGGGAAGACCCCGCTGGCGCGTTCTCTGGCATGACATGATCAGGCTGGGCAGGCAACGCCCGTGCGGATGTCGATGACCTTGACTTTGCCATCGATAATATCCTTGCGTGCAGCCAGGACTTTCTTTTCGATTTCAGGGGTGATCAGCTTGCGGTTGTGCTCGTCGAGCGCCCAGTCCACGCCGCCTTCTTTCAAGCCCTTGGCGGTGACGCCGGCTTTCCAGGTGCCGTTCTTTTGCTGCATGAAGGAGTCATACACGGCGTTCCCCACGTTCTTGACCATCGAGGTCAGTACGCTGCCCGGATACAGGCCGTTCTGGTTCGAATCGACGCCGATCGACAGCTTGCCTTTTTCCTTGGCGGTCTGCAGCACGCCGTTGCCGGAACCGCCGGCCACCGCGAACACCACGTCGACGCCGCGTTCAAATTGCGAGCGCGCCAGTTCGCCGCCCTTGGCCGGATCGTTCCAGGCGGCGGCGGTGGTGCCGACCATGTTCGAAAATACTTCGGACTTCTTGTCGACCGATTTCGCGCCTTGCGCATAGCCGCAGGCAAAGGTGCGGATCAGCGGGATGTCGATGCCGCCGATGAAGCCCAGCTTCTTGGATTTCGACGCCATGGCGCCGGCCACCCCGGCCAGGTACGAGCCTTCTTCTTCCTTGAAGGTGATCGAGTTGACGTTGGCGCCCTGCGCCACGCCGTCGATCAGCACAAAGCGCACTTTCGGGAATTCCTTGGCGACCTTTTGCACGGCCTGGGTCTGGGCGAAGCCGATCGAAGCGATCAGGTCCAGGTTCTTGCGGGCCAGGCCGCGCAGCACCTGCTCGGCCTGCGTATCGCTGCTGGCTTGCACTTCGATGAATTTGATGCCGGTCTCCTTCTGGAAGCGCTGCGCGCCTTCAAAAGCGGACTGGTTGAACGATTTGTCGAACTTGCCGCCGGCATCGTAGACGATGCCCAGTTTCGGGTCCGCGGCGGAAGCGCCTGCTGCGACACACATGGCGGAAACTGCGACGCACAGTTGTTTGATTTTCATGAGTTGGCTCCCTGGAAGTTCGGTATTGTATATTTTTTGGGGGTGGAAAAACCCCTTTTAAGAGTTTTTGCCACGCCAGACGCCTGATTTATAGTCGTTTTATTTATCTTTTTAGTACGGCCGTACCAAATTCATGGCCACGGCCCGGTCACTAAGTTGTAACTGTTGGTTTGTTTGTTTCAGTGCCTGTGGTTCAGATGCAACGATTTGGAAATATTTCTCAAACAATTGACTGTGGCTTTTTCGCAAATTTCATGTTTTCGTGATAGTAAATCGACACGAAAAATCCGGCTCAGCCTGTCGCTTCCGTCCATCTTCTTCCCGTCATCGCAGGTGGCTCTCCTATGAAGCAGCGCCCTCCTAGCATTTTCCGGGCGCGCTGCATAGCGCTTGGACAGTCCCTTACTATGCATGAGCGCATATATGTATGGCAAATACGTTTTTCGTTGGTTATTTATATGATGAAAATATAAATGAAAATGGGGTTTTCCGTAATTTTCCGTCAAAACAATTCGTGCTAGGATGCGCCCTTACGTCGTTTTTTCTTTGCTTTTTGCAAAGCTTTGCGAGGTATTGAACGGAACACCCAACGTGCCGCGCGCAGCAAACCGCCACCAGGGCGGTTTGCACCGGCAGCGTTATCGGACCCACGAAGTCCGCTTACAGAATTTTTATAACTGGTGTTGCACCCCCCCACAAGGAGTTGGTTTATGATGAAGAAGAATACGTACGCCAGCCGTACGCTGATCGCACTGGCTGTTGCCGCGGCATTCCCGCTGCATTACGCGTATGCCGATGAAGGCCAGGCACAGGAAACCGCCGCCCCGGCCAGCGCCGCAAAAAAGACGGACGGCCAGCTGGAAACCGTGATCGTGACGGCGCAGCGCCGCGCGGAAAACATTAAAGACGTGCCGATGGCGATTGCCACCGTCAAAGGTGAAAAACTCGACGTGCTGACGTCCGGCGGCCAGGACATCCGTTTCCTGGCTGGCCGCTCGCCGTCGCTGAACGTGGAATCCGATTACGGCCGCACCTTCCCGCGCTTCTATATCCGCGGCCTGGGCAACACCGACTTCGACTTGAACGCGTCGCAGCCGGTCGGCCTGGTGATGGACGACATCGTGATGGAAAACCCGATGCTGAAGGGCTTCCCGGTGTTCGACGTGGACCAGGTGGAAGTGCTGCGCGGCCCGCAGGGCACGCTGTTCGGCCGTAACTCGCCGGCCGGCGTGATCAAGTTCGATTCCGCCAAGCCGGTCTTCAAGACCGAGGGCTACTTCTCGGCCGGCTTCGGCAAGGACAGCGTGCGCAACCTGGAAGGCGCGTACAACCTGCCGGTTTCCGATACCGTGGCGCTGCGCTTCGCGGGCCAGAGCCAGCACCGCGGCGACCGCGTGCAAAATGGCCGCGCCACCGGCACCCAGAACTTCGAGGGCTACGACGACCACTCCGCCCGCATCCAGGCGCTGATCAAGCCAACGCGTGACTTCTCGGCCCTGTTCAACGTGCACGCCCGCACCATGGACGGCACCGCGACCCTGTTCCGCGCCAATATCCTGAAAAAAGGCACCAACGACCTGGTCGATAACTTCGACTACGGTTCGTACCCGACCGACGGCCTCAATGAGCAGTGGTTGCGCGTGCGCGGCGGCAGCGCGCGCCTGCGCTGGGACTTGCCAGGCGTGACCTTGCACTCGATCACCGGCTACGACACGCTGAAACTGTTCAGCCGCGCCGACGTGGACGGCGGCTTTGGCGCGTCGTACGCGCCGCCGATGGGGCCGGGCTTCATTCCATTCCTGGTTGAAACCGCCGACTTGATCCCGAACCACCGCCAGTTCACGCAAGAGTTCCGCGCGGAATCCGTGGCAACCGGTCCGCTGCAGTGGATCGCCGGCGCCTACTACTTCAACGAAGACATCCAGATCGACTCGATCAGCTTTGATTCGCTGGCCAAGGGCAACCCGCAAAATCCGTTCTATGCGCGCCAGTTCCAGAGCGCCGAATCGTTTGCGCTGTTCGGCACCGTCAACTACACCATGTCGGACCGCCTGAAACTGCGCGGCGGCGTGCGCTACACGAAGGACAAGAAGGACTTCCTGGCATCGCGCGTGGAAGCGACGACCTCGCGCCACACGCTGGCCAGCGATTCGACCAACTTCAGCTGGGACCTGTCGGGTACCTACACCCTCGACAAGGACACCAACGTGTTCGGCCGCGTGGCGACCGGTTACCGCGCGCCATCGATGCAGGGTCGTTTGTTCGGCCTGACCGACTTGCCGACCATGGCGCAGGCGGAAAAAGCGCTGTCGTTTGAAGCAGGTATCAAGCAAGACCTGTTCAACCGCCGCGCGCGCATGTCCGCCACCGTGTTCCACTACACGGTCAAGGACAAGCAGCTGACCGCCGGTTCGGGCACCGTCAACATGAACCGCCTGATCAATGCGGATGAGGCGATCGGCCAGGGCGTGGAAGTGGACTTCCAGGCCAACCTGGGCAATGGTTTCACCACCAGCTTCGGTTCGTCCTACAACGACACCGAGATCAAGGATCCGTCGCTGTTCGTATCGCAGTGCGGCGCGCCTTGCACCGTGACCGACCCGGCCGGTCCGTTCGCGGGCACCGCCAGCATCAACGGCAACGCCATGCCGCGCGCGCCGAAGTGGCAGCATAACTTCACCCTGAAGTACAGCATGGACCTGGGCAACGGCGAACTGTATGCGTACACCGACTGGACCTACCGCAGCAAGTACAATTTCTTCCTGTACGAAGCCAAGGAGTACACCGGCAAGCCGATGACCGAAGGCGGCCTGCGCGTGGGCTACAAATGGGACAACTATGAAATCGCCGCGTACGGCCGCAACATCACCAACCGTATCCAGTCGGTTGGCGCGATCGACTTCAACAACCTGACCGGCATCATCAACGAACCGCGCACCTACGGCGTGCAGTTCAAAGCCACGTTCTGATTGTTGTAAGCATGTGAAAGCCCGCACGTCGTAAGATGTGCGGGCTTTTTTCATAAGGAGACGCCATGCAGTCGGCAGTAAATTTATGGCCCTTGCTGGGCGTGGCCGTGATCGTGGCGGGATTCGTCCTGCGCGCGCATCCGGTGCTGGTGGTGGTGGCCGCCTGCTTCACCACCGGCCTGGCCGCCGCCATGCCCATGGAAGCCCTGCTGGCGTCGCTGGGCACGGCCTTCATCAAGACCCGCAATCTGCCCCTGATTTACCTGTTGCCGCTGGCCGCGATCGGCCTGCTGGAACGCTTTGGCTTGCGCGAGCATGCGCAGGCCGTGATTGCCAGGGTGCGTGGCGCCACGGCCGGCCGCATCCTGATCGTCTACCTGACGGTGCGCGAAGGCGCCGCCGCGCTGGGACTGACCAGCCTGGGCGGGCATCCGAACATGGTGCGCCCGCTGGTGGCCCCGATGGCCGAAGGCGCGGCGGAAAACAGCCACCCCGGCATCAGCGACCGCTTGCGCCACAAGGTGCGCGCGATGGCGGCGGCCACCGATAACGTGGGCCTGTTCTTTGGCGAGGATATCTTCGTCGCGTTTGGCGCCATCGTGCTGATGCAAACCATCCTGCGCGGCGAGGGCATCGAAGTCGACCCGCTGCACATCGCCCTGTGGGGCATCCCGACCGCGATCTGCGCCTGGATCATTCACGCGTGGAATTTGCGGCGGCTCGACATCGAACTGCGGCGGGAAATGCTGGCGGCCGCGGAATCGGCGCTGGCGGGCCGGCAGCATGGGAGTGCGCTGTGATCTTCAAACTCGATTATTTTTATCTGCTGCTGGGCGCCATGCTGGCCTTGCTGTCCGTACTGACGGTGCTCGACAAATCCAATCCGCGCCGCTGGAGCACGGCGCTGTTCTGGGCGCTGTACGCCACCGCCTACCTGGGTGGCGAGGCGATGCCGCCCGCCTGGGCCGGCGCGCTGATGGTGGCGATGGCGCTGCTGGCCGGCTTTGGCGGCGTGCGCATGGGCAAACCCGCGGTGCTGCCGGAATCCGAGCGGCGCGCCCATGCGCAGCGCCTCGGGCATAAGCTGTTCATACCGGCGCTGGTGATTCCCGCCGTCACGATGGCCTGTTCGACCCTGCTGAAAGACGTCAAGATCGGCGGCCTGTTCCTGTTCGACCAGAAGCACTTGACCCTGGCGGCGCTGGGCGTGGCGTCCGTGCTGGCGCTGGCCATCGCCTGCCGCACCCTGCGTACCACGCCGCTGCAGGGCGCGCGCGAATTCCGCCGCCTGGTCGATGCGATGGGCTGGGCGATTGTGTTGCCGCACATGCTGGCGGTACTGGGCTTGCTGTTTTCCGAAGCCGGTGTCGGCAAGGCGGTGGCCCATGTCAGCACCTCGACCATCAACATGGACTGGAAGCTGGTGGCGGTATCGGTCTATTGCGGCGGCATGGCGCTGTTTACCATCGTGATGGGCAATGGCTTTGCCGCGTTCCCGGTCATGGCGGGCGGGGTCGGCATTCCCGTGCTGGTGGGCGTGTACCATGCCAATCCCGCCGTGATGGCGGCGATCGGCATGTTTTCCGGTTATTGTGGCACCTTGATGACGCCGATGGCGGCCAACTTCAATGTGGTGCCGGTCGCCTTGCTGGACTTGCCGGACCGGCATGCCGTCATCAAGGCGCAAATTCCGACCGCACTGCCGCTGCTGGCGGCGAATATCCTGTTGCTGTATTTCCTGATGTGAGAATGTGATGAGCAAGAAGACTGTGCTGCTGACGGGCTTTGAACCGTTCAACAAGGAACCCGTCAATCCCGCGTGGGAAGCCGTGCGCGCGCTGGCCGGCTGGGGGGAGGATGGCTTTGCGGTGGAAGCGAAGCAACTGGCCTGCGTGTTTGGCCAGTCGATCGCGGAACTGGCGGCCGCCGTCAACGAATACAACCCGTCGATCGTGATCGCGGTGGGGCAGGCGGGCGGGCGCTGCGACCTGTCGGTGGAACGGGTCGCCATCAATGTCGACGATGCGCCGATCCCCGACAACCTGCAGCGCCAGCTGGTGGACCAGCCGGTGATGCAAGACGGCCCGGCCGCGTATTTTTCCACCTTGCCGATCAAGGCCATCGTGCACGAGCTGCGCGCCGCCGGCCTGCCGGCGTCGGTGTCGCAAACGGCCGGCACCTTTGTCTGCAACCATGTGTTCTACGGCTTGATGCACATTGCCGCCGCGCGGCAAAAGGCGGGTGGCTTCGCGCCGCTGCGGGCCGGGTTCATTCATATTCCGTATTTGCCGGAGCAGGCGGTGCGCCATCCGGGCGCGCCCAGCATGGCGTTACAGAATGTGGTGGAGGGCTTGAAGATCGCTATTAAAACCGCGCTGGCGGTCGATCTCGATGTGCGGGAGTTTGGCGGGGCGACGCATTAAGCGCCGCCCGCTGGATTACTTGTCGTAGTGGTAGCGGCATTGCACGACATAAATGCCGCCGTCTTCAGGGAGATACACCAGGCGGTGTTCCCGGTTGATGCGCCTGGACCAGAAGCCGGTCAGTTCGCCTTTCAACGGCTCAGGCTTGCCTGTGCCGGTGAACGGTGTTTGCAGGCATTCGTCAATCAAATCATTGATTTTTTGTACGATGGCAAAATCTTCATTTTGCCAGTGCAGGTAGTCTTCCCATGCGTGTGGTGTCCACGACAGGCTGGTTTCCTTAGCCGCCTGCTTGTTTTTCGCTTTCTTGCTTGTCATCGCGTATCAGCTCCTGTGGGCGCGCCTTTCCGGCTTTAAGCTGAGCGATGGACTCCATTAGTCGATTGGCATTCTTTGCAGAGCCGAGGAGGTACATGGTTTCCTCGATGCTGTTGTAATCCGCCAGTGACAACATCACTACATGTTCGCCGCTGACGCG
>Ga0307408_100000634_pt1 | contig 29635 bp, 19 predicted proteins | sample 322Cmetagenome_FD_202116 | JGI IMG/M metagenome (GOLD analysis project Ga0307408, IMG submission 202116) | Maize rhizosphere microbial communities from greenhouse at UC Davis, California, United States - 322HYB-C-3 | ecosystem: Host-associated > Plants > Roots > Rhizosphere > Soil | place...
CGTTTAGCAAAATTTCACCGTGGGAGTTACACATGGCATCTGTTAACAAAGTCATCATCGTCGGCAATCTGGGCCGTGACCCGGAAATCCGTTACATGCCAAGCGGTGATGCAATCGCCAATATTGCTGTTGCGACATCGTACCGCAGCAAGGACCGCAATACCGGCGAGCAAAAAGAACTGACCGAATGGCACCGCATTTCCTTCTTCGGCCGCCTGGCCGAGATCGTGGGCCAATACCTGAAGAAGGGCTCTTCCGTGTACGTGGAAGGCCGCCTGCAGACGCGTAAATATACCGACAAAGACGGTATCGAGAAGTACGCTACCGACATCATCGCCGAGAACATGCAGATGCTGGGCGGCCGAGGCGATGCCGGCGGCGGCATGGGTGGCGGCATGGGCGGTGGCGACGACATGGGCTACGACGCACCAGCGCCACGTCAGGCGCCACGTCCACAGGCAGCACCGGCTCCGGCACCACGCCCGGCACCGCGTCCAGCGCCGAACTTCTCGGACATGGATGACGATATTCCGTTCTAAGAATTCACTGATTAGTCTGTAATTCCAGGCCCCGTAACTCGTTGTAGTTACGGGGCTTTTTTTATGGTTCTTCACGGATTAGCGGGAAACGACATTCCCAGGTATGGCCCGCATGGCGGGTCAGACCCTTGGGTCTGACCCAGGTTTGCCGGGTTTGCCGTTGTGGGAAAATGAGCATTTCAATTAGTGCGACCATTGTAGATGGGGGCCATTAGCGACAGAGCCTGCCTTCCGGCTTTACATTTGAATAGAAGGAGGGGTTCTTCCCACAAGGTCAAACCCGGTAAACCTGGGTCAGACCCAAGGGTCTGACCCAGACTTAAGCAAGCCATCCCGGTAATCCGTGAAGAACCTTTTTCTTGAGGATGTCGCCCCTGGCATCCTGAATGCTATTATTTTAGCTATTGATGGCGAATTTGCCAGAAATAATAGCATTCTCGCGGTAGTGTATCGCGGTATGCTATTGTTTTAGTGATTTCCTCGATATTTAGCTAAAATAATAGCACCATGGCCAAGACCATTTCATCGCTGCTTCCATCCTCCGAAACGTTGTTGCGTGAACTCGGAGAGCGCTTGCGCTTGGCCCGCTTGCGTCGAAAGCTGACCGCAAAGCAGGTTGCTCAACGTGCCGGCATGAATCCAATGACGCTTCGCGCTGTCGAGCGCGGGGGCGCTGGCGTCACAATCGGTGCGTACCTGGCAGTCATGCAGGTGCTAGGGCTTGAAAATGACTTCGGCTTGCTTGCTAAGGCAGATGCCATGGGGCGTGAACTGCAGGACATGCCACTCTATGCAAAGTCGCGTGGGCGCGAACCATCTGGCAGCAGCGGCAACGAGAAGCAAAGCAAAATCGCCGGCTTGACGAGCAATCGCATCATGCACCTGATTGACACCTTGCCGACTGAGGCTTTACGGGAGCAGTTGGACAGCATTCCCCTCAATCAGCTGCGCAAGGCGTATGAGCAGCTACCGAGCGAACAGTTGAAAAAACTGGTCGATTCACTTCCAGCCCACCGGGCCAAGCAGCTGCTTGGGGCTCCGGCGCCGAAAGAACAAGCGATGGGCCTTTCGGATCCAGGCTCAAAGGGCGACTGGATGGAGCGCGACGGCTTTGCCAGTGCGGACTCGTTGGCAGACCTGATCAGTGCAGTTCCTCCTGCCGGCAAGAAGGCGCGTTGACCGTGGCGAGAAACATCTCCGTCTACGCCGATTGGGCGCCGCTCACGAGCGCGAGCAAGCTCGGCACGTTGTACGCGCATGCCGGAGGAGGTAAGGAGATTTTCGAGTTCGAGTTCGAGCCCGCAGCGATTTCGAATGTCGACATCGCGAGCACTCCCCTGGATCCGCGGCTGTCTTATTTCCCAGGGCGGCAGCATCCGCCTCACGGACAGCTTTTCGGCTTGTTTGCCGATGCCAGTCCGGACCGATGGGGGCGACTATTGATGAAGCGCCGCCTGGAGCGCGATCAGCGTGCCGGTATTGAGGATCCCAGGCGGCGGTTGGTCGAATCCGATTATCTTCTCGGGGTGCACGACAAGTTTCGGGTTGGCGCTCTCCGATTCGGGACCGGAGATGACGGCGAATTTCTCGACCAGAGATCGCATGTGGCCGCGCCGCCATTCGTGCAGTTGCGGGACCTGGAGGCAGCCGTGCTGGCGCTGGAGCGTGACGAGGACAATACGGCACCGGCAGGTGGCGACTGGTTGAGGATGCTGATTGCGCCTGGTGGTTCGCTTGGCGGAGCCAGGCCGAAAGCAAGCGTAGTGGATCCTGATGGTCGACTATGGATGGCAAAATTCCCGAGCCTGCGCGATGAATGCAATGTCGGGGCCTGGGAACTGGTCGTGCAAACCCTGGCAACCCGGTGCGGCCTCGATGTGCCAAAGAGCCTTGCCAGGCAGTTTGCCAGCCCACATCACACTTTCCTTGTCCAGCGATTCGACCGTACTGCCCAAGGGCGCCGCCTGCACTTTGCCTCAGCGATGACACTGACGGGCCATAGCGATGGAGATGATGCCGACAGTGGCGCCAGCTATCTCGAACTTGCTCGGGTATTGATCGATCACGGGGCGCAGACGAATGCCGATCTGCGGCAGCTTTGGACCAGGATTCTTTTCAATGTGCTGGTATCAAATACGGACGACCATTTGCGAAATCATGGTTTCATCCTTGAACCGGGGCGCGGCTGGCGCTTGTCCAAGGCATATGACATGAATCCTGTGCCAGGGGCGGCAGGACTCAAGCTGAATATCAGCGAAAGCGACAACGCGCTTGATGTCGATCTGGTCCTGTCGGTAGCGCACTATTTCCGTGTGAGCGGCGATGACGCGTTCGCGATCATGGAGCATTGCGTGGCTGTTGTCCGGCAGTGGAGGAAGGTGGCATCGGCGCTCAAGATCCCTGTGCGTGAACAGAATTTCATGGCTTCGGCTTTCCAGTTAGCCGAGTAAATTTGCGCTCCTTCGGTTTATGTTGGCGATGGCCGGCGGGGCAATTACAATATTTCTTTTTTTGTAACTTGACTCCAATGCGCCGCTTTGAATTCGCTGACAACAGCTCGAACAAGTTTTGGGAAATTGAGCAAGATGGATCTGACCTGAATGTACGCTGGGGCAAGATCGGCACCCAGGGCCAGAGCCAGACCAAATCCTTTGCGGACGATGCCAAATGTGCCGCGGCGATAGCCAAGCTCATTGCCGAGAAGACCGGCAAGGGCTATGTGGAAGTTGGGGCGGCGCCGGCTGCTGCCATCGGCAAGTCCGCTCCCAAGCCAGCGGCGCAAACCAGGCCGGCGAGCGCGGTTGCTGCCCCGGAGCCTGTCGCACCGCAAGCGGCGCCGGAGCCGGTGGCTGTCGCCGACCCGTCGACCACGCCGCCCTGGCTGGCGCATGGCGCTCCCCTGTCAATCTCCCGCAAGGTCGCCGCGGCAGCCTTGCCGTCGCGCCGCTTCCCGAAACCGGCGCCCCAGGTCGATGCGCAAATCGTCCTGCGCCGCCTGGCCGAATGCGGGGGGCCGGATCCCGATGTCACCGATGCCGAACTGCGCCCCGCACTGGTGGAGGCATGGCAGCGCATGCAGTCCCAGAATCCGGACGGCTCGCTGTTGTCGGATGCCGTGCTGCTTTCGATCGCGAACTGCCTCTCATCCCGGATGCAGGGCAGGTTCGAAACGCCAATCGGGGAGCAGGTACTCGATGCCCTCGCCACGCACAAGGGCCTGGAACATTGCGTTGATGCCTTCATCGAGATGCAAAGGATGCAGCCTGAATTGGCCTGGGCGGCTTCGCTGGGAAAGGTGAGCGTTACGCGCAAAGTCACAAAGGCACTTGCCAGCTACGATCTGATCTCTCCTGTGGAAGTGGCCATGCGGCGCCAGTTGTCGTCCGCACCGGAAGCCGTATGGCAGGTCTGCGCGGACAAGATCGAGCGCGCGATCGATAGCGTGCCTGAGGTGCGCAAGCCAGCGCTGGCCGTGCAGTTGCCGGACCGGCCGGAAGTGTCAAACCGCCTGGCGCGCGAACTCGATTCGGCCGTGGATTCGTCGACACTACAGGTGTTGCTGCTGACGGCAACCGATCCTGATCTGCCTGAAAAGCTGGGCGCCCGCTATTCCACCCCCATGCTGGCTGCGACCGTGCTGCAGGAGCGCGGCGTGGATGCCTGCGCCATCCTGAAAAGGTTCCCGGTCGACGATATGGCCAACGAGGCCCTGACCCAGATCGGCACCCCGCAAGCCATCAAGGTGCTGGTTGACGCAGTTTCCATCAAGTCCGATTCCGGCAATTGGCAAGGCGTGCCGTACAAGACAACGGTGACCCGCTTGCTGGCCGCGCTCCAGCAATGGCCGCTGGCGGGCATTGCCGCCCTGGCGGAACTTGGCGAGCAGCGCGGCAAAGTCGGCGAAGTGACGCAGCCCGCGCTCATGAAACTGGTGTTTGCCCATGGCGAAGCCGTGCCGGGCATCCTGCCGTGGGTCAGCGCTTCCGCGCAAGCCCTGCTCCAGCGCCTGCATGGCCAGAGCAGTGTGAAGGTAGAAGAAGCAGCGCACGAGGATTTGCCGGCCGTGCTGGCCAGTCCGCCGTGGCTGCGTCCCCGCAAGAAGGCCGTCGCTGCCCTGGCGGTGCAGCCCTTGGCCCTGGCGCCAGTCGAGCGATGGGACGGCATACCTCGCCAACAATGGGAATCCGTGAACAAGTGGATGGAAGACGACTTCGTAAAAGTGCGCAAGGAAACTGCCAAGCTGGTTGATTCGCTTGGATTTGGGCATGGCTCGTCGGCGTCTGACAAACAAGCGCATAAACAGGCCTGTGAGGCGATCGAGAAATGCGACACCAATGGCCTGATCGCCGCCTGGCGCCTGTTCAAGGGGGACTCTTTCTGGAGAGAGATCAACCTTTATTACCTTCCATTTCTGCCGGAATCGATGGTTAACGACGTATGGGGCGGCTTGTGCGGCGAAACCACTTCCTACGGTGTCGGTTACCTGTTGTCGAAACTTGGCATGCGATCCCTTCCGGGACTGGAAGCGATGATGGCGCGCCGGCCGAGCGACGTAGTTCCTTACGCCAGATGCCTTGGCTCCGTGGGCTTGGCCGCACCAATTGCACGCGCCGCGACGAAGCTGAAGAAAGTCCAGGAAGAGGCACGCCAATGGCTGCTGCGCTTCCCGGAACATGCTATCTGCGGCCTGGTCTCGCCGGCAGTGGGCAAGGCGGGGGAAGACCGCGAATGCGCCCGGACGGCATTGCGCTACCTGTGCGCCAACGGTCACGAGGCGCTGGTCCATGAAGTCGCCGCGCGCTATGAGGACCCGGCGGTCGCCGTGGCAGTGCGTGCGCTGCTCGACGAAGACCCGCTCGAACGCGTACCGGCAAAAATGCCAAAGCTGCCCGATTTCTGGGCGCCGCAGGCATGGCGCCGTCCCGTGCTCAATGCCGCCGGCGGCGCCAGCGCGGGCAAGGCGGTCCCCAACGACGCGCTGGACCACATCGGCACCATGCTGATGTTCCCGACAGTGGACGGCCTGTACCCCGGCATCGCGCAGCTCAAGGACGCCTGCACGGCTGAATCCCTGGCGGACTTCGGCTGGGACTGTTTTGCCGCCTGGCTCAGCGCCGGCGGCAATTCCAAGGAAGGCTGGGCGATGACGGCCCTGGGCTTCCTGGGCACCGACGACACCGCGCGCAAGCTCACTCCCTACATCAGGACCTGGCCGGGCGAATCCGCCCATGCGCGAGCCGTGACCGCGCTCGACGTGCTGGCCGACATCGGCACCGACGTGGCGCTGATGCTGTTGAACGGCATCGCCCAGAAAGTGAAGTTCAAGGGCCTGCAGGACAAGGCGCGCGAGAAGATCGACAAGATCGCGGAGGCGCGCGAGCTGACCACCGAGGAACTGGAAGACCGCCTGGCGCCCGACCTTGGCCTGGACGACAACGGCAGCGTGCTGCTGGACTTCGGCCCGCGCCAGTTCCGCGTCGGCTTCGACGAAGCGCTGAAGCCTTATGTGCGCGACAGCGAAGGCACGCGCCTGGCCGACCTGCCCAAGCCGAAGAAGAGCGACGACGAAACACTGGCGCCTGCCGCAGCCGAGCGCTTCAAGCTCCTCAAGAAGGATGCCCGCACCATCGCCAGCCAGCAGGTCACGCGCCTGGAGTGGGCCATGTGCAGCCGGCGCCGCTGGCTGCCGGAGCACTTCCGCCAGTTCCTGGCCGAACATCCGCTGGTGCGCCACCTGGTGCAGCGCCTGGTGTGGGGCGCCTACGCACTGGAAGAGGGCGAGACCGGCGGCGGCAAGCTGCTGGAATGCTTCCGCGTGGCGGAAGACGGCAGCTATACCACGGGCGAAGACGACAGCTTCACGCTGCCCGAAGGCGGCCATATCCGCATCGGCCTGCCGCATGCGCTGGAATTGCCGCAGGAAGCCGCCGTGCAGTTCGGCCAGCTGTTCGCGGACTATGAACTGCTGCAGCCTTTCTCCCAGCTCGGGCGCGATACCTACACGCTGGGCGCCGAAGAACAGTCCGCGACCAAGCTGGAACGCTGGAAAGGCATCGTCGTGCCCACCGGCCGCGTGCTTGGCCTGGTCAACAAGGGCTGGCGGCGCGGCCAGGCGCAGGATGGGGGCGGCATCTGGTACTTCCAGAAGCCGGTCACCCGCTCCAAGGTGATCGAGCTGACGCTCAACCCCGGCATCATCGTCGGCATGGTCGACGAATACCCCGAGCAAACGCTGGAACTGGTCACGGTGGGGGCGCCTTCCAGCTGGGGCGAGATCGGAACGGCCGAGAGCATGAACGTACTCGACCCCATCGCCACCAGCGAACTGATTCGCGACCTGGAATCCTTACGGGCATAAAAATATGACGAAGAACAAAAGCGGCGCCGCGCCACTCTTGCAGCGGCCACCTGCCGAAATCCTCCACGCGCAGGAGCTGCAACGCCTGCGCGACAACGATAGCGGCCCGCGCCCGCCGGGTTGGGCATTGAGCCTGACCGCTGCGCGCAAGTTCATCCTTGGCGACGCCGAACTGGGCGTGGAGCGCAAGATCGTGGCGCCAGCGGCGTCGATCGAACGCATGCTGGTCACCCTGGCCACCGGCCGTGGGCTGATGCTGGTGGGCGAACCTGGTACGGCGAAGTCGCTGCTGTCCGAATTGCTGGCAACGGCAATCAGCGGCAAGTCGACCCTGACCATCCAGGGCGGTGCGTCGATCACCGAGGACCAGATCAAATACTCCTGGAACTACGCCCTGCTGATCAACGAAGGCCCGAGTCCGCGTGCGCTGGTGCCGGCGCCGCTGTACCAGGGCATGCGCGACGGCCAGGTCGTGCGTTTCGAAGAAATCACGCGCGCACCGCTGGAAGTGCAGGACTGCCTGCTCGGCATGCTGTCGGACCGCGTCATGAGCGTGCCCGAACTGGCCGGCGAAGACGGCATGCTGTATGCGCGCGACGGCTTCAACATCATCGCCACCGCCAACACCCGCGACCGCGGCGTAAACGAAATGAGCGCGGCGCTCAAGCGCCGTTTTGATTTCGAGACCGTGTTCCCCATCCTCGATTTCGACCACGAGCTGGCGCTGGTGCAGCAGGCTTCGGCGCGCCTGCTGGAGAAGAGCGCGATCCCGCGCAGCCTGCCGCAGCCGGTGCTGGAGCTGCTGGTCACCACCTTCCGCGACCTGCGCGGCGCCACGCAGCAGCATGGCGGCGACCAGGCCATGGACCGGCTAACCGCCGTGATGTCGACGGCAGAGGCAGTCAACGTGGCCCATGCCGTGGGCGTGCGCGCCTGGTTCCTGGAACAGCGCGAAGGCAGCCCGGCCGACCTGGTCGACTGCATCGCCGGCACCGTGGTCAAGGACAATGCCGACGACCGCGCCAAGCTGCGCCGCTATTTCGAGCAGAAAGTCGCGAAGAAGAACGGACCGCACTGGCAGGCTTACTTCGCCGCGCGCCATCGCTTGCCGTGACCGAGCCAGTCATTATCGGCGTGCGCCACCACAGCCCCGCTTGCGCGCGGCTGGTGGCGCGGAAGATCCGCAGCCTGCGCCCGGCCCACGTGCTGATCGAAGGACCGGCAGACTTCAACGACAAGCTGGACCAGCTTTACCTGCCGCATCAGCTGCCGCTGGCCATCTACAGCTTCCTGTCGTCGGAACAAGGACACCGCGCGTCCTGGTCGCCGTTCGCGGAGCATTCGCCGGAGTGGCAGGCGCTGGCCGTGGGGCGTGAAATCGGCGCACAAGTGCGCTTCATCGACCTGCCCGCGTGGGATGACGCCTTTGCCGACGTCCTTAACCGTTATGCCGACGTCAGCGACGCGGCCCAGGCCGAACGCGCGGCGGCCTATGAAGACGCCCTGCGCGAAAAACTGTCGGTCGACAGCCGGGACGCGCTGTGGGACACGCTGTTCGAGCAGGAGGCTTCGGACCAGTTGCTGGAGCAAAGCCTGGCTGCGCATTTCGAGCACCTGCGCAACGACGACATCGGCTCGCTCGGCAACCAGGCCCGCGAGCGCATGATGGCGCACTGGATCGCGTGGGCAATGGCGCGCGGCGACGGCCCGGTACTGGTGGTCTGCGGCGGCTACCATGCGCCTGCGCTGCAGTGCGCCTGGCGCAGCGAAGACGGCGCCTTTCCGCCGGAGCTTCCCCTGCCGGACGTTGCGGACCGGGAGGCGCGCTTCGGCTCCTACCTGGTGCCATACACCTTCAAGCGGCTCGATTCCTTCACCGGCTATGCTTCGGGCATGCCTTCCCCCTACTTCTACCAGCTGGCGTGGGAAAAGGGCATGCATGGCGCCGGACATGCGGTCCTCGAACGCGTGGTGGAGCGCCTGCGCGGCAAAAAACTGCGGGCGTCGACCGCCGACCTGATTGCGGTTCACACGCGTGCCGATGCCCTGTCGCGGCTGCGCGGCCATGCATTGCCCTCGCGCTGCGACTGGCTCGACGCACTTGCCGGGGCACTGGTCAAGGATGCGATGGATGCGCCGCTGCCGTGGACCTATCGCGGCCCGCTGCGCTATGGCACCGATCCGATCCTGGTCGAAGTGATGGACGTCCTGGCCGGCGACGTCGCCGGCCAGCTGGCGCCCGGCACGCCGCAGCCGCCGCTGGTGCTTGCCGTGGAAGCGGAGCTGCAGTCGAGGGATATATCGATTCCGTCCGACCCGATGCTTGACCTGCTCAAGCCGGCCGACCGCGCCAGGAGCCGCGTGCTGCATCGCCTGTTGCTGCTGGAAATTCCGGGCATCCTACGCCGCGCTGGCCCGAGCCTTGCGATGGCCGGCGAGCGGCGCGAGGAATGGGCGCTGCGTGCGCCCCTGGAACAGCGTGCCGCGCTGATCGAAGCAGCCGCCTACGGCGCCTCGCTGGAAGATGCCGCGCGCATGAAGCTGGAAGAGGTCTTGCGCGCGGCCGGGCACGCGAATGGCGAGAGCCGCTTCGCAAAGCTGGCCGATGCCTTGAACCGTGCCGCCTTCGCCGGCCTGTCCAGCATGAGCGACAGCATCCTGGCCGAACTCGAGGTGGCAGTGGGCGGTGAGCCCCGCTTCGAAGCCTTCGGCACCGCGCTGCCCATCCTGCATTCGCTGCTGCGCCACGGCGATGCCCTCGACATGGCCGGTGCACCGGTCCTGCGCACCGTGGTTGCCGCGGCCTTCGACCGCGCATTGTGGCTGCTCGAGGCCATGGGCCCGGTGCCGCCGGCCGAACTCACCCCCCACGTCCAGGGCTTCCTCGCGCTGCGCCAGATGGCGCGCGATGCGCTTGCAGGGGAGGCGGCATTGCAACTGCCGGTCGAACCTGGCCGCGCGCTGTCCGTATGGCAGCGCAAGCTTGCCGATACGCGGGCGGCGCCAGTCAGCCGCGGCGCCGCGCTGGGTGGGCTGGTCAGCCTGCAGGCAGGCCGGCAAGCAGGCGGAGGCGACGCCATCGGGCAGGCGCTGGCCTTGCTCGGCGGGTTGCCGCCGTCCCAGCTTGGCGATGCCCTCACCGGCATGCTGGCGCTGGCGCGCGACGAGCTGGTGCAGGAAGCGCATTTCGTTGAAGGGCTCGACGCCATGGTAACGGCGCTCGATGACCATGACTTCGTGCTTGCGCTGCCTGCCATGCGCAATGCCTTCGGCTGGCTGCCGCCGCAGGAAAGGGGCAGCCTGGCCGACGCCGTCCTGCTGCTGCACGATGTCGGCCACCTGCCGCGCCGCGCGCTGACCGCCCGCTTCGCCGGCGCCGAAGCGGAAGACCTGGCCAGCGCGGCGCTGCTGGAACAGGCTGCGCTGCGCAAGCTGGCGTCCTGGGGACTGACTTTATGAGCTTGAAGATTCCTGATGCGTTGACGCGCTGGCGGCTGCTGCTTGGCAAGGCGGGGCAGCCGGCGCTGGGCGGCCTGTCCGGCGAGGCATTGGCCGCCGACACGGCGCTGAACTGGCTGTATGGACGCGATGCCGATGCCATTGCGCGCGGCGAACGTGGCGCCGGCCTGGAGCCGTCGCAGCTTTCCACTCCGGACTGGATCAACACGATTCACCAACTGTTCCCCAAGGAGGTGATCGAACGACTGGAGAGCGACGCCGTCGAACTGTACGGCATCGACGAAGTCGTCACCAACCTGGAGGTGCTGGAACGGATCGAGCCATCGGAATCCCTGCTGCGCGCGGTGCTGCACACCAAGCATCTGATGAACCCCGACGTCCTGGCTGCCGCGCGCAAGCTGGTGGCCGAGGTGGTGCGCCAGATCATGGAGAAGCTGGCGACCGAAGTGCGGCAGGCGTTTTCCGGCGCGCGCGACCGGCGCCGCCGCTCCATGCTGAAGGTGGCGCGCAATTTCGACTTCAAGCGCACGGTACAGGGCAACCTGCACCGCTGGGACCCGCAACGCGGCAAGCTGTTCCTCGAGACGCCGATCTTCATGAGCCGCGTGAGGCGTCATACGGAACACTGGGATATCTGCCTGCTGATCGACCAGAGCGGATCGATGGTGGATTCGGTGATCCATTCCGCCGTCATGGCGGCCTGCTTGTGGAACCTGCCCGGCATGCGCACGCGCCTGGTCGCCTTTGACACAGAAGTGGTCGACCTGACATCGGACGTATCCGACCCGGTCGAATTGCTGATGAAGGTACAACTGGGCGGCGGCACCGATATCGCCAGGGCGGTCGGCTATGCGCAATCGCTGGTGGAGAATCCCCAGCGCACGGTCGTGGTGCTGGTCAGTGATTTTTATGAAGGCGGCGATCCGCGCGAGCTGGTACGCCGTACCAAGGCACTGGTGCAATCCGGCGTGACCGTGCTGGGGCTGGCCGCCCTGGATTCGAGCGCAAATCCCGCCTACGACAAGGAAATGGCGGCGCGGCTGGTGCGCGAAGGTGCACACGTGGGCGCAATGACGCCTGGGGAACTGGCAGCCTGGCTGGCTGAGAAGGTGCGCGGATGAACGCTCGCCGAACCGACCTGCTGGAACTGACGCCGGAGGCAATGATCGCGCTGGCCAATGCGGGCTTCGTCAAGCGTGCACAGAAGGATGTCGCCGAAGGCAACCTGCCCACGCTCGAGGAACTCGAAGACGGCACGATCCGCGCCACCTATGCGGACGGCCATCGCACCGTGCTCGGTCCCAACAACACCCTGCGCGATGCCAGCTGCAGCTGCCCGGCCAGCGGCTTGTGCCGGCACCGGGTCACGCTGGTATTTGCCTACCAGGCGCAGGCAAGCAGCCGCGCAGTCGAGGAAGATTCCGGGCCCTGGTCACCGTCCCGTTTCGCAGCCGCCATGGAGCAGACCGTTCCCGCCGCAACGCTCGCCCAGGCTGAAAAGCTGGCGGCGGCGCAACCGGTGGTCAAGCTGATCGCCTGGCAGGAAGCGGCTCCGGTCCCAAGCGCTCGCCTGCCAATGTGCAATGTGCGCTTCTTCTCGCGCAGCAGCCTGACGCACGCGCGCTGCGACTGCAAGGAAGGCAGCGGCTGCGCGCACATTGTGCTGGCCGTATGGGCTTTCCAGCAGGCGGAACTGAGGTCGCCCCTATTCGCCGAGGCGACTGTCACCCTCGATCATCCGAAGGCAGCCGAAGGAGCTCCGGCAGCGCGCCTGTTCGATTCCGAGGCGGCGGCCACCCTGCGCGATCGGCTGGGCGCCCTGGCACTCCAGGTATGGCTCGATGGCTCCAGCCAGCCGATGCTGGCCCTGGAGGCGCGCTTCGAGGAAGTGCGCGCGCTGGCGGGACAGCTGGGCTGGTGCTGGATCGGCGAATCCATCGACACCATCAAGGACCTGATTGTCGCGCAGCACGCGCGCTCGAGCCGCTTCGAACCGAAGATGCTGCTGGACGCCCTGGCCGGGCTGCATGGCCGCCTGTCTGCTGCAGTGCAGGCCGATGGCCAGGCTGCGGCGGGACAGCTGCCGCAAGTGCCTGCCAGCCAGTTGCTCGGCATCGGCGTCAAGGGCGAGGTGGCGCTGGACCACCTGCGCCTGGTGTCGCTGGGCGCGCAGTTCTGGGCCGACGACGAATCGGAGGGCGCACGGCTGGTCTTTGCCGATCCCGACACGCTGGCGGTGACGGTGATTGACCGCAGCTGGCCCAAGCCGAAGGCGGGGGAAGCCGGCATCGCCATCAAGGCGCGCCGGATTGCCGGCCAGTCGGTCGAGAAGCTGGCAGCCAGCCAGGTCGTCACCAATGGCGCCCGGCGCCGCGCCAACGGGGCGCTGGAGATCGCGTCTGGCCCGCGCCAAAGCAATGTGTTGCCCATGTCGCCGAAGTCCTGGACCGACCTTGGCGCACCGCTCTGGCAAGCTTCAGTCCCGGCGCTGCGCGACTACCTTCTGGATGCCGCGCCGGACTTCGCCCGTCCGCTGCAGGCGATTGAGCATTTGCATGTCCTTCCGGTCGCGCAGGTCGGCGACTGGGAGTGGAATGCTGCGCGCCAGACCTTCTGTGCAGTGATCCAGGTTGGCCAAAGCACGGGAGTGATCGAGCACGAACACTGCGTGCTGCTGCGAAAGAGCCATAATCCGGCTGCGCCGCACGCCATCGATGCCCTGGCCGGCGCATTGGCCGGCGACCTGGGTGCACCGCTTGCAGTTTCCGGCACAGTGACGCTCGAGGCGGGGCAGGTCGTGGTCGAGCCCTACGCGATTTTGACTGAACAGCGCGCAGTGGTGCTTGAGGTGGAATCGGCCGCACCGCGTGAACTGCCATCCGGCGCCGCGCTGCAGGAATCCACGTTGCTGCTTGGACTGATCGACCAGGCGCATTCGCTGCTTGGCCGATGGATGCGGCAAGGCCTGCGCCACCAGGCTGCCGGCGCCTTGCAGGAAGCGGCGGAACTTGCGGCAGCGCTGGAACGGAACGGCCTTTCCGCCGCCGCCGGATTGCTGCGCGAAGCCGTGGCCCTGATGCAGGCGCCGGACAAGCAGCCCTTGCCCGGCAAGCTGGCGACGCTATATCTTTTACTCGCCGAAATCGCACGTTCGGCGTGAGACCAGGAGAACACATGGCACGACAATCGAAGGCAGACCCGTTGCTGGCCACGCCGGACGGCAAAGTCCAATGGACCAAGGGCATGCAGGAATGGCTTGATCTCTATGTCGAGGAACCGGGCCTGTTCCCGCCCGGCGCGGCCTTCGAAGATCACCATGCAACGCACAAGGCCCTGCTGGGGAAAGAAAACTGGGTGCCATCGGCCTTCCGCCTGCTGGACATGCATGGCGTGAATGCCTTGCCATTGTTCGTGAACTGGATCGAGTCCAAACGCTATAGCCCTCCGGCAGTGCAGACGGCACTGCTGAACATCCACAGCGAACAAGCGGTGGACGCGGCGGTTGAACGACACCGCAGCGCGGAATTCCGCCCGCTGGTCCTGAAGCAGGCGAAGAAGTGGCCGATCTATGTGCTGCGCAAGCTGCTGGACGTGAATCCGTCGAAGAAGCAACCGGCTGCCTTGCTGATCCAGGAAGTGCTGGGCCAGGACCCGGGCTACCTGCCAGTGTTGCGCGAACATGCCAGCGAAGCGCAGTCGAACACGCTCGAACGCTTGCTGGAAGTAGCGGATGCGGCGGAAGAAGCCGCGCCCGCGGAGCTTCCGCAAGTGCTGCGTGAGCTTCCTTGGACAAAGAGAGAACCTTCGCGTGTGCCTGCGCTGCCGCTTCAAGCCATCCGCGATGTCCCTGGTCTCGATTGGTCAAAGTGGAATGGCTCCGAAATCCTGAAGGTGGATGGACCGGACCTGTCGGATATCACGTACTGGGAATCGATACTGAAACGCCCGGAGATTGTGGCGGAAATGCCGGTGCACGCCGCGTCATGGGATCTTGCGCGGAAGGCGCTATGGATTATTGGCCTGGACGTTGACGCGATCGAACGTGCGATTGAGTCCGAAACGGTGTGCGAAGATGATTTCGCAGTGCGCTCCGGCAGGAACTGGGACTGCCTCTCGTATCTACATTTCCTGCCACGAAAACTCGCTGTCTCGGTCTTTGGCAATATGCCCGCTGAGGGCTTGCGCAGAGGCTATCGGATGCCGGAGAAGTTTGCCTGGGTCGGTGTCGAAGGCCTGTCCCGCTTCATGCAACTCTATCCAACGGCGTCGGTTCAATCAATGTTGCTGGCGGCTTGCTTCGACTGGGACGAACTTGCGATGTATGTCGCAAGGGGCTTCTATTCAAACCGCTGGGTCAAGGAAGATGCCGGCGATTGGCTGCTCGCCTATCCGGCCGCCGCGGCACGCGGGCTGATTCCAGCCGCATTCGGGAATGACCAGGCGGAACGCTTCATCGCCCAGAACGCCTTGCGCTACCTGGCGAGCAACGGGCACCAAGCGGTCATGGAGGCGCAGGCCGGGCGCTATGGAAGCGCTGCAGTTGACGCGCTGCGCATCATGCTGGCCGAACCGCAGCGCGAATGGCTGCCGGACAAACTGCCTGTACCGCCGAAGAGCCTGCACGTCGGCGGCCTGCCGCGCCTGTACCTGAAGTCCAGCGGCAAGGCTTTGCCGCTGGACTCCGTGCCGCATGTGCTGACCATGATGGCGCTGTGCAAGCAGGAGGCCCCTTTCAGCGGCCTGCTCGCGCTGCAGGAAGCGTTGACGCCCGAGTCGCTTGCCAGGTTCGGCCAAGCCCTGTTCGAATGGTGGCGCGACAGCGACACGCCGCCCAAGGAACGCTGGATCTTCTGGATCCAGGGTGTGATCGGCAACGACGAAACCGCACGCCAGCTGAACGTCGCGCTGAAGCAATGGCGTGCGGCGCTGATTCGCGTGCGTGCCTACGATGCGATGGCAATGCTGGTGCAGATCGGCTCGGACGTGGCCCTGATGTACCTGCACCAGTTGAGCGAGCAGACGCGCTACAACGATCTGCAGGAACGTGCGGAAGAAATGATGGAGGCACTCGCGGAGCAGCGTGGCCTCACCATGGAGCAACTGGCCGACCGCACCGTGCCGAACCTTGGCCTGGACGAGAACGGCCGCCTGCTGCTCGATTTCGGGCCGCGCTCATTCAGCGTACGTTTCGACGAGCATTTGCTGCCGTATGTGTGCGACAGCGACGGCAAGCGGCTCAAGGACCTGCCCAAGCCGAACAGCAAGGACGATGAGGCAATCGCGAAGACATCCTCCCAGCGCTACAAAGACCTGAAGAAGCAGGCCAGGAACGTCGCCAGCGCCCAGGTCAACCGGATGGAAGATGCCATGTGCTTCCAGCGCCGCTGGACGGTGGAGGAGTTCGAGACTTTGCTGGTGCGGCATCCCCTGCTGCGGCACCTGGTCCTGCGTCTGGGCTGGGGCGTCTACGACGCGGGCGGCAAGCTGGCCACCCTGTTCCGTGTTGCCGAAGACCTGAGCTACGCCGACGTTGCCGACAACACCTTGCAATTACTACCCGATGCAACGGTCGGCATCCCGCACCGGCTTGAAAGGGCGGATGCCGATGCGCTGGCATTTGCCCAGCTGTTCGCGGACTACGAGATCCTGCAGCCGTTCGAACAACTGGGCCGCGCGACCTATCGCCTCGATGAGGCTACGCTTGATGGCAACACCCTGCCAGAGTGGCAGGACCGCAAAGTCAGCACAGGCGCCCTGCTGGGACTGGAACACCGCGGATGGGAACGCGAAGTTGGGGATGGCGGCCGCATCGACTCCTTCGTCAGGACGCTCGCAGCCGGACAGACGGCTTTCCTCACCTTCGAGGGTGAATGGTTCGTTGGTGGACCTGCTGATCCAACGGCGATCCATACGATTACCCGCTGCGGTATCATCGGCGCGAAGTGGAGCGCGCTGCCGCCGCTGGTGGTAAGCGAGATCCAGCGTGACCTTTATCAAATGAACTGGACCCAATGAGACGCGACCTGCTAGCGGCCCTCACCCCGCCAAGGAAAGCGGGCATCTTCCTTCCTGGCGTGGTGATGGCGATGTTGCTGTCTACAGCATTTGCCCAGGAAGTACACCTTACCAGCGGCAAGTTGGAAGGCATCGCCATGGACGATGGCGGTACAGCTTTCTACGGCATTCCGTATGCGGCGGCGCCGGTCGGCAAGTTGCGCTGGCGCGAACCTCAGCCGGTGAAGCGCTGGACCGGTGTCAGGCAGGCACGCACCTTCGCGCCGGCTTGCGCCCAGACTGCGCCCTGGCTGAAGGAGGCGCAAAGCGAAGACTGCCTGTACCTCAATGTCTGGGCGCCGGCGCAGCCGGCAAATCTGCCCGTGATCGTCTGGATCCACGGCGGCGGATTCTTCGGCGGCAGTGGGTCACAGCCGGAATTCAACGGTGCCAACCTTGCCCGGCACGGCGTGATCGTCGTCACCCTCAACTACCGGCTCGGCATACTCGGCTTCTATGCGCACCCGGAATTGACGGCCGAATCGCCGGTTCATGCTGCCGGCAACCAAGGCATCCTGGACCAGGTTGCTGCATTGCGCTGGGTGAAAAGCAATATCGCAGCCTTTGGTGGCGATCCGCAGCGCGTCATGATCGTTGGCGAATCCGCCGGCGGTGCCTCGGTGGAGGTGCTGGTGGCGTCGCCGCTTGCGCGGGGGCTGTTCCAGCGAGCCGTTTCCCAGAGCGGCACCGGCGGTTTGCCGCTCGGGCCGGAAGAAAAGAAAAACTATGACAAACGGACGGCAGAAGCCAAAGGCAAGGCGTACGCCAAGAGCGCGGGCGCGGCCAGCCTCGCGGCGCTGCGTCGCCTGAGCGTAGCCGAGCTTCACAGGATTGCGTGGTCGCCCAGCACCACGATCGACGGCTACGCTGTGCACGATGACCTGGGCAGTACCTACCGCCGCCGGCGACAGAATGACGTGCCCTTGCTGGTAGGCTGGAACGCCGAGGAGGGCAAGGACCTGGCGCCGGAAATCCTGGCAACGGACGTCTTCACGGTCGGCGGCCACCGTGCAAAGGCTGCTCAATTGCTCGGGCACGCCCCTTCCGACGCTTTGCTGGCGGCGTATCCGGCTGCAAGCGATGAACAGGCCCGGGCGTCCATCTTCCAGCTCACCAACGACTGGTGGGGCTGGCGCCTGACGCGCTGGGCTGCACTGCAGGCGCAATTCGGGCGCGCCAGGCCGTACGTCTATTTCTTTGCGCATCGCCCTGCAGAACCGTTGAACCCTTGCACATATGGCTGCGGCGCGGGGCATGCCGCCGAGATCCGCTACGTATTCGACAATCTGGCACGGGATCGCCGGCCCTGGAGCGCCGAGGATCGGAAACTGGCCGATCAAATGGCCCAGGCCTGGGTCAATTTTGCCCGCACCGGGGATCCGAATGGGAGCGGCTTGCCGGCCTGGCCAGCATACAACGGCACTAACGCCACCGTTTTGCGCATCGGCACGCAGGCCGGGTTGCCAGACTTGTCCTTGTTCCGCCGGTCGGACTGATCCATTCCGGAGAATGCGATGGATCAGGATCTGATTCGGCGCCAGGTCGCCCTGGTCAGTTATGGCAGCAGCTTCCTGCGCAAGGAGCTTGCGCTCGAGGACTGGTACCGCCACGGCATCTTCTTCGGCGCGCGGCTGCAGTTCAGGGAACTTGCCGGCAATGCCTTGCTGGCGGATGACTTCACCCTGTGGCTGGCCATCCTCGCACAAGGCGGGGCAACGCGGCTGTCGCTGCATAGCGCAGCGGTGCTTGGCGTTGAGACGCCGCAGGCGCTGGAGCGGTGCAGCCAGGTGGTGGCGGTGCACTATGCCGACCGCTACCAGTTCTGGGCCGTCGGCAAGGAAGCGGCCAGGCGGGATGCCGGCGACCAGTACGTCCCGAATGCGGCCAGCTACGGCGGCGACGTCGATTGCTACCTGTGCGTGGACGAGCGGCAGGGCCAGCTTGAGGTGCCGCCTACGGACTGGAAAAAGCTGGCGACTGCAATCGCCGCAGACCTGGATATTCCGGTTCCGTCGGGTTCCATCCCTGCTGCGCCGTTCTACGCTGACAGCAGGCGGAGCGAAGAATGGGCCAGGATGCCGCTGTTCGTGGCCAAAGGCGCGGACTCACTGGCGCACAGGATCCTGGCGACGCTGGACGATGAACAGGGCAAGTTCGCCAACGACACCAATCCCAAGAATGACAACAGCCCCTACCAGCACCTGGATGAGGAAGGCGCAGAGGCCTTCCTCCACTGGGGCCGCCGCCTCGATAGCTGGATTGGCGAAGTGCAGCTGCGCGCCGCCAACATCGACCACGGGACGGCCGGCGCCTGGCGGGACGCGCCGCTTTCCCGGCTTCAGCCGCCCCCGCCGCCACGCCAGCCGGTACCAGCCGAAGCTTCGGGGCAGCCGTTCGAACCGATGCCGGTTGCGGAAGCAACGCCGCCTGCCCAGCGCAAGTGGGTCGGCCGGCTCGGCCTGGTGGTCGGCATTGGGGCGCTCAGCCTCTTCATCCTGGCGCTGGCCAAGGTGATCGGCTTTTTCCCCTGGCTGGCGGTGCTGTTTGCCCTGCCATGGGCGCTCTACATGCACTACAAGGACTAGGCTGATATCATCGCCCTGTTGCCAGGACTATATGAAAAGCCATGCTCCAGACGCCCGAAGGTTTCCTGCCCCTGATCCAGCCCGCTCCCGCATCCGCTATCCAGACGCTGGTCTTCCACAAAGACCGCCTGCTGTTGCGGGAGGAAAGCCTGGCCCTGCCGCCGCACGCGGAACTGATAGCCGCCGGCCTGGAATTGTCCGGGGCGCTGCCGCTCGGTACCTGGGAAGGGCGCTACTGGCAGGTCGCGCAGGCGCCGCACGAGACGCCGCCGCTGGAAGGCCATGCCTACATTGGCCTGCGCGCCTTGTTCGGCGCAGTCGACGACGGCCTGCTCGGCGTCGCGGGACGCGGCTTCCAGATCGCCGAATGGGCGCGCACCCACCGCTTCTGCGGAGCCTGCGGATCGCCAATGCTGCTGGCGCCGGGCGAGCGCGCCATGCGCTGCACCTCCTGCGGCCACCTGGCCTATCCACGCATTTCGCCCGCCATGATGGTGCTGATCAAGAAGGGCAACCAGCGCCTGCTGGCCGCGCATGCCAACTCGCCCTATAAGCGCTACACGGCGCTGGCGGGCTTCCTGGAAGCGGGAGAATCGGTGGAAGAGGCGGTGCACCGCGAAGTGTTCGAAGAAGTCGGCCTGCGCGTGCACAAGCTGAAATACTTCGGCAGCCAGTCCTGGCCCTTCCCGCATTCGCTGATGATCGCCTTCACCGCCGAATACCTGGACGGCGAGATTGTCACCGACCCCAACGAAATCAGCGACGCGCGCTGGTTTGGGCCGGATGACGAGTGGCCGACACTGTCGCATACGGTATCCATCGCCAGCGAGCTGCTGGCAGCGAACCGACCCTGAACGCTGTATACTGGTGGATTAGATTCCACATTTCACGGTTCTTGCAATCATGACTAAAGAAGTATTCACCGAAGCCGACTGGCGCCGCCTGCTGGAGCACCTGGGCGAAGACCCGGACCGTCCGGGCCTGATCGAAACCCCGCACCGCGTCCACAAGGCGTGGAAACACTGGGTTTCCGGCTATGGCCAGGACCCGGCGGAAGTGCTGAAGGCCTTCGAGGATGGCGCCGAGCAGTACAACGAACTGATCGTCGTGAAGAACATCCCGGTGTACAGCCATTGCGAGCACCACCTGGCGCCGTTCTTCGGCAAGGCGACCGTGGGTTATGTACCAAATGGCAAGATTGTCGGTCTGTCCAAGCTGACCCGCCTGGTGGACGTATTTTCCAAACGCCTGCAGGTGCAGGAGCGCATGACCATGCAGATCGCCGAAGCGCTGATGCAAGTGCTGGAGCCGAAAGCCGTGGGCGTGGTGGTCAAGTGCCGCCACCTGTGCATGGAGTCGCGCGGCATCCGCACCGCCGGCGAAGAGACCGTGACTTCCGCCATGCTGGGCGAATTGCAGCCTAACCTGGCGATGCGCACCGAATTCCTGGCATTGGCACGCGAGTCCTGATCCATGGCAGACGCTATCGAATGGTTCGAAGGCGGTTTTGACGCCGCACTGGAGGCAGCCCGCACTGCCGGCCGTCCGCTGTTCCTGTACTGGGGCGCCGCTTGGTGCCCGCCGTGCAACCGGGTCAAGTACGAAATCTTCGGCCGCGAAGAATTCCCGGCCAAGCTGCAAAGCATGGTGGCGATCCAGCTCGATGGCGACAGTCCAAACGCGCAGGCGATGGCGGCGCGCCTGAAACTGCGCAGCTATCCGACCATGGTGATGTACCGTCCGGATGGCAGCGAAATCACCCGCCTGCCGTGCGAACTCGATGGCGAACTGTTTGGCGAGGCCCTGATGGCGGCGCGCTTCGCCGGCCAAACGGCAAGCGAATCGATGGCCGCTGCGCTGGACGGCACGCGCCTCCTGTCGCCGTCCGAATGGACGCTGCTGTCGAACTACTCCTGGGATACCGATGAAGGCGTGCTGCTGCACGGCCGCGACCTGGGCGTGACGCTGGCCACCCTGTCGCAACTGGCTGCCGCTGCCGTTACCGGCGAAGCGCCGGCCGCTGCGCGCCAGGTGGAGGATGCGGCAACGCGCCTGCACCTGCACGCGATGGTGGCGCAGGCTGGACGGGTGGTGGATGCTTCGTCGCCTGAATTCCTGCTGAAAGTGCTGGGCGATGCGCGCGTGGCGCGCGCCAACATGGACATCTTCGGCAATAGCGGCCACCAGCTGGTGCGCGCAGCGCCGGCGCGTCACGCTGAACTGGCGAATGCCATGGCGAACGCCGCGCATGCATGGGCTGAGGATGTGTGGCTGTCGGCGCCTGATCGCCTGACTGCGGTGCGCCTGCAGGTGCGCATGTCGCGCATGGGGTATGCGGCGGAAGGCTTGCCGCAGCTGGTGCGTACGCGCATCGAGCAGGCATTGGCGCTGGTGGATGACAAGTACGGCCGGCATACGCTGGTCAACACGGCTGTCAGTGCGCTGAACGATGCCGGGCTGCATGCGGAAGCGGAGGCGCTGCTGCAGTCGGTGCTGGTGGAGTCGCATGCGCCGTACTACTTCAAGCTGAGCCTCGCGTCGGCGGCCAAGCGCCGTGGCGATCTGCCGGGCATGCTGGATTGGTATGAGAAGGCGTGGCGCTCGGCAGTCGGGCCGGCGACGCGTATCCAGTGGGGCGTGACTTACCTGTCGGCGCTGATCGATACCACGCCGGGGGATGGGGCGCGGATCGAGGCTGCTGCGGCGGGGCTGGCGCAGGACTTTGGCAAGGCGCCGGATGCGTTCAGGCAGCGTAATCTGACGCAGGCGCAGAAGCTGGTGGGCAAGCTGCCGGCAGGCCTGGCGCTGGCTGATGTTCTGCGGGCTGGCATCGAAACCCGGTAAACCAGCCGGATGGCCGTCCCGTCTGACCCAAGGGTCAGACCCGCATACCCGGCGGTTACCGATCGGGTCCGACCCTTGGGTCGTACCCAGGTTTACCGGGGTTAAATCAGCCCAGCCGCAACACCTCCGCCAGCCAATCCACAAACACCCGCACCCGCGGCGATAAATGCCGGTTGTGCGAATAAATAATCGACACCGGCAACGGCGCCGGCCGCCACCCAGGCAGCACCTCCACCAATTCCCCGCTGGCGAGCAAGTGCTCAATCCCCGGCCGCGGAATCTGCGCCAGCCCGATCCCCGCCAGGCAAGCCCCCAGGTAAGCCTCCGAACTTCCCACCGACACCCTGCTGCGCACCGACAGCGTCCTTGCCTCCCCATCCACCACGTACTCCCAGGGCAAATCGCGCCCCGTCTGGCTGGAGAAGTAGTTGACCGCCCAGTGCTCCCGCAAGTCCTCCAGCGAATGCGGCGTGCCATGCGCCGCCAGGTAGGAAGGCGCCGCCACGTTCACCTGCTCCATCGCGCCAAGTGGCTTGGCCACCAGGGTCGAATCGCGCAGAACGCCGGCGCGCACCGCGCAATCGATCCCTTCCCCCACCAGGTCCACCATGCGGTCATTGGCGCCGACACGGATCTTGATCTCCGGGTAGCGCTGGAAAAAGTCCGGCAGCGCGGGAATCACGCTCAGGCGCGCAATCCGCTCCGGCAGGTCGACCCGGATCGTGCCTGATGGCTTGCGACCGTCAGTCAGGAACAGTGCGTTGATATCTTCCAGCTCATTGAGCAGGGCACGGCAGCGCTCCACGTAAAGCTGCCCTTCAACGGTCAGGCTGACCTTGCGCGTGGTGCGCTGGAGCAGCCGCACGCCAAGCTGCTGCTCGATCGATTGCACGGCATTGGTGACGGTGGGACGGGGCAGGTCGAGCTGTTCGGCAGCCTGGGTGAAGCTCTTGCTGTCTGCAACCGCCAGGAAGACCTGCATGGCTTTCAACTGGTCCATTGTTATCTTATGCCGAATAAAGATGTATCAAATGACGCATTTATTGTCGCATTCGATAATAGCACAATGGTCTCCATCGAAACCCCACCTGGAGATCACTCATGGAAACCCGCAAACTTGGCAGCACCGGCCCGCAAACCTCCCAGCTCGGCCTGGGGCTGATGGGCATGTCCGACCTGTACGGCCCGGCCGACCGCGCCGAAAGCCTGGCCACCATCCACGCCGCGCTGGACGCCGGCGTCACCCTGCTCGACACCGGCGACTTCTACGGCATGGGCCACAATGAACTGCTGCTGGGCGAGGCGCTGCAGGGCCGCAACCGCGAGCAGGTGCAGGTCAGCGTGAAGTTCGGCGCCCTGCGCGACCCGGACGGCGGCTTTGTCGGCTACGACTCGCGCCCGCAGGCCGTGGCCAACTTCCTCGCCTACTCGCTGCGCCGCCTGGGCACCGACTACATCGACATTTACCGCCCGTCGCGCCTCGATCCGGCCACGCCGATCGAAGACACCGTCGGCGCCATCGCTGAGCAGGTGCGCAAGGGCCATGTGCGCCACATCGGCCTGTCCGAAGTGAACGCGGATTCCCTGCGCCGCGCGCATGCCGTGCACCCGATTGCCGACGTGCAGATCGAATACTCGATGATCTCGCGCGGCATCGAAAACGGCCTGCTGCAGACGGCGCGCGAGCTGGGCGTGGGCATCACCGCTTACGGCGTGCTGTCGCGCGGCTTGATCAGCGGCCACTGGACGGCGCAGCGCGAAGGCGAACAGGATTACCGCGGCCTGCACAGCCCGCGCTTCCAGGGCGAGAACCTGAAGCACAACCTGGAACTGGTGGAGCGCATGCGCGCCGTGGCGCAGGCCAGGGGCATCAGCGTGGCGCAACTGGCGATCGCCTGGGTGATGGCGCAAGGCACCGACATCGTGCCGCTGGTCGGCGCCCGCACCCGCAGCCGCCTGCAGGAAGCGCTGGGGTCGCTGGACGCGGTGCTGCTGCAATCGGACCTGGAAGCGCTGGAACTGATCGTGCCGCAAGGCGCCGCGGCCGGTGGCCGCTACAATGACTACCAGCTCTCGCACCTGGACAGCGAAAAAGCAGCCTAAGCGAAGACCTCGCCGAGGAAGTCGATGAAGGCCTGCACCTTGGCCGCGCGCTGGTGCCGCTGCTGGTACAGCGCGGTCAGTGCGGGGCCTGGTGCCTGGTATTCCACGAGCAGCGGAACCAGGGCGCCGCTGCGCAGCTCCTGTTCCACCGAAAGGGAGAGGAACTGGCCGATCCCGGCGCCGGCCTTGCATGCGTCGACCAGGGAATCCACGTGGTCGAACGAGGTGCGCGCCGGCGGCGTGAACGCCAGGCCATCCGCGAATTGCCACGCGCGCAGGCGGCCGGCGCGCGGCAGCACGAAATGCAGGCACGCGAAACCAGCCAGTTCGCCCGGCGTGGCAGGCGCACCATGCTGAGCGACGAAGCCTGGCGATGCGCAGCAAATGAAGCGCGTTTGCAGCAGTTGCCGCGCAACCAGGCGTTCATCGCCGATCTCACCCAGCCGCACGACCACGTCGTATCCTTCCTCCACCATATCGACCAGGCGGTCGCTGGCGCTGGCCTGGAGCAGGATGCCGGGATGGCGCGCAAGGAAACGGGGCAAGGCCGGCGCCACATAGAGCCGCGACACCAGGCCCGGCATGTTGACGCGCAGGGTGCCGCGCGGCTCCCGCGCCGAGTGCTGCAGGTTCGCCTCCAGCTCTTCCATTCCGGACAACAGGCGCCGCGCCTGCTCGTAGCACTCGCGCCCTTCGCCGGTGAGCGACATGCGGCGCGTCGTGCGGTTCATCAGCCTGACCTGGAAATGGGCCTCCAGCGCATTGACCTGCGCGGTGACGGACGACGTTGAAATGCCCAGCTTTTCCGCTGCGCGCGAGAAGCCGCCGGTTTCCACGACTGCGCTGAAGACGCGCAAGGCATCAAGTTTGTCCATCACGCCATTATCCACAATTCGTGGATTCTGTTTGCAGCCGCCCCCTGTTTTTCCCTCGCCAGCCATTGCCTACACTGACAGTCATCGAAACCAACTGGAGTTCTTGCCATGAAAGCCATGATTCTCAAAGCAGCCGGCCAGCCGCTGGTCCCCGGCGAAATCACCAAGCCGGACCCGCTGGCAGGGCAGGTGCTGGTGCGCATCCATGCCAGCGCCGTCAATCCGCTCGACCTCAAGATCGCCGCAGGCAAGGCTGCCCATGCACGCATGCCGCTGCCGGCGGTGCTGGGCATCGACATGGCGGGCGTGGTGGAAGCTGTCGGCGAAGGCGTTACCGCTTTCGCCCCAGGCGATGCTGTTTTCGGCATGACGGGAGGCGTGGGCGGGGTACAGGGCTCGCTGGCCGAATACGCCGCGGCCGACGCCGACCTGCTGGCGCATGCGCCCCGCAGCATCAGCCTGCGCGAGGCGGCGGCCATCCCGCTGGCCTTCATCACCGCCTGGGAAGGGCTGGTGGACCGGGCGCGCGTACAGGCTGGCCAGTCGGTGCTGGTGCAAGGCGGGGCAGGCGGTGTCGGCCGCATGGTGGTGCAGCTTGCGCTGGCCTTCGGGGCGCAGGTTTCAGCAACCGGACGCCCCGTCCAGCGCCAGGCGATAGAAGCCATGGGCGCGCGTTTCCTCGAACAGGCCGAAGGCGAGGTATTCGACATCGTCTACGACACCATCGGCGGCGAGGTGCTGGATGCGTCATTCCGGGCGGCTCGCGAATACGGCGGGCACGTGGTCAGCGCCCTCGGCTGGGGTACGCATTCCCTGGCGCCGCTCTCATTCCGGGCTGCCAGCTATTCCGGCGTATTCACCCTGCTGCCACTGTTGTCCGGCAAAGGCCGGGCAGCGCACGGGGCGATCCTGCGCGAGGCCGCGCGGCTGGTGGATGCGGGCAAACTGTCGGTGCACCTGCATGCCGGACGTTTCACGCTGGCGGAAGCCAATGAGGCGCATGCAGCCAGTGGAGGCGGCAAGGTGGTTGTGGAAATCGGCTGAGCCGGGAAGTTATTGCTGCGCAGGCGGGGTGTCAGGCGATGCAGTAGCGGGAGCAGGCGCGGTCGCCGCTGGCGTAGCCTCCGCATCGAAGCGCATCTTCGACTTCTTGCTCTCAGCCGTATAGGTTCCGAGCTTGGTGCCGGTGGCGGTGGTATCGCCGCCTTCCGCCATCAGGGTGCAGCCCTGGGTTTCCACCTGCCAGACGTATTTCCCGGCACGCAGGCTCCAGATGTTGTCGCCGCTGGCAAACAGTTCGAACTCCAGCCCCTCCAGCGGCATCTCGCCCAACGGGATCGCCCGCTGGCATTCCGGCAGGCGCGCCGCCATCAGCGTGTACTGCGCATCTTCTTTCCAGAAAAACTCCTGCTGCCGCCGCACGGTCAGCGTGTGTTCGCGCGTGCCGTCCGCATAGAAGGTTGCGGAATCGTTAACGCAGCCAGCCAGCAAAAACAGCGGCACCACAGTCAGGATCTTGCGCATGGGCGAGTGGGAGTGATTGGTTTGAAAGCAATTATAGCCCTCGCGCACGATTGCCGCGCAAGCTCCGCCGTAGGCGTACACTGGAAACTTCCCGATGACTGTCCGGCTATTTCATGCAAAGAAGTTCGACCATCGACGACCAGGGGTTCCGCCGAATTCTCAACCGCAACGTGAAGATTCCGCTGCTTGGCGGAATTGTTGCTGCAGGCATTTTCGTGGTGCTGTTCGCCTACCTGATGAGCACGTGGAGCGCGGTGGAGTCCACCGAGCGCGCGATCGGCAACGCGCAGGAATTGCGCAAGCTGGCGGTCGACATGGAAAGCGGCATGCGCGGCTTCCTGTTGACGGGGGACGACGCTTTCCTCGCTCCCTATATCGCCGCGCGCCCGCGTTTCGACACTGCCACCGAAACGCTGCGCGAGCTGGTGGAAGACGATACCACCCAGGTCGAACGCCTGCGCCAGATCCGTGCCCAGCACCAGGCCTGGCTGCGGGCCGCCGACCAGATGATCGCGGCGCGCCGCCAGCAAGCCGATTACCTCGGCATGGTGAAGGCTGGCGCCGGCAAGGTGCCGTTCGACGACCTGCGCGAACAGTTCAACGTCTTCATCGCGCACGAGGAACGGGAGCGCGCCAATCGCGGCGAAGCGGTGCGCGTGGTGGGCTTCTGGACGGTGGCGATCTTCCTGGCCGTCAGCCTGGCGGTGAGCTGCCTGCTGGCGTGGCTGGGACGGCGCGACCTGCTGCGCCTGTCGGACGTCTACCGCGACGCGCTGCAGGAACAGCACACCCACGCCTACCAGCTGCAGCACCAGGCCTGGCTGCGCGAAGGCCAGACCCAGCTGGCGGAGCAGGGCATCGGCCAGATGGCCTTGCCGCTGCTGTCGTCGACGCTGCTGGATTTCATGGCGCGCTACCTGGATGTGGCGGTGGCCTCGTTCTATGTGGTAAAGCCGGACGGATCCCTGGAGCGCATGGCGGCGCACGGCTTCAGCCATGAAGACGAAGCCAGGGGGCAGCAGCTGATGCCCGGCGAAGGACTGGTGGGCCAGGCCGCGCGCGCCAGGCGCATCGTGCATATGGCGCAGCTGCCGGCCGGCTATATCAAGGTCTCGTCGTCGCTGGGCGACGGCATGCCGCAGCAACTGGTGCTGTTGCCGGTGCATAGCGATGGACGGGTGAACGGCGTGGTGGAACTGGGCTTCCTGCGCGAAGTGGGGCGGCGCGAGCTGGACTTCCTCGAACTGGTGGCGGGCAACATCGGCATGGCCATCGAAGCGACGGTGGCGCGCCAGCGGCTGTCTGAAGCGCTGGCGGAAACGCAGTCCCTGAACGAAGAGCTGCAGGTGCAGCAGGAAGAACTGCGCACGGCCAACGAGGAACTGGAAGAACAGTCGCGCGTGCTGGAGCGCTCGCAAGCCAGCCTGGAAACGCAGAAGCTGGAGCTGGAACAGAGCAACGAAAAGCTGGCAATGCAGGCCGAGATGCTGGACCAGCGCAACGCTGCCCTGGCTGCCGCGCGGATCGACATGGAGGCGCGGGCCAGCGATCTGGAACGGGCCAGCGAATACAAATCGCAGTTCCTGGCGAATATGTCGCACGAGCTGCGCACGCCGTTGAACAGTTCCCTGATCCTGGCCAAGCTGCTGGCCGATAATGCGCAGGGCAACCTGAACGAGGAGCAGGTCCGGTTTGCCCAGACCATTTACCACGCGGGCAACGACCTGCTGGCGCTGATCAACGATATCCTCGACATCTCCAAGGTGGAAGCGGGCAAGCTGGAACTGGTGCCGGAGGACGTGGCATTGCAGTCCATCATCGACGGCCTGGAATCGGCCTTCGCGCCGCTGGCGCAGGAAAAGCAGCTTGGATTCGTGATCGACCTGTTGCCCGGCCTGCCGGAAAAGGTTTATACGGACCGGCAACGGCTCGAGCAGATCCTCAAGAACCTGCTGTCCAATGCCGTCAAGTTCACCGACCGCGGCAAGGTGATCTTGCGCGTGTCGCCGGGCGAGGCGGGCCTGCTGCGCTTTGCGGTGATCGATACCGGAGTCGGCGTGCGGGCGGAGCAGCAGGGAACGATCTTCGATGCCTTCCAGCAGGGCGACGGCACGCCCAGCCGGCGCTTCGGCGGCACCGGGCTGGGACTGTCGATTTCGCGCGACCTGGCGCGCCTGCTGGGGGGCGAAGTCGAGCTGTCCAGCGTCGAAGGGCAGGGCAGCACGTTCACCCTGCTGCTGCCGACGCAGTGGGCCGTGGCCGCGCCGCAGGAGGAGCCGCCGCCGCTCGCGGCAGCCGCCGGCAAGCCGGACGCGCCGGTCGCCCCGCCCGAGGCTACGCCGGAGGCCATGCGTCCCTTCGATGACGACCGCGCCGCCGTGCCGCCGCCGGAGCGCAAAGTCCTGATCGTTGAAGACGACCCGGATTTCGCCCGCATCCTGTACGACCTGGCGCATGAAGCCAGCTATCGCGCCGTGGTTGCCTTTACCGCCGAGGAAGGCCTGCAACTGGCGCAGGAACACCAGCCGCAAGCCGTGATGCTGGACATCCGCCTGCCGGACCGCTCCGGCCTGTCGGTGCTGCAGATGCTGAAGGACAACCCGCAAACCCGCCACATTCCCGTACACGTCATCAGCGCCACCGACAGCGGCGAAGCGGCGTTGCACCTGGGCGCCATCGGCTACGTGCGCAAGCCCGCCGAGCGCAGCCAGCTGCTGGCCGTATTCGACCGCCTGGAGCGCCGCTTCACGCAAAAAATCAAGCACATCCTGCTGGTGGAAGACGACGCCCGCCAGCGCGACAGCATGGTCAAGCTGATCGAAGACGAAGACATCGCCATCACGCCGGTGGCCAGCGGCACCGAAGCGCTGGAGCAGCTGCGTTCCACCATCTTCGATTGCATGATCATGGACCTCAAACTGCCCGACATGCAGGGCAGCGAGCTGCTGCAGCAGATGTCGCAGCAGGAGATCGCCAGCTTCCCGCCGGTGATTGTCTATACTGGACGTAGCATGACGCGCGCCGAAGAAGCCGAGCTGTCGAAATACTCGCGTTCCATCATCATCAAGGGCGCCCGTTCGCCGGAACGCCTGCTGGACGAGGTCACCCTGTTCCTGCACAAGGTCGAGTCGCAGCTCTCCAGCGAACGGCAGACCATGCTGAAGGCAGTGCGCAGCCGCGACCGTGTGTTCGAGGGCCGCCGCATCCTGCTGGTGGACGACGACGTGCGCAACATCTTCGCCCTGACCAGCGCCATTGAACAGAAAGGGGCCCTGGTGGAAATCGCCCGCAACG
>Ga0307408_100000636_pt1 | contig 29582 bp, 27 predicted proteins | sample 322Cmetagenome_FD_202116 | JGI IMG/M metagenome (GOLD analysis project Ga0307408, IMG submission 202116) | Maize rhizosphere microbial communities from greenhouse at UC Davis, California, United States - 322HYB-C-3 | ecosystem: Host-associated > Plants > Roots > Rhizosphere > Soil | place...
CGCCAGAAACGGCGACACCGCCATATCCGGCCTCCGGTTCCGCTTCGCTCCACCTCCGTCCGGATATGGCGGCGATGGGATTAATTCAATAACACTCCAATCGGTCCACTCGGTGGGGGCAGATCAATTCGGCGTCAGCGAAGCCATGCTGAAAGATACCTCGACCAAGATCGTCTATGGCGAACCGGCAAAGTCCGTGGTCGAGCGCGTCCTGAAAAAATATCAGGAACGGGTGATCGACGAGACGGCGGAAATCTATAGCTTGAAGGAGGAAATCCTCAGGGCGGAGCCAGACTCGGACGAATACCGCAAGAAGATCGACGAAATCTCGTGGAAGTACACGTCCTCGCTCAAAAACTTCGACATGGCCAACCTGTCGCAGCTCATCGTCCGCCGGGCAGCGATCGTCGAAATCCTTGCGCTCGCCTGTGGCAAGAATCTGGCGATGCAAGCGGTAGCGGAAGGTGTCCGCCGGAAGGATGAACAGATCATCCACAACATCTTCTTCCCCATGCGGAAGGACAGCCAAGACGTATCCGACCATGATATCTGGCTGCTGAGCGAAGAATATCATTATTACGATTACATCGCTTCCGACATGCCGCTGGCCAGCATCAAATGGAACGATGGAGCAGCGGTTTTCGAGAGCGACATCGACCAGAAGTTTCAGGAGTTGCTCGCACGCAGGGCCGACGACAACAGCGGAAAGCGGCCGGATATCGCTCTGTTTAGCAAAGAGGGATCGGCCATCATCGTGGAGTTCAAGGCTCCCGGCGTGTCCACCGACGAGCATATCGGCGATCTGACCGAATATGCTCATCTGCTTGCGGCCAAATCCGGCGGAAAACTGAAGAAATTCTACGGATATCTGATCGGTGATACGGTCAACAATCTGCGGTTGGGGGGAACTTGGACGCCGTTTCCGACCGGGAATGGCTGGTTCCAGTCCAGTCCGCTGATGGACCCGGCTACCCGCCAGCCGCTGGGAGAAACCTATTTCGAGATATTGCATTTCAGCGATGTGATCGACCGGGCGAAAAAGCGGATCGGTGTCTATCAGCAGAAACTCAACCTCAATTTCGACAGGAAGGCACCCTGAAGGATTGTCCTGAATGCGATTTTCTGAGTGTCGTATCAGCGCAGCAGATGCCGCCAGCCCCCGCCGATCAATGTGTTGGCGGTACACAGCAATCGTTTGATTTGCGTCCGCATATGGTCGGACTTGCCATACCAATGATCGCGCACGGCCGCCTCGCCGTGAAGGACGCGGGCTATGTCCCGATGGCTTACCCCGGTCCGCCGCCCGTCCCATGCCTGGAGTGCCAGCGCCCAACGCCTCGCCCGGCGTTCGGGCGGGAACAGCGCCGCGGGAAAGCGCCCCAGGCTGCAAAGCGCGGTCAGGCGGCGCAGCGTCAATATCTTCGCTCTCACGTCACCGTCGCCGGGGAGATGATAGTCGAGCCGAACGGGACCGGCCAGCAAAGTGCCAGAACGGACCTCGATGCGGATGCAGCGTGGTCCATCAGCGATCAGCACATGCTCGCCGCCTTCACGGGAACGCAGGACGACGCTGGGCTGGCGAAGCGTGCGAAGGTCGAATGCTTCGGCGGCATTTGGCGGGACGGAGAGCGCATCGACGGCGAGGACCGGCGCATGAAGCTTCGCGCACCAGAAGACGTGCCCGGCAAAGTCGGCAAGACCAGCAAATGCCGCCAGCGGTAGGGCGCCGTCGTGGTGCTTGCAGCTTTGCGTAAATGTGAGAACGCACAGGGGCGGATCCGCGCGCAACATCGTCCACGAGACGCCAGGCGGCACAGGGGGGTCATGTCCAAGCGATCGGCGCAGGCATTCCCATGCCCATGTCGCCCTGTCGAACCCCAGCAAGCGATCGTAGCGCGCACGCTCGCGCCATGCGGATGCGGCATCCGCCCGGATGATCTCCATCATGATCTTCTCCAAGTGGTCCGTACTGCGCAATGCGTTTAGGACGGCCGTCAAGGTGCCAGCACGGCGCCCCTCGCCATTCGGCGCGACGCGCGATCCGGCAGCGGAGAGATATGGCAAAAGGAAGCTGGGTCCGTCTCCCGGTAAGCACCGGCAATTGCCGGAAATCAGGGATTGAATACCGGTGAAGGCGCTATTTGCGGAGGTTCTTCCGAGTTGCCACAGCTTATGCCGTTTGGAACCAGCGCGTGCGGAATTGCGATCCCCGAAAATCCTTTCATTTAGACGATCCATGGATGCGCACATCACCGCGCGCTTTGCGTCAGCTCGGCGATCGAACTGCGGGACAGGCCAAAACCACGGCGATGTCCTTCACTGGCATCTCATCCATTGTTGTGCATCTTAGTCGAGGTGCGGGTCATCGCCCTGCCGCCGCTTCCGCTTGAATCCTGTCCAATAGCGATTGAGCGCGCTGAACATTGCCGCCGTGAGGATCGGCGGCGATCGGCAATATCGCGGCTGCCGCCTCCGTATAATGATGGCGATCCACCAAAGCCGTTGCTGCGTCGATCGCTATATCGCTCACCAACGGCGCAAGCTTGTGCGCCGTCTGAAGTTCGCCAACGACCTCTTCCGATTGCGCTGCCTCAGCGTTCGGCGTTGTGAGCGCGTGCCGGTAGAGGGCGGTATAGTATGAAGGATCAACCGCGATGGCCTTTGCGAACCAGCCATGAGCCGCCGCATAAAGTTCGGCACGCCTGGCTTCGTCACGGCGACCCGTGAAAAAGTCCGCAATTCCGCGATAGTAGAACAATTCCGCATCGGGCGGCGTCTTTGCGATCAAATTGTCGATGATCGCGACACCTGCGGCGCGGTCGCCAGAGCCTATCTCCGCGCGCGCCAACACACGCTGGGCATAAGCGTCGCCGGGATAGCGTGCGGCAACCGTCCGTATCGCTTTCCGTGTCTCCGCCTCGACGGCAGGGTCGGGAATGCCGAGATTGAGCGCCACCTGGTGTAACAGCAGGTCATCGGCGGAGTCCGGCAGGGCGCTGACCGCAATCGCGGGAAGCGCTCCTTGATCGCGCCCCATCGCGCCGAACCCGATGCCGCCATTCCTGTAGCGCTGGAGATCGGCGTCAAATGCAGCGTGATCCTTGCCGAACGCGCTCTGGAATGCCGTTGGTTCGGCGATGCCGCGATGCAGATCAGCGAGATAGCGGGTCAGTGCCTCGCGCCGCTCGGGCGCCGCGAAAAGATAATGAACGATCAGCCAACTCTGCGCGTAGAATTGCGGAAGCTGAGCGGCGGATAGGCCGCTGCGGCCCGAAGCGAAGATGCGCTTGACCGGCAACCACATGCCTTGCAACAGATTGGCCGCCCGCCCCGGATTGGGGCGGCCAATCTCGATCCGATCGCTAAGAAAGCGTGCGGTCATCACATATTCGGCGAAGCCCTCACTGTACCAAGCCGGGTATGCGGCCGGATAATAGCGATTCATGAAATGATGGGCATATTCGTGCAACAGCACCTCTTCACCGCCAAGGCCGGGACGATCGCCCCGGACTGCCAGAGCCGCCGTGCCGCCGACCCGCGTCATATAGACGCCAAGGGCATTTTCAGGGAGGCGAACGACCTGGCGTAGCTTGCCAGCCGATCCGACCAGATAGACCTTAAGGGGCGCTGGCGATGGCAGCGCGCTGGTCCCCGTCAGCGTCCTGAGCAGCCGATCGTAGTTTTCGAGGAGCGCCGTGGATTCGCGCAGATTGCTCTCGCTCCCATCGCTGGTAACGATGAAATTGTCAGAACGCGCTTCCAGCCAATGGGCATCGGCCACGGATGGGAGTATCGCGCCAAGCGCAAGCCATAGAAGCCTTGATCGCCATATAAGGATCATTATCGCTTTGCTCATGAAGAGGGTGCTTTCGTTGTCCAGCAGTTCGCAATAGAGCGGTAGGAGCCACACGGGTGGAGAGGTTGTCGTCCGGGAACGAGAGGGTGCCCGCCCTGTTGTTCCCCGCGACCGAAATCCTTCGTCTTCGGGGAAGGGAGGGAGATCTCACTTAAATCACTCTTACCGTAGCTGTATTTTGCCTGGCTGCGAAAAGTTCTGCTACTCGGACATTCGGCGAATGTGCCTAGCGAGAGAATTGGCCAAATAACGGGCCAGAAAGGCGGCGACGGTGAAGGCAGAGATCATCAATAGAATGATCAACCATACAGATACCCAATTACCTGAGCATGGTTGTGGCCGACCCTCACATCCGCCTCCACTCATCATGAGGCCCCCAAACACTATGGCGACTGTGAACACGCCAACGAGTGCCACAAGAAACGCAGCTCGTCGTCCCCATTTCATGTCATCATCGCCATACATGAAACTTAGCTCCACTTACTTGAAACCGCTACCATTACGACAAATCTAACCTAATGCCGCATTAGCCGCCGCATTGATGGTTCATTTCGCCCATCCGATGAGCGAATGCCTTTGCGGCCAATTCATATGAGTTGCCTTCATAGGCACCTGTGCCGGAAATCCAGCCCATCGCCGAGGCACCGCCGTACATGGCATAGAACCCAGCTTCACCGTACTGGGCGAACTGTGCGGCATGGAAAACCTCCTCGTAGGCGGCCACGTTCTGGAAGCTCGCAAACGAGTCAAAAAGTTCTGGCCGAACGTAGATTGTATTTCCTTGCGTAACGGCACTCGCGCCGGTGGCATAAGCCTGGCTCGTGATCCAATTCTGTGTGCCATCGAGCCCCGATACAAACTGAACCTGATTGAGGAAGTTCGATGGCATACCCGACAGTCCGAGTTGGCCGGCGAGGAAGGCACGCTTGCAGGGGTCTATATCGTCCCGAGGATTTGGGACATCGTCGGTGTCCTCACCTTCGCCTCCCGCTATCAAATCCAACTCGTCCGCCATCAGGAGACGGATTCCTTCAAATTCACCGCTGAAATGTCGCATTGATTGTTCCTTTTCTTGTCTCTTTGCTATTTCACTTGTTATTTTCAACGAGCCTGATCGGATTAACTTTTCCATCTTCGATGTATACCGAAACGCTATTCTGGCCGATTATGGTTGTCGGTCCAGTAAACGTAATAGATGAGACTGATTTACCGCAAAGAAACTGAGAGCTATCTATCGCTTTCAATGGGCGAAGATATATATTCCACTTTTCTAGCTCACCTTTTCCTAGCTTTTTGGGCCCAGCGGAGTAGTTCTCCACGTTCACCACGCCGTCGCGTGCGCTGAATTGCAGTGCGACCCGTGTGCCTTCACAGTCATAAGTCGATGAGGTGGATACTCCTGCGGGAGTATATGCTTCGACCAACGGCGGAGGCCCCCCCTGGGCAAAAGCTTCACCGCCGATTCCGAGGGCTATCAGGATGAAAACGGATTTCGCAGCACAATCCATTTTAGCAGCCCTTCTCCGGATGGTAATTTCCTGATTGCTGTGCGCGCCTTGCCGCCTCCTGCGCTTCATATGCCGTATTGTTGTTCAACACATTGGCACCCAGATAGTTGTATTCCTTCATGCCGCTCGCTGTCGAAATATAGGTCCTGACTTGCTCGGCTGAGGGGCCACCTGCCAGGTCTGCGAAATACTTCATCTGCGCCATATCCGCAGCCGAAGGACCAAATCCCGCAGGATGATTGTGGACGATGCCTACAACTTGGCTCCAATCGGAGAAACCAAGAAGCTGCGGCGTATAAGTGCTGAAGTCGACTCCGTTAGTAGTGCCGATAGCTAGATTCGACGTATGCAGACCGCCGTTATTGTCTCGCCATATGAAGCCAGCATACTCACGGGAAGTATGGTCCGCCTGTTGCTTAATATCCCACTCCAGCGATGCGGCTAGTTTGTCGGCAGTCCAATCGAGGTGATAGTCCCAGTTCGTGGGAAGGGACGGGGCGGCCCCCAGACTGGGGTCCCATGATCCACCTCCCGGACACGGATTCGCGTCTGTCGGAGGGCCGTCGCTTCCGCTTCCTCCTCCGCCGTAACCGCCACCGGGGGTAGGAGCCCAACCCGAGCCAGTTCTTCTGGCAGTTACAACAATGTCATCTCCGTCTGAGGGTGGGGGCGGCGGTGGAACATCGTCAGTATCTTCACCTTCACCGCCCGCGATCAGGTCGAGTTCGTCCGCCATGAGAAGGCGTACGCCTTCAAATTCACCGCTAAAATGCCGCATTGTAGACCTCCTGAAGTGAATTTGTGCTGGTTACGAGCTAGGGCAATTTCCGCCGCTCATATCTGTGCTGGTCGAGTAGCGGCTACTCTCGGGACGAAAGCTCGAAGGAATGGATTTCTTCGTTCTTGCTGGCTAGGCTCCTATCCAAGCCGCTCACAGATATTGAAATTGTCTCGTTGTCACGGCATTTAATGTCCGAAAAGAAAGGACGATTGAGGCTGCGAAGTATGTTAGCGGCCACACCAGTGGATCGCGAGCCTAGGTGCGACCTTCCGTCGATAGAGAAGTGGCGAAGCTCAGCGTTCCCAAGTTTGTCATAGGAAATGCTGACTTCAAATTTACTACCGAGGCAGACGGCCAGTATAGAGGATCGCACTTCAGAGGGCGACAACGCCCCCTGTAGCACAATTTCATTTCCAGTTGGCTGGGATGACGCGGGTTGGCAGGCGAGGCCGAGCGCCAATCCGGCAGACAAGACAGCATTTTTGATCATGTCATACAGTCCTTAGTTATAGCAAGGACGGTCATAATTCAGCTGCGATCGATCAGGATTTGTGTCATTATTTCTGCTTACTCGCCCTTCGGAAGCATTAAATTCACGCAAGACGCCATCAGGTCCGAGGATATACTGTGAAAATGCCGCGGCGTTGGCGAAACGTGGATCGCTACCTACCACTTTGTCGAAGAAGTAGTAATCTCCGCCATTCGCATAATTAGACGGATATCGGTTATCCAGATCAGCAGAATTGCTGTAGCCAACATCGGGATGACTATGAACTACGGCGATGATCTGGCCACTTCCAAGATCTGAAGGCAAGCTGATGCGGGTTTCAGGTGCTGGCAGCCCGGCCGCTGCCGCTTCGGCGACAGTCATACCCCGAGTAACCGGGCCCATCTTTATTTCCCCATTCACCTCATAAATGACCGCGCCATACTCTCTGCTGTTCCAGTCAGTTTTGGCCTTAATGAGGTTTTCGATTTGGCGGGCAAGCATGTCCGTTTGCAGGTCTGTCTGGCATTGCTGTTCTAGCCAATGATTATAATCATCAGGCGGGGGTGGGGGACCAAAATCCAAAATCCAGTCCAGCGGAACCTCGACGCCTTGCTTATAGCGCTTGCCATTAACAACTATATCTGATTCAGCGGCCAGATCGGGACGCTCAGGTTGCACATCATCAGTGTCCTCACCGTCCCCGCCTGAGATCAAATCGAGTTCGTCTGCCATGAGGACGCGAATGCCTTCGAATTCACCGCTAAAATGCCGCATAATCTACCTCTTATGTTGGATGATAAGGTCTCGTTTGCTAATCGTTATTACTGCCGATCCGTTCTCGGCCTCAGGATCTGATGAAGCCGCAACGTTGGAACTTCTCTCATCTGACGCCTGCGGAGACACTGGGATCGCCTGACCATCGACAATCTGGTAGATGATGTCGGCCATCCTGATTGTTTCGGGACGGTGCGCTACGAGAATACGCGTGCCGCCAAGCTGTTTGATGGCTTCGACCACACGGCTCTCTGTGGTGACGTCGAGATGAGCTGTGCCTTCATCGAGCATCAGCACTCCGGGATTGCGATAAAGGGCGCGCGCGAGCAGGACGCGTTGTTTCTGGCCGCCTGAGAGGTTCGATCCCATGTCGCCAACAGACGTCTCGTATTTCATCGACATGCGCATGATGTCGTCGTGGATGGCGGCACGGCGACAGCAGTCGATGACACGGTCCATATCATAGTCAGGGTCGAAGAACGCGATATTCTCCGCCAGAGACCCAGCAAACAGCGTGTCCTCCTGGCTAACAGCGCCCAGATGCATGCGATAATTGCGGACACCGAACTCCTGGACCGGAATGCCGTCGATCAGCATCCTCCCCGATGTTGGTTGCAGTAGGCCGCACAATATCTTGAACAAGGTTGTCTTGCCCGCGCCGGAAGGTCCAACGAGCACGGTTGTTTTGCCCGGCTCAATGCGGAGCGACACTCCCTTGAGGACAGGCGGTTGCCCAAAACCGTAGGAAAATGTCACATGTTGCAGCTCGATGACGCCCACTTCTGAAAAGGGAGCGCTTCCCTCCTCCGGTTCGCGCTGTTCCAGAGCGATGTCGGAGATCCGGTCAAGATGGACATCCAACAAGCGGTAGTTGAGCAACTGATCGATCAGCCGTGTGGTGGCCCCTATGAAGCTCTGCTTGTAGGCCTGGAAGGCGAAGACCATACCGAGCGTGATCGACCCGCCTAGCACCATCCGGATCGCCACATAGATGAACAGCAGATTCTCGATGGCGACGATGAAGCTGTTTGCCGTGTCGAAGCTGCCCGTCAGACGACCCAGCCTGATCGTGCCGTTGACGACGTCAGCCTTCCTGTTTTGCCACTGGCGCTGGCGATTGCCTTCCTGGCAGAACATCTTGATAGCGGAGATACCGCGAATATTCTCGATGAAGGCCGATGTCTCAAGCGCCTGCGCGGTCAGCACATTGGCGTTGGCGAACTTCATCGACTTGAAGGATGCGAGTTTCAGAAGCGCGTAGATGAACACGACCCCGCCGGTGAGGCTCGCTAGAACCGGCGAGAAGACGATCATCAGGCAAATCGTGGCCATAGCCAAAGCGCCGTCGACGACCGAGCTCACCAGCCCTCGGGTCAGCAAATCCGTGATGGGCTGAAGCGACGAAAAGCGGGACGTCACGTCACCCAGGTGCCGTTTTTCATACCATGCGGTCGGTAAGTGGATGGCGTGGCGAAACAGGTTCACCGCTGTTTGGATGCTCAGGCTGTTACTCAGACTGAGGACGAGGCGGCTTCGCACCCACATCGCGGTCGCGTTCAGGAGGAGAATGCCCGCAAAGCCAATAGCGATGATATTGAGGAGATCAAAATCGGAACCGGGCAGCGCGGTGTCGATCGCCAGTTGCGTGTAGAAAGGCACGACGAGCGTCACGATCTGCATGATGATCGACAGGGCCAGTATTCGCGTCAGCGCTGGTCCCAGTCCCCTGATACGCGACCATAGTTGACTGAGGTGCAGGCGCGTGCGCTTGACCACCGGCGTGAAGGCCGCGCCCGGTGTCAATTCCAGAACAATGCCGGTGAAGTGGCTCGAAAGTGCCGCCTGGTCTAAGTCCAGCATTCCCTTTGCAGGGTCGAGAATCGAGTACCGCGTGACGCGCAAGCCTGGCCGCACCTGATCGAGCACGACGTAGTGGTTGAGGTCCCAATGCAGAATCGCAGGCAGCGTGAGTTGCTGGAGCGAAGCTATGTCGCTTTTCAGCGCGCGACTATGAAATCCCATCTGATCAGCGATCGCAATCAGATCCTTGAGCGAACTGCCGCGGGTCGATAGCGGGAAGCGGCGGCGCCAAGCGGATAGGTCACGCTTATCGCCATAGTGGCGCGCGACCATCGTCAGGCAGGCGAGACCGCATTCGCCACCTTCCGCCTGACGGACATATTTGTACGGTCCGAGGAGAAAACCGCTGCCGCTCACGTCCGTTTTCTCACCGAATTGAGCGGCTGCAGTAGCCAGTCTACAAAGGACCGTCGCTCTAGGATCACTGTACCCTGCAAAGTCATGCCGGACTGGAGCGGCAAGGGCTTGCCAAAGGCAGGCACCGTCTCATTGGCGAGGCGGACGCGAATGAGATACACCGGCTCCTCAATCTTCACCGGCACGTCGATTTCACCGGGCGCATAGGCGGTTCGAGAGATTGAGGCGATGGTCCCGGCAAACGTGCCGAACTGTTTGTAGGGGAAGGCATCGTAGGAGATGCGCACTTGCTGCCCCACACGGATGAACCCCACGGCCTTGGAAGGCGCATAGAGTTGCACCTGGAAAACCGAGCGCTGTGGCATCACGCTTAGCAGCGGTACTCGAGGATCCACGCTGCGCCCTGGCGATGCTTGAAGGGCTGTGACCCGGCCGTCAACGGGTGACAGGATCGTGTAACCGACATCAACCCTTGCGCGCGAACGCTGTTGGAACAGGGAGCCGAGTTCTCCTTGCAATTGGGCTTTCTCGCGCAGCTCATCCATCGGCAGCCGGCGCAACTGCGCGACCGTCTCGTTACGTCGTGTGGCGAGTTGTACGAGCTGCTGCTTGATCTGCTCGGCGCGCTGCCGCTCGGCAAGCAGGGATTGCCGTCGACGGTCCATTTCCATCTGACTAATGAAACCTTTCTCGGCGACGGGCGTGATCCGCCGGATTTCCTCTTCCTTCGATCGGATTATGGCTGCCTGAATCACCGACTGCTCGCGCAGCGTGGCCTGTTCTCCCGCGTTGGTCTCAAGCGAGGCGGACAATTTCTCTCGCTCGGAGGAGAGCGCGTCGTGCGCCGCCTGCATTTGTGCCTTGACGCTATCCGTCTGGCCAGTGAGCGCCGTAAGGCTATCCCTGGCCGCGCCGCGCGTGTCCTCATCGCGCATGTCGACGCCGATGAAGGCGAGGGGCTGGCCACGGCGCACCGCCGAGCCGTCACGCACGAAGACCCGCTCCGCCACGCCGTTACGGATTGCAAAAACCTTGGCGGAGGGCTGGGAGGTCATGACCACGCCGGGCACGGCTTCCGTGCGAGGGTAAGTCGCGGTCGTGGCCCAGACAATCAACGAAAGGCTGATCGCAGCAATTCCTACGACAAGGCGGGAGCTAATGCGGCTGTCGGAAAGAACAACATCGCCGTAGAGACGCTGGCGCCGCCGTTCGGTCACTTGCTCCCGGAAAAGATTGTTCGCAGTTTCGGCCGTCATGGCAACGCCTCCGTTATGCGAAGGCAGGCATCGGAGTTTTCTGCGGCACGGCTATCTGGATGATATCGGCCTTCGCCAGATCGCGGATTACGGCTTCCAAGGTGCCGGGTTCAACGTCCGGCATCTCCTTCTGAAGGCCCTCCAGATCGAGTGCGGTGTGGCGAGCGAGCACCAGCGCGACACGGTGATGATCACCCACGAGCTGTAACGGTGATCCATTCACGTCGAACCGCTCCGCATTACCGTCGGCATGGCGCGTGTTCAGCATCAGCCGGGTGGCTGCGGGAAGCGGCGTTTCGGCCTGTTTGAGGAGATCCCCGATATTGAACGGAGAAACCACGCGCTCACGTTGGCGCGAACGAGCGTAGAAGGCCTCTAGGGTGGCGGGGTGCATTAGCGCCTCGCTGACCGCCGACACGGCGTCGGCCACATGGCGGGGGTCTTGCGCGTCACCCATCACCGCATGGCGAACCTCGAGAAGGCCGGGCAGGACCGAGCCGCAGGCCCAAACGAAATAATCGAGAATCAACGGCGTGTGGATCGCCACCGTCAGGTGGAGAGTCTCGCTGCCTGCCACCGGCTCGACCTTATGCCACCAACCGCGGGGCACATATAGTGCGTCGCCTGCCTGCAATATCTCGTCAATCACCGGCGCGCTGGGAAGCTCGTCCTTGCGATCATTGCTGACCTGGCTGCTGATGGGAAGGGGGTGGGTGGGCTCGTATATCCGCCAATGTTTGCTACCGCCGATCTGCAGGACGAAGACATCATGCGTATCCCAATGGACGTTGGTCGCCGGCTCGCCGCCCAGGCATGCATAAGCGTTGGAGGTCGTCTGAGCACCCACAAATCGGCCGATCTCGGTGCAAACGTCCCTAACAATGGGTGAAACGAGTTCGATGCGGTTCAGCACGACGGTCGCGCCCTTGGACATCATCTCATAGAGTCGCTCCTTGCGGATCCGGCGCGTTCTGATGCCGATGTCCACATATTCTTCGACATAATGGGACGGGTCGACCCTGCCATTATGGAGCACCTTCAACAGCTCTCGGGTGGGGTCCTGAAGATCCAGCGCCGCATCGATTGTCGACCAACTGAAGGGTGACGGATCAAAGCACCGCCGTACAAGCCAAGGCCTTTGTTCAAATAACTCCTCACGGAAATTGTTCCGACTTAATGGAAAATAGAACATCATACCCCCAAGCACTCTATCATAATAATAATCTTATATTATTTGTTATTCTCACAACAGAATATGAGATGGCCAAGTATTATTATGAATTTTTAAGTGCGCCCCTGTTGGGTAAAGGCTATATCAATTCTTGCTTCCGTCAAATCTATTTAATTTCGTTTCCGATCAAAAAAGTTCTGGAATCTCAGGCCGGTTGTTCGTTGTTTATATCTCATTCCATGACCCTCGTATTTGCCGCTCCCGCGGCCGTTCCGAGAGGATGTGCCATGCGCGTTTCTCACCGAAATTTCTGGCCTACGAGATAGGGAGGGGCCTGGAGGTATTTGCGATTGGTTCGCAACAAAGAAAATGCTACGCGCCTTGGTTGGTATCGTCGCTAGGTAGGGGCGTCGGGTTGAGTGTCTAAAATCGATAGCCTTCAGCTATTTCTTGCATCTCAGGCGGACCTTCTCCGTTACGCGACGAGGATCACTGGTGATTCTGCAAAAGCGCAAGATGTAGTGCAGGATGCCTGGTTGCGCTTTCGCGCGACTGCCAACTTGCGCACCCTTGAGGAGCCGGCCGGCTATCTCTTCCGGATAGTTCATAACCTCGCACTGGACAGCCAGCGGCGGGATGGCCGCGAGAGTCGCATCTTCACAACCGAAGCAACCGTTGCGACCGAGCTTGTCGCAAGCGACCAACCTTCCCAGCAAGTGAGCGCGGAGGCCAAGAACGAACTCGCCCTGCTTCACAAAGCCTTGGGACAATTACCCGCCCGGACCCGCCGGGCATTCGAAATGCACCGCTTCGAGGACATGAAGTTGATTGAGATCGCGAAAGAGCTTGGCATATCGAAGAGCCTCGCCTCGGAGCTGGTGATTGAGGCCGTCGAGTTCTGCAAGAAGGCCCTGCGGAGGCGCTATTGACCCATTTTTCGAGATATTTTCCGGAACCGTGGGAGTTCCGTTCGTTGAATGCATAAAACGATAGCATACGCGCGCTGCGCGCTCAGATGGAAGATGCTGGAAACGCTATGACCGGGGAAAAGGAGGTGGACTCAATGCGGAGCGCGCTCAGCCGAGAGGCCACCGCCTGGCTGATTCAGCTCGAGGATGAGCCGGACAATGAGGCGCTGCATGTCCAATTTATAGATTGGCTCGCCACCAGCTCCGCGCACCTCGCCGCGTGGGAGGAAACCGCGCATGTGTCGGGATTGATGTCGGCAGCTGGTCCGTTGCGCGCCGACACACCGCCGTCGCTGTTGAGGCATCGAGCTTGGTTTCCAAAGGTCGGGCGCGCCAGGACGTTCGCAGTGCTGGCGCTGGCGGCATGCTTCGCGTTGTTCGCCGCACCCGACCTCTCGCTTTGGATGCACTCGGATGAGATCACGCGGACGGCGGAGCTGCGTGTGGTTCGACTCAAGGATGGCAGCATTGTCCATCTCGCTCCGGGGACAGCTATCGCCTTTAGCGACGACACGAAGGGGAGAAGGCTGGATCTGCTGCAAGGCGAAGCTTGGTTCGATGTCGCACATGATGAAGCACGACCGTTCCGCGTCGTCGCTGGGGATAGTCGGGTGACTGTCCTCGGTACGGCCTTTTCTGTAGAGAAGATGGGCGGTGGCACCGCCGTCGCCGTCCAGCGCGGCCGTGTCTCAGTGGAAATGCTTGATGCGGCGTCTCCACCACGTGTCGTGCTGGTCGCGGGTCAATCGGTATTGATGAGTGCAGGCAGCGCGATCCGCGGCGCGATCAGGCCGGACCGGGTCGCGACTTGGCGTGAGGGAATCGCAATCGTCAACGATCAGCCGATCGGCGACGTAATCGATCAACTTCGCCCTTGGTATAAGGGCTACATCGTTGCCAGAGGGTCTGGGTTAAAGGACCGGCGGGTCAGCGGCGTCTATGATCTTCGCGATCCCGATCTCGCTCTGGAGGCGTTGACGCGAGCGCATAATGTGACGATTTCCCAACTGTCTCCGTGGCTCCGGATCGTCACCGTCGGCTAAGCCGGTCAAGAAAACTTCCTCTCATTTCATTTTTTTCTGGAATCGGTCGACGCCCACGCGTTTAGTTTATGCAACTGCATCGCAATAGCGTTGTGGTTGATAGTCTATTTCGACTCGGGGGATCGGTTAGGTGAGTTCGGGGAGTAGCTACAGGAATTTCGGAAGTCGCCAGCGTTGGGTCGGGGCACTGCTCGCCTCTGTGATGCTCGTTGGAGTGGGTGCGCCAGCCTTGGCGCAGGCGCAGTCGGCCGCGCAGGAGCGCGCGCGATCGTTCGATATAGCACCACAGCCTGTTGTCGATGCTCTGACAGATTTTGGGCGGCATTCGGGGTTGCAGGTCAGTATGGATGCCGATCAGGTCCGGGGCCTTTCGTCCCCAGGCGTACAAGGCACGATGACGGCTTCGCAAGCACTGGGGCGTCTGCTTTCCTCGACAGGGTTGGTGGCCCGCATCGAAGGCAGGATCGTTTCGTTGCGCAAGGTCCCAGTCGCCGAAGTCGATCCTCCTCGATCCGATACCGTCCTTTTGGGTTCTCTTCGTGTCGAGGGTACGCCCATCGTGGCCGCTTCTTCGGAAACTGGTGCTGAGCGCGATGCTCGGCAGAAGGACGCCATATACGATCAGGATATCTCGTCGACTTTCGCAAGCCGCGAGGAGGTGGAGCGCTACAAGGGCGTCAACACCGCCGACATCCTTAAGGGCATGGTCAACGTGTTCAGCGGCGATGCACGCAACGGCGGCGCGCTCGATCCCAGCATTCGCGGGATCCAGGGGCCGGGCCGCGTACCCGTCATCATCGACGGCACCGAGCAGGCGCTGACCGTCTGGCGCGGCTATAATGGCGCGAGCAATCGCAGCTATGTCGATCCGAGCCTGATTTCTGGGCTTCAGGTGCTCAAAGGACCGGTTTCGACGCGGGGCGTTAACGGCTCGACCGGCGGCGCTGTCGTCATCAACACGCTCGATACGGCAGATGTCCTGCAACCGGGCAAGGATTTCGGCATCGAACTGAAGCTCGAAGGCGGCAACAACTCCACCAATCCGCGCCTGCCGACACTTCTCACAGGCCAGGATTATCGGACAATCCCTGGCTTCGTCTGCCCAGGCGTAGGTGCATCGCCGACCTATGCCTATTGTGACCCCTCGCTGCGCGTGAACCTGCGCACGCCCGACGACAATGAGTCTTTCTCCGCCGGGGATCGCGCGATCCGCTTGGCCGTCGCAGGCCGGATAGGCGATTTCGATCTCTTTGGTGCCTATGCGTTCCGCGAGCGCGGTAACTATTTCTCGGGTGAGACCGCGCCGGACTATTACAGCCAAGAAGATCTGCCTCTCAATTCGCACACCTTCGTCCGCAAGCTCGGTCTCAACTATGAACCCGGCAATGAAGTCCCCAACACGTCGAGCGAACTGGAATCCTTCCTGTTCAAGGCGACGTGGCGGATTGCGGACGATCAGGCGCTGCAGATCGGGTTCCGCGACAGCAAGTCGACCTTCGGCGACATCCTGCCGTCGCGCATCTTCACGGTGGGCGGCCCTACGTTCGGGAATGTCCAGTGGCCGCTCAGCAAGGTGCATGCGCAAGCCTATAACGCCGAATATAAATGGCAGCCGGACAGCCGTTGGATCGATTTCCGCGCCACGGCCTGGGCCACCGATACGGTCAGCGACACCTATAGCTCGGGCGGTTTCCCCAATGCGGCGGCCGACCCGCTCTTCGGCGGCGATCCGACCATCGTCAACACCGCCATCTCCAATTCCGACAATGACCGGTACGGCTTTACTGCCAGCAACCAGTTCAATTTGTCATCAAAGCTGAGCTTCCTTTTGGAAGGAAACTGGCAGCATGAGCGCCTGCGCTCGGGCGACGAATATTCGACCGCTGCCGCCAATGGCTGGCGGCAATTGCCGCGCGCCGGGCGGCGCGAAGAGTATCGCATCAACTTCAGCGGCGAATGGCGACCGGCGAGTTTCCTCAAGCTCAATGCTGGCCTGTCTTATTCCGGATATTGGGCTCAAGACGACTTCCTGCCGGAATACCTGAGACGCCAAGGTGGATCGGTCAGCCGACCGGTTACGACGAGCTGGAGCACCTCCTACCAGACAGCCGGCTCGGGCTTGGCCGATTATGAAATTTACACACGTAACATGCTCGCTGGTAACGGCTTTACGCCTGAAGATATTGAAGCATTTCTGCCAATTTTCCTTTCCAGCTACGATCCCAACGTCCCTTTCAATATAACTTACAACGGCCCTGACTGGGCTCCTGACGCTGATGACCGCTTCAAGCGGGCGGACAATATCTGTCTGAATGGCTCGCTCGATAACGTCGCAAACTATACAGGGACGTGCGTCGTCACCGCCAATAATACCCTCGTTTCCATTACAGAGGCCAAACGTAAATCCGGCCATGGCTGGGTGCCGACGATTTCGGCCACAGCATATATCAGCAGCGCGAGCCGGGCCTATGTCCGCTACGCTGAGGCCTATCGCTTCCCCAGCATGTTCGAGAGCACGATCGGCTTCTCGGCATCGATCAACCCGCTGCGCGATCTGAAGCCCGAGCGTATCCGGTCCTGGGAAGCTGCCTGGGTTCAGGATCTTCGGCCGCTGTTTCGCCTCGGTGAAGGGCAGCATGCCGATCTCAAGCTGACCTGGTTCCACAACACCACGCGCGACGTGATCGAGCGAAGCACCAACCTGATGTTCAGCAACGTCGACAAGCAGGTGGTCGCCGGCTTCGAGCTGCAGGCGCGCTTCGACAACGGCACCTTCTTCACCGACCTCAGCGCCAGCCACATGACCACCAACAAGGTCTGCGATGAGAGCGTCGCCACCCAGTTGGACCCGTCGCGCGGTCGCGTTCCGGATTGCGTCAGATATGGCTTCCTGTCGGGCTTCCTGCTCACGCAAGCAACACCCGAGGATACGGTCAATTGGACCGTGGGCGGACGATTCTTCGGTCGCCGGCTTGAGGTCGGCGGGCGCTTCACCTGGTATGCTGGCTACGACAATCCACAGCTCGCGGAATTCACCAATGCCGACGACTGCATCGGCGGATGCTTCCTCAACATCCCCTATACCTGGGGCGAGATCATCACGCTGGATGCCTACGCCAAGTTCAGGATCAACGACAGCTTCAGCGCCGAGTTGTCGGGCCTCAATCTCAACAACCGTTATTATCTCGACCCTCTGTCACGCTCCATGCTGCCCGCGCCGGGCCGAACGGTGCGCCTCAGCCTGACCGGGAGGTTCTGACCGAGATTCAGGGCCGTCGCCCACATCCAACAATCTTGGCTGACCGGGATGATGGGTGACGACCCTGGATGACGCGCTCGAACGGTCGGGCGCTCCAACAAGCAGGAGACGTAATATGAAGTTCGCACATCTCAAAGCCCTTGGTCTGGTACTCGCCCTTTCGAGTGTGATGGCCAACGCTGCCCAGGCTCAGGTTGTTGGCGGAACCAGCGATTCCTCCAAGGTGACGATCGCCGCCAGCACCGTCGTCGGCGGCCCACACAGCGCTGGCAAGGTTGGCATCCATGTGCCCAATCTCGCCGCAGGCCAGTATATCGATTTCCAGGGCCTGAAGACTGTCCTCGGTGCTGATGCCAACGGCGTGACCACCTTTACCGCCGTCACCGGCACTGTCACCGATCACAGCCAATATGGCCGTTTCGACTTCGCCAAAGTCGGCAGTCACGACATCTATTTCGGTGAGTGGAAGCAGACTGCGAGCGTCACCGCCGGCGATCACACCGTCTATTATGGTGGCACAGGGGCGTCGACCTCGGTCCCGTCCAGCGGCTCGGCCAGCTACTCGGTCAAGGGCATCAGCGACTATCAAGGCAAGGGCATTCTGAACGGCACGTTCAACGCCTCCTTTACCGGCAGCGGCGGCACGCTCACGGGCAGTCTGGCTAATGCTGGCGGCACCTATGGTGTGAACATCGGCACCGCGACTATCACGTCCGGCGGCGCCTTCGCGGGTGCCGGCGCAAGCGCGACTGGCGCGGGCGGTACGCCGCTGGCCTCCAGCGGTGTGGTGAGCGGCCGCTTCTTCGGCGCGAACGTGAATGCGCTGGCCGGCACCGTCGCGTTCGGCGGTACGAACCGTCAGTACAGCACCGCTTTTGGCGGCACCAAGAACTGATCACTCATGTTGGGATCGGGGCCTCCGATGGAGGCCCCGGTTTTTCCACCTGAATTATCCGGCCAAGCGTCTTCATGGACAGATCAGCTTTTCCTATTTCAATCCTGGTCGCGCCGCTGTTGGTTTCTCTGGCGGCCTGCTTGTGGGCGTCGCCTGCGGAGGCGCAGACGACTAGCGGGCAGGACACGCGCCTGCGGCTCGACCAGCAACTCGATCGCCAACGCACGGACCGGGAAACACGCGCGATCGAGGAGGCGCAACCGCTCGACGGCGACACCTCTTCACTGACCATCGACGGCCAGACCTATGCGGTCGGCAACACTGTCGATGAAATCGGGCGAGCGCTCTACGTCTCGGTAACGCGCAAGCTGTGGCGGGATGTCCACCGCTTCCTCGCCGCCTATCAGAAGATGGATGGGCATGACCCCATGCTCGTTCAATATGCCCTTGGCGCGCTCGCTCGCGAGAAAGGCGATCTGGCTGCCGCGGAACGGCACTATCGGGCGCTATTGGCGATTAAGGCAGATTTTGTGCCGGGCAGGCTGGAACTCGCCCGCGTCCTTTTCGACAATCACAAGGATCGTGAAGCCGATAGCGCATTCCGGGCAGCGCGCGACTTGTTGGCGCATGGCGGGCCACAGGCGCATGGTGTGATCGGCACGGTCGATGCCTATCTGGGGGCGCTGAAGCGCCGCCGGAGTTGGCAGGGAAACCTCGCCATCGGTCCTGGGTACAGCGACAATCTCAATCAGTCGTCGGCAAGCTACACCTGCCTACTCGCGACCGACGACGGCACCTGCCTTGTAGACCGTCAGGTTCCGCCCGCGATCGCAGCCGCGGGCGTGAACTTCGAGGCGACGCTGGCGAGGGACGTCCCTCTGGGCGGGCATAATGGTCTCAGGGCGCGCGCGATCCTGTTCGGAGATGTCTATCCCGACCACCATGATTACTCCCAGGCAACAGCGATCATGCGCCTGGGTTATCAATATCAGAGCGCCCGCAACGCCATTTCCCTCTCGCCCTCATTCGAGATGAGCTCGCTCGGATCATCGGAGCTTTACAGGGCGCCAGGTTTCAACGCGGAATGGACGCACACCCTCTCACCGCGCGCGCTCTTCCGGCTCGAAAGCAATTATCGCGATTTCCGTTATCGCGATGCGGCCTTCGCTCCGCAAAATGGGCCGCTCACGGATATTACGGTCACGGGATGGTATTCCCTGACGCCGACCTTGACCGTGTTCGGCGGACCCGATGTCGTCATGAAGGACACGCCGAGTCTCGTCGAAGCCTATCGCCAATGGGGCGGGCGGCTCGGAATCAACAAGGCTTTCGGTAATGTCGCGAGCCTCTTCCTTATGGGATCCTATCGCTACCGTCGGCACCGCGCCTACAGCGCATTGTTCGAAGCACAGCGTAAGGACCGGCAATTCAATATTATTGGAATCGTCCGCCTGCCGGTCCTGAAACTGGGACCGTTCATCCCTGAGGTGGTTGTCCAGCACAGCCGCGTCGAGAGCAACATCGACTGGCTCTATTCCTATAAGCGCACGACCGCGAGCGTGAGGCTCAGCTATGCCTTCTGATCGCCCGCGGCGCTCTTCCTTTCACATTACATAGGAGAAACGCCCATGACCGTAATTACTGCTGAACTTCCCGTTGGCGAGCAGAGCCGCGCCAAGCGCCTCAAGGCGCTTACCAGCACCGTTCATGAGGGCGTCGATCGCTCGATCATGTCGGCTTCATCTTTCGCCAGCATCGACCGCTACAAGCACTTTCTGGCGATCCAATATCTCTTCCATCGTGACGTGGCAGCTCTTTATGCCGACGCACGCCTTCAGGCTGCGTTCCCCGATCTCGTCCAGCGCTGTCGGCTGCCGCTCGTCATGGCCGACATGGAGGATCTCGGCGTTACGGCACCGGAAAGCGCATCACCCGCCTTCGTCGCGGGCGAACCGCTCGATCTGGGCACCGCCGTTGGCTGGCTCTATGTCGCTGAGGGATCGAATATGGGGGCGGCTGTTCTCCGCAAGGAAGCGCAGAAGCTCGGACTCACCGATGAGCTCGGTGCGCGCCATCTCGCGCCCGCGCCCGAAGGCCCGGCTCCCCATTGGCGTACATTTACTGCCGCGCTCGATGCGGTCGAACTGAGCGAGGACGAAGAAAAGCGCGCCAAGGAAGGCGCGCTCGGAGCCTTCGCGCGGGTCCAGGCCCATGTCGATGCACGGCTTGACTGAGGCAACGAACGCCGACCTGCTCCGGCGCGGCCGAACGGCGCGCGCCGGTTGGCTCGTCCTCGGCCTGGGGCTGGCGGCGATCGGCTTCATCGGCATTTTCGTTCCGCTGCTGCCGACCACATCCTTCATGGTGCTGGCGCTGCCCTGCTTCGCGCGCTCGTCACCCAGGCTGGAAGCGTGGTTGCTGGGGCATCCTCGCTTCGGTCCGGGTGTGCGTGCGTGGCGCGCCGAAGGCGCTGTGCCTCGCCACGCCAAGATCGCTGCGTGCATCGGAATGGGGATCGGATTCGGGCTATTCTGGCTCCACGTCAGGCCTGGCCCGCTACTGACGGGCGCAGTGGCCGCATTCTTGCTGTTCTGGGCGATCTGGATCGTTCGGCGGCCCGAGCCGGGAGTATCACCATGAAGCCTAGAGGCTATCGCGCGGCGCAGCTTGCGGCTGCGAATGATGAGACGGCTCTCTTTGAAGGTCATGTCATCTTCCGAACCTGTTATCCTGAGGACCCGCCTTCGCGGGGAGACACGCCGCCCGCGCCTGTGGCAAAGCTGGAAAGCGGCGATGCGTCACCCAGCCGTAGCCGGTATTGCGATCAGCCGATGGACTGGCGCACGCGCTTTTTCGGCCTTGCCGGGACCGCCTCGATCATTGGGATGGTCCTTGCCGGTGCCCTGTTCACGTGGAAGGCAATCTATGAACCTGTGCGGGCCACCTCGCAGTCGTTGACGGTGGTAGAGTTGCAACCGCTGGCGGCTCCCCCTGAACCGATCCGCGACGTTGCGTTGGGACCGGAGCAGGTGGAAAAGCAGGAAGTCGAGCCTGAGTCCTTCACCGAACCGATCCCGGCCTCGCTCGTGCAACTCGCAGCACCGGCCATATCGGCGCGCGACACGCAGGAGCCGGTCAAAATCGTTGATCCCGGCCCTGCTGTACCGGAAACGACCGCTCCGAAAAGCGTTGCTGCTCCGACCGTCAACCGGCTGTCCAATGACGCCCGCCCCAATTGGGAAGGCTTGATCCTCGCCCATCTGGAACGCTTTCGCCGCTATCCTGCGCGGGCGCGTGCCGCTCGCCAGCAAGGCACCATCACCATTCGCTTCAGAATGAATAAGACCGGCATGGTGCTGTCGTCCGCCATCGTGGAAAAGTCAGGCTACTATGACCTTGACCAGGCCGCGCTCGATACACTCAAGCGCGCGCAACCGCTGCCGGCGATCCCCGCAGGCATGGGCGATGAAGTGGAATTGACCATTCCGGTCGAATTTCAACTGAGGCGGTAGATCGCTTTGGAACGCAGGTGCCGCAAATGTCAGCGGCTGCATTCGTCACTATTCGAGGAAGGCGTTAGCCAGAAATGTGACTGATAAAGACGGCGCAATGGAATTGGTGGATTTCTCGCACGCTGTCAGCACAGACCGCCTCTCGGTCGATGCCCGGTTGAGCCATAGCGGAGTGCATGTCGTGCGGGGCGTGCTCGAACCGAATGAAGGTGGGGAGATTGGCGCCGCTCAGCTTTCCGCCGTGGTCCACATGGGCGAGCCATTCAATATGGAATGGAGCTTACCGGGAAGCGACCGGTTGCAAGTCCGGAGGATCGAGTTCGGGGATATCCATATAAATCCGGGCGACACTCCCTTTTTCCAGCGATGGAATATGCGACCGAACATCCTTGGCATGGCCCTTGATCACACCTTGATCAACCGCGTGGGCCAGGAGACATTTGGCCGTGATAGCAGCAACCTGCAAACACTGGTCGGAATCCGTGATGAACGGCTCATGGCGGCAGCCCGCGCATGGCGGGAGGAACTGGCCGCCGAAGGCGCTGGCGGCAGGCTGGTGGCGGAGCATATGGGGGTGCTTCTCGCCGTGCATCTCTTGCGCCGCTACAGCGATACCGTATTTAGTCCGAAACCGGCTCGTGGCGGCCTTGGTGTGCGGCGGCTCCAGCGCGTAATCGACTATATCGAAGCACATTTGGGAGACGATCTGACCATTTCCGCCCTCGCGAGCGTAGCCAACCGGAGTCTTCATCATTTCGGTGAGGCGTTTCGCCAGTCCACCGGCACACCACCGCATCGTTTCGTCCTCATGCGGAGGATGGAACGTGCCAAGATTCTCCTGCTGACGACCAAGATGCCCATAGCTCAGATTGCGCTCGAAGTCGGCTTCGCGAGCCAAAGCCATTTCGGCCATATGTTCCGCGTAACGACGGGCGTGACGCCGCTGCGTTTCCGGCTCGACCGGATGCGATGATGGGCCGTGCGGTCCACTCGCGCCCAGCCCATTCGCCTCTCCCTTTCTATGTGTCCAAACGGGCGGCTAGATCAGCCGCCTTCGGCTTGTAATAGATTTGCAGCATGGAGAGGGACCGATGACCCGTGATTGCCGCTAACTCCAACACGTTAGAAAGCTTCGGCGCCATCGTCGTCGCCGCCTCCCTTCGGCTGTCATGAAAGTGGATGTGCGACAAGCCGGCTGTGGTCTTCGCGTCGCGGAATAGCTTGTCCAGATTGCCCGATTGAATAGGCACGACGGGGGAGGAGCGCGCAGGCTCCTTCACGATCTGTAAGAGCGTCATTGCCGCCTTCGACAACGGCACGTCGCGCTCATTTCCGTTCTTGGTCTTGCTCAAATGCGCCTGACGCTCATCAAAATTGACGTCACTCCAGCGGAGCGAAAGAATCTCGCCCTTCCGCATGGCAGTCTCCAGAGCGAGGTAGAAAGCGAATGCAGCCCATTGGGCTGCGGTTTCAGGCTCGCTCACCCCATCCCATCCGAGTTGTTCGATAATCCGCTTGCGCTCACTGATGGAAATGCGCTGTGTCCGGGGGCGTGGATTGCGGGGCCGCGTAACCAGCGTGCATGGATTGACGGTCAAGCCCAGCCGCCATTCGCGCATGGCTTGCGTGAATACGGCCGAAACCAGCCCCAGTTCCCGATTAACCGTTGACGCGGATACCTGCGTCAGCCTCTTATCTCGCCAATCCGCAATGTCGGGGCCGGTAATCGACCGGATCGGGCGCTTGAAGACAGGATAGCGCCGCTTCAACATCTTGAGCCGGATCTGCTCCCATCGGGCACCGCCTTTGCCCGGCGAGATTTCGTCGGCGTAGCGATCGAAGGCCTCGGCCACCGTCGCGCCTTCGGAAAGGCTCGGATCATTGATGATCGCTTCTGGTTCGACCCCGTCGATGATTTTGCTTTCGGTGGTGATGGCCCACGCTTGGGCTTCCGCCTTCGTGTCGAAGCTCGCAGAGACAGTCTTACCCCTGCGACGGACTTGGACGCGCCAAGTCTTTTTGCGCTTCTGGATGGTTGCCATTTCTTGTATCCTCCTTCTGCTAATCACTAATGCGACCAACCTAAGTATCGTGGCACACTTGGCACAATAGGTGGTCAAAACAAGTAAGTTTGTGTCAGTGATTGTAAAATAAAATACATTGATTTCAATGCCTTCCCTATAAGTCTTTACTTAAGAAAGACTTCTTCTGGGCACCATTTGTTCTTCCGAGGACGTCAGAGAACATCCTGGAAATGGCTGAAATACGCCGATTCTTGTGCTATAACCGTCCGGTCAAATCCGGGCGGATACGGCACAAATCGGGAACAAATATGGTATCCTGCATGGTATCGAAGGCCCCTATGGACAGGCCGATACCATGGGAAACTCTCGCGACGACCGTCACGAGCGCCAGGCCGAGGGAGAGCGAATAGAAGCTCACCGACGGCGCCGGCCTCTATCTCCTCGTCAAGCCGAACGGCCGGAAGCTCTGGCGGCTGAACTAGGCCTATCTCGGCAAGCACGCACGCTTTCCTTAGGCGCCTGGCCCGACGTCGGCCTCGCCGACGCGCGCGAGCGGCGCGACCAAGCGCGTAAGCTGATCGCCGCCGGCCTCGATCCCTCGCACGAGGCCAAGCTCGCCGAGGCGCGCGCGATGCTGTCCGAGGAAAATAGCTTCAAGCTGGTCGCCGAGGAATGGGTCGCCAAGCAGGAGCGCGAGGGCATGTCGGAGGTCACGCTCAGCAAGATCCGCTGGCTGCTCGCCAAGGCCTATCCCAGGATCGGCAGCCGTCCGGCAGCCAAGATCACCGCCCAGGAAGTGCTGGCCGTGCTCCGCTCGATCGAGGCCACCGGCCGATATGAAAGCGCGCGCCGGATGCGCAGCGTCCTCGGTCGCGTGTTCCGCTACGCCATCGCCACCACGCGCGCCGAAATGGATCCATCCCGCGATTTGCGCGGGGCGCTGACCGTTCCCAAGGCCAAGCATCTCGCCGCCATCACCACGCCCAAGGGCGCGGGCGAGCTCATGCGCGCCATCGAGGGGTACACCGGCCACGCCATCACCCTCTTCGGGCTCAGGCTGTCGGCGCATCTTTTCGTGCGACCGGGCGAACTGCGCCAGGCCGAGTGGAGTGAATTCGACTTCGACCGCTCGGTCTGGAACATCCCCGAGCAGAAGATGAAGATGCGGCGGCCGCACCGCGTACCGCTGTCCACGCAGGTCATCGCGCTCTTCGAACAGCTCTGGGAGCTGACGGGCACGGGACGATACTGCTTCCCCTCCTTCCGCTCGCCGCTTCGCCCGATGTCCGAAAACACGGTCAACGCGGCCCTTCGAGCGCTCGGTTTCAACCAGGAGGAGATGACGGCGCACGGCTTCCGGGCGATGGCGGCGACGCTGCTCAACGAAACAGGGAAGTTCAATCCCGACGCCATCGAGCGCCAGCTTGCCCATATGGAGACCAACGCCATAAGGCGTGCCTACACGCGCGGCGAATATTGGGACGAGCGCGTGCGGATGATGCAGTATTGGTCGGATCAGCTCGACGAGATGCGCGATGGCGCAAGGGTTCTGAAGCCCAACTTCCGACGCGCCTGAGGCTCCCGGCCTAATGGTCACGATAGGTCTTCTCCGTCACTTCGGCGATCGACCGGAAGACAGCGCACGAACCCTGTGTGAGCGGATCACGGGCCTGCACATGCGCTTGCGCCCATTCCAGCCACTCGGCGGCAGGCCTGCCGCCAATTTCCAATGAAGAATCCGGGATCGCGGCGCGCAGCGCCATGAGGAAATCCCGCGCCAGTCCAGCTTCGCGCCATCTGCCGGCCTGCTCGAGGAAGCATCGGAAGCGGTCGCGGTCGAGCTTGCCGCTATGGAGACATTGCCGACCGAGCCGATCAGCGTGCGGGTCTCCACGGCGGTGAAGCTCACAGGCATCCCCCGATCGACGCTTTACGAGTTAATCAAGTCCGGCGAGATCGAGACCGTCAAGATCGGCAGATCGACATTCATCCCCTATCGCTGCCTGAGGCGGTTGGTTGAAGGCTGAAGCAAAAAATTGGCGAGGGCGTACGCGCGGCGACGCAAAAAATGTTCCCGATCGGGAATGAATGCGGCGGCGAAAGATCGATAGGAGCGTCATATTCCCGATCGGGAATAGGTATAGTCATCCTCTCGCCAAGATCGTTTGGGAAGAACGCAAGACATAGAGGGCTGCAGTGGAACGAACTCGCCGCCGCCTGAGATGACAACAATATCGTCCGAGTTTCTTCCATGCTTATTTTTCCGCGCAGGAGTTCAGGATCGGCGTCATGACTTTCACATGCGCGTCGATACGCTCGAGCACCTTCGCAGGAATGACGGCGCGCTCTGGCAATTGCCACCAATGCTCGTTGACGCGAGCTACCGTCTCCACCACGGCTTGGAGAACCGCCGGCTCGGGCAGCCTTGCTCGGTTCGCGAATGATTTCCAGCGCGGCGCCGATAGCGCCTTGAACGACCGCTCGCCGCCAAGCGACAGCGCCATGCTGTCTGTGGGAATGTAAGGGATGGTCGATAACATGTCGTAGATCGGCGCGAACGCGGGCGTACTGCCTTCATCACGATAGATCAGCGACCAGTTCTTCAGGTGCATGTCGCCATTGCCGGTCACCATCGACAGCGCGAGCCGGCGCACAAATTCGAGCGCGGCGGCAGGGGATACGGCCGCGTTCACGGCGGCGGCCACATCGTGATAGGCTGCCCCCTCATATTTGCGCGAGGGATAGACGCCAAACACCTGGGCGAAGTCCTCGATATGGATCCTCTCACCCTGCGGACCACGGTCAAAACGCCTGATGAGAAGAATCTTGCCTTCCGACAGCGTGTCGAAATCGTCCGGAATTCCCTCGAAATCCGATTTTTCGACCAGTTCGCGCTCGGGCACATCCATGCCGATCGCGGCCGCCAAGGCGAGATTGGCAAACTCGTTCTCTGACACGCCAGGAAATGCCGTGGAAGGGAACTTGGCGATATATTGCCCCTGGCCGTCATCGAGCGGAAGCGTCAGTCCGCCGCCCTTGCCGGTGTTCTTCATTACCGACAGCTTCATCTGCACGCCGGCGAGCGAAAAACGCGCCTTCGGCTTTCCCTTTGCACTGTCCTGCGGCGTTACTTTCATGCCGTCACTGGGCAGAACCCGGACGGCTCCCGGCAAATCCGCGCCGAGCGCGGCCAACAGGTCGAAGTCATTGCCCGGACGGACGGCGCCTGCATGATGCTTTTCCATCGCCTCGCGCAGCTTGTCCTCTGGCAGCAGGTTCGCAAAGAAGGCCGGTAATGCCCCGCTCACCGGCTTGGGATCCTTGCGCAAGCCCCCGGTGGCCGCGCGGAAGGACAGGCTGAGGATCGGCACACCGCCAGTTGCCCGATAGGCCTCGTCAAAGCTGAATACGTTGAAGTCACCGGGCGTCCTGACGATCACACCGACCTTCAGCGCATTCAGGAACACGTCCAGGGACTGGATCGCCTGAGGTGCGTGAGACGTTTGAGCCATGATGTTCGCCTTCAATCGGGCTGCGAAACAAAGGCGGGCAAGTCGTCGTCATGAGGACGCATCAGCGCCCGGACGGCCGGGACCATCGCTTGCGGCACCAGTATCATCTCCAGCCCGAGCGCACGGGAGACATTGATGAGCGTCGTGGCGCGCGCTGCAGCAATGCCCGTTTCGATATCGCGATAGCGTGGACGGGATATGCCAGCCAGATCGGCCACCTGCTCTTGCGTCAATCCGACGGCCAGCCTCGCCTGCCGCAGGAGTTCGCCGAGTTCGCGCAGGGTTTCAGATGCAGCGCCCACAATGATCCCCATACGTTTCAAAGTGAAATCACATGAAGCGTCTACATATCACACTTGGTCCGGGACTTCAAACTGAAATGATCCCTTTTCATATCATATAGGCCAAATTAGATATGCAAACGTGTCATTTACATAGCATTGCCGTTTCAGGAGCGGAGCAGAGGTGCAGGCCGCTAGGGTTTTCGGCGGGGCCATAGTCAAGAGTGTCCGTCACCTTCCTGCCATCATCTACCGAGGTTCAAGAAATACCGCGTACGCTTCAGTTCGCCCTGCTTGCGCAAAGCTCCCAACCCGACCAGTTCCGCAAGATCGCGCGTGGCCGTCGCTGGAGCAGCATCGGTGATGGTCCGGTAGTTTGCCGCGCTCAGGCCGCCTTCGAAGCCATCCGGTCCTTCGGCGAACAGGCGGAGCAGGGCCTTTTCCTGCCGTGAATTGAGGTGGTCGCGGAGGCGATCGAGCAACTTCGTCTTGGCTAGGAGGAAATGAACGCGATCCAGCGTGCGCTGTTGGGCCGCAAGCGCGATGTCGGAAAACCAGTCGAGCCATTCGTCGATGCGGTTCGACAAACTCGCGCACTGAAGCTGGGTATAATAATTCTTGCGATGGTGCTGGATGGTTTCCGCAAGAGCGGTGATCGCGGGTGCGTCAAGCCCCTGCGCCAAGGCCTTCTCCGCAATCGCCCGGCCAAGGCGCCCGTTGCCATCTTCGAAGGGATGGATGGATTCGAACCATAAATGAGCAACACCCGCCCGCGCGAGAACGCTCACGGGCGAGCGTCCATCCGGCCTGCTGTCGTTGAACCATCCGATGAAAGCCTTCATCTCGGCCGGCACCGCTTGAGATGGCGGCGCCTCGAAATGCACCTTGGGCGCGTGCAGGGCTCCGGAAACGATCTGCATGGGATCGGCGTGCGTTCGATATCGGCCGATGTCGGCAAGATCTCGCCTGCCGTTCATGAGCAAGGCATGCCAGTGGAATAGCATGGCGTCGCTGACCGGCTCGCGATAGCTGTGGAAGAGGTTCGCCATGAGTTCCGCAGCGCCCGCCTCGGCGGCGTTGGCGCGGCGGTGGTCGGCCTTGATCCCCAAGTGCTTCGCGACGGATGACTGCACGCTCGCGCGATCGAGAATCTCTCCCTCGATTGCGGAGCTATCGACGGCTTCCTGTGCGATGAGTTCGATGGAAAGATTCTGGCGATCGTCGGCATCGAGATGGGCCATGACGCCGACCAGGATGCCCGCACCTTTCAGAAACCGATCCTCACGGCTTCTCAGATACGTCGCATCGTAGGCGAAGTTCGGCCAATCGGATTGCTGCCAGTTCCAACGCATGATCGATAGCACACCTTTCTATCGATCAAATTAGAGCATTATTTGATTTATAAAAGATATTTCTATCGCTCAGGACGAGCGCCTGACTGTGTGCGCTGGCCAAGTGTTGTTCGCCGTAAAGGGAGCGACGAATCGGCAATGCAAACCGGCGATTTCGAGCCTTTGGGACTCGAACCTCCCAGATAAAAAGTACCAAGGTATCGGTTATGGTATCGGCCGACATGGGCTGATATAATTCACTGAATTATAAAGATAAATGTGACGTTTTCGAGTCCTCTTCTGCACCATTTTCCTGTCCGGCGATAACCGCCGAAAGTTGAAAAATCGGCGAAAATCTGCGATAAATCGGCACGATCTGGTCGGTGCCGTCCGCCATTATTCGCCCACAGCCGGGCACTTTTGGGGGCCACAGTGGGGCCATCTGAAAAGATGCTTCCGGAGTGCCCCCATGCTCTTGAACGATGTTGCGATCCGCGCGGCCAAGCCCGCCCCAAGCCCATCAAGCTGTCGGACGAGCGGGGTTTGTTCCTTTTGGTCCAGCCATCGGGCGGCAACACGCCCTGGAAACGCTACTTGTCGCCCGCTGCCGACCTACGACGCGCCGGGGTGCGGGGTTTGGAAATATCGCCATGAACCTTGGCAAGCAGTTTCAGAAGCTGATTTCGCTCTTCCGTGGTGAGCAT